>Ga0214921_10006496_pt1 | contig 15971 bp, 16 predicted proteins | sample LL1505_MetaG_FD_177992 | JGI IMG/M metagenome (GOLD analysis project Ga0214921, IMG submission 177992) | Freshwater microbial communities from Lake Lanier, Atlanta, Georgia, United States - LL-1505 | ecosystem: Environmental > Aquatic > Freshwater > Lake | place: USA: Georgia | collected...
TTACAGGCTCAATTTTACTTAATGATATCAGTAATAGTAGCGCTGAGCATAGAAGCCAGGGACGCCATGGTGCGCTCCAATAAGCCTTAGATGCACCTCCTTTGGATGGATCTCCATTAGCTTGGAAATCGTGATGCGGCCCATTTTGTAGGCTAGATAGCGCATGCAGTTGTCATGGGTCAGCTTGAACTCAGTATTACCAGCTGCACTCCAGTGGAACTTCATATCAAATGTCCAAGTGGGCCCACGCATGTGCTGGACAAAGACCTTAGCAAGAGGAGATGGCCAGAGACCGCTTGTGTAGATTGGACGGTGAAGGCGGGTGGTGGGCTTGTGCTCGGCATCCTCAGCATCCTCAGCATCCTCAGCATCCTCAGCATCCTCAGCATCCTCGCCATCAGTATAGGGTTGCTCGGCCAGCTCCTGCGGAACCACAGGAAGAACCTGAGGAATGACCTGTGGCTGAACCTGTGGCTGAACCTGTGGCTGAACCTGTGGCTGAACCTGTGGCTGAACCTGTGGCTGAACCTGTGGCTGAACCTGTGGCAGCGCCTGCCGCCGCTGCGGGTGAAAGAGGTGAGTCAGAAAGCCAATGGTGTTGCCGCGGAGCTCTAGTCTTACGCGCTCTCCAATAGGGTAGTTGGCATAGCAGGCAGTCTTCTCCCTGACCAGCGTGTCAAGGTGGGACCCTGGGTTTCGCTCAAGGTAGGGGATGAGGTGCTCATTACAGAAGGCATGGATGATGTGGCCTCCAGTGCCCATCTGGTAATCGTGATGGCGGATGATATCCAGAGCCTCTGCCTTCATCTGCTCAAGATACTCAGACTCCTCTGAGTCAGAAACCACTACAGGGCTAGGGGGAAGAGAAGGGGTCTGATGAAGCTCAACGGACTGCTGCTCCTCGCAGTTGCTCTCCTCGTCGCTCTCCTCCATGGTGTGCGTGGCCTGGTAGTCCCTCACCGCCCGGACCTCTGCTGGGTAGCGCTGCTTGAAGATCTTGTGCTCACGCGCGAACTTCGCCTTGTGGTCGGGATTGAGCGCCCAGTAAGATGCTCGCTCTGGCCCATTCCACCAGCCAGTAGTGGCAGTGATGTGCTTATTCCAGCCATAGAGAAAGTCCTGGTAGTCATCTGGAAGCAGGTGGGCGCCAAAGGGTAGGTGGTCCTCCCTATGCTTATCGCAGGCCTCAGCAAAACGGACCTCTACATCAAAGGCCTTGGCAAGGTCGTCATACTCGTCAAGCATCTTGAAGGCCTCAAAGGCAGAGCCAGTGCCCCTAGCGAGAAGCTCGCGGGCAGTGATAGTCTCCTTCTTACCAGACTTGCTGACAATGTGCACGCGGGTATTAAGGGTCATGGTAGAAGGCATTTTAGCAAGGGGGGATGCTATAAAAAAAGGGTAGTCATTTTCAATTTTACTTTTACCAATTTACTAGTCGGTAGTAAACATAGAGCCATTTACACGGAAAGAGTTCTTCATCTTCTTTGCAGCGTTACAGGCAGCCTCAGCATCCCTCTGCATCGCGTCACGCAAGTCAGCGCTATCAAGGAAAATGGGTAGAACCCAGAATGACCCATTACGTCGCTTGCCACCAAGAGTCTTAATGATATCCTTAACATAAAACGTCTTCCCACTAATAAGAAGGTGATCCTCAGTAGTGCTGAAGGTTAGCATCTTATTAATTAAGGATGATAAAAAAAGTGTGTTCATATATGTCAATTTTTTCCTAATGAAAGCGACTAGTCACTGCAGCCTTAATCTTGCGAACTGTCTGGTTACACTGCGCCACAGTCTGCTGCACATTCTCCCTGTCATAGAGATCCTCCTCTCTACGCAGATACTCCTCGCACCAAGCCTGCAGCTTCTGAGACTCCTCCTTAGCTGCAACAACTGCCGCGGCTGCCTTAGCTCGTGCGCGCTCCTGCTCAAGCCATGGGTCTGCAATGGCCGCAAAATTGGTCTTTGTTGCAAGATCATCGAGCTTCTTCTGTGCATCCTCAAGGTCATTGGCTGCCTGGAGGCTAGCATGCTCGCGACGCAGCTTGGCAATGCGTGGGGTATCAAAGGGAAAGATGAGTTTCAAGCTAGTATCCTTGTGTATGCCATGCTCTAGCCACCAGCGCGCCTTATCCACATCCACCTGTGCTGCTGCCATTCTCCCCATATGGTTCTCAATGTCACTTGCATGCTGCTTTAGTGTAATGTAGGTTGCCCATAGAGCATCCTGGTCATTCTTACTAGCCTTAGCCCTGACAGCACCATCAAAGGTCCAGCGAGCCTTCTTCACATCATTCGTAGCAATAATAAGTGTCTTAGAAAGAGACTCCATGATGTAAGCTGGTGTAAATAAAAAGGAATGTGCAATAGTCAATTTTGTTTTAGTTGGATGCAGGCTTCGATGGCTTAGCGGATGTAGAGCTAGCCCTCTTCTCGGCCATTGCTTCCATCATACGCACATGCTTCTGAGAGAACCCACCATTGCGCTCGTAAGTCTCTTTGGCCTTGTCACTCTTCTTGTTTCGGCCAACCTTAATGTTATCCATGGTTGTAAATACCGGGTGCTATCTCATCAGGTCATTATCGCTTCAATTTTACCTTAAATGAAAAATACTTCTCTTTCCATCAGAAGCATTTTTCTCTTCTTTTTTAGGCTGCCTCAATATCCACCTCAGGGATGGTGTCATCATCCTCCAGATTAGCCAGGTCTGCAAAGGCAGAAAGGGGCGCCTCCCTGAGAGCCTTGGACTCTGCAACAATACGCGCAAGATCCCTGGCCCAGGTATCCACCTCATCAGAGTAATCCATGATGGCCTGAGAAGGGACCGTGATGGGGCTGAATGGCGGACCCTTACGCACGAGAAAGCCATCACGCATCTCATCGGTGTGGTCAGCGTCGCAGCCAGAGTCAGGATGGCAGTAGTCGCAGACTGACTGGTTCTTCTCACCCTCATCATAATCCTGCTCAGTCAGATGGTCATAGGGGCCTGGCGGCAGGGGAGGCGTATCAAATGCACCAGACTCAGCCAATACATCGTGAACAACAGAGCGGTTGCGCTGAATTGGCGGAGGGTCAGAGCGCTTTGGAGAAGAAGGGGGGGTGATATACTCTGTCTGGTGCTGAAGCCGCCATGAGTCCTGTGTGAGCTCTGCATCAGCCGCAAAGGTGTTATCCAAGATCTGAACAATGGTAGCGTCGAGGTTCCTCTTGGCGAAAATGCCGTCATTGACACGGTCCCAACGGTCATCAAGCTCCTCGGAAATCTCGTAATCCTGCAGGGCGTTAAGCTTATTAATGGCCATGCTGAAGAGGCTGAAGTTCGTCGGCCAGTCATACGCAATCATGACCTCTAGATCAAGGACCTGCCCCACGCGGTGGTCAAGATTGTCCTTCTCGCGCATAGCCTCCATGGTGAGATCCATCAGGCGGTCTAGGTGGCTGGCGTAGTGCGGAGCCTTTAGCTTGGCGGCCTCGAAGAGCTCCTGATTCGTGGGCCAAGCGTTCTTGCACTGGTCAAGAGTGTCCATTGCAGTGTGAGATGACATGATATTTAGGGAGGGGTGCTTAGTTTAGGACGAGGCGTCAATTCAAATTTACAAAAATGAAAAAAGCTCTTTCCCACAGCCTTTTTCACTTGTTCTTAATCCAGATTCTCAAAGTCACCCTTGCTGGCCAACGGCCTGGTCAGCTTCGGGCTGGCGAAGCCGGCCTCATCCTCCTGCTCTGGCACGGTGTCTGCGCTATCAGGCGGCAGAATGCGGTCGTGACAGCTGACGCCCATGGGGCAACAGCAATCAGGTGAGCACTCACCGCCGCGGCTAGACACGGCCCACTTCTCGTCTGCACCTCCGCCAGAAAGGAAGAGGCGGCTAGGGGCCTGGGGCGTAGCAGCTGCTGCCGCCTCTGCCTCTGCTGCTGCTGCTGCCGCCTTCTTCTTCATCCGCTTGATCTGGTTCTTGGTCAACTTGATGTCTGACTGCTGGGGAATAGGTGCTGCAATGGGCGTAGGTGCCGCTGCTGCCAGCGCCTCTGCCGCCGCAGTGCCAGGCATTGGCAGGAAGCCCCTGCTCATCATGCCGATGGGTAGCTTCTGAACAGGCTGGTGAGGGTAAAAGGGCTCTGGCGAAAGCCAGGAGGCGCCATTGTTCTTGCTTGCGGAAGACATCTTACTCAATAAGGTGTATTGAGAGGGGTGCCTGATTTGGCGCATGAGGTCAAGTCAATTTTGCAAAATGGATTTTGCTCTGATTCAATTCAATATACCAGAATTGAATTGAATCAGGGCATTCAGATGCCCGAATATGGGGTAAATAAAATTGAATTGAATCCCTCTGGTATATGTTACACCGAGCTCTAAGGCAACAAGCAAAATGCCCAAGTGCTCCATCTGTAAGCAAGAGGGTCATAACAAGGCCAGGTGCCCTACAGGGCCTGATGCAGTCAGGTCAGCTGATATGGCTACTAGCCAAGCCAATGGTCAGACTGCCGTGCAAATTGAGCTGCCAGCAGATATCATTGAGAAGATGGCTAAGCTGTCCACCCTCTGCATTGAGGTGGCAAGTGGTCTGGGCAAGGGGCATGTAGAGGCGCACTACCAGCAGGCACTGTGCGTGGAGCTGCAGGAGGCCGGCATTCGCTACGTAGCAGAGGAGGTCATGCCAATTATGTATAAGGGCCGAGCTCTGGGTGGGACCTGCAATGCCCGCCTGGACATCATGCTCCACAGCTTCCTGCCCTTCATCTTTGAGCTCAAGGCGGTGCCCTCACGAATCGGCTCTATCCACCACTGGCAGCTGGTGCGCTATATGGCTCACAAGGGAATGCCCTATGGGGCCGTGGTGAATTTCAATCAGTCTGAAAAGGGCCCGCTAGAGCTGCAGTTCATTGTAAATGAGAGGGGCACTCACTGGCTCTATGATCCAGCTACTCAGTCAGGGCGCCCACTCGTTGACTTTGGTATGAGCCTTCCTACAGCGGCACAGCCTACGGGTAGCTCAGGGCTCTCTGGGGGCGCCTCAGTGGCTACTAGCACTACTCAGGCGGACTCTGATGACTGGGAGTGGGTAGAGGAGGAGTGAGTTATATGTCTATGATCAAGGAAAAAAGGATACCGCTAAATGCTATCTTTTTTACTTGGATCGTAGCTGCGTCGCAGTGCTAGTACGTGAAAAAGAGCAGGCCTGTTGCCCACCCCTTCTCGTTTTGTATTTTTATTCTATTTCCTAGCGGAGTCTAGTGACGCTGCGAACCACGAAGACTGCAGAGTCAGGATTTGCAATGTCCTTGTAGCCCACATAGAGGCGGTTAACTGTCTTGCCCACGTCGGTCTTGGGCAGGTTGGCGGTCTTCTTGCCGCCCTTCATTGCCATGACCTGGTCATAGCGCAGGACCTCGGGGCCCTTGGTGGTGGACGTCTGGTAGAAACCGTCCTTAACGCTGGGCTTGTGAATGCCCTTCGCGATTGCCTTTGCGGCATCAAAGCTCGCACACTCATGCCAGACAGCGTCGTAGTCGTCGTCATTCTTCTTCTCGCGGGCCTTTGGCTGAGCAGCAGTCATGCTGCCCCCGCCGCCACCCGCCGGCGTCGCATAGCAGCGCATCACGGGCATCTCGTGGGCAGCGCCGCGCGCAGCCTGCACGCGCTGGCCAGCCATCTTCTTGTCAAGGCGGCTGACGGGGATGTCCGTGAGAGGCGGCGGGCCGCCAGCAATGACCTCGCGCCAAAACCCCAGGTAGTTGGTGACGGTCTGCTCGCTGGAGTAGACAATGGTCTCCTTGCTCTTCCCGTAGCCGCAAGCACGGCCAAGGAGGCTCTGGAGGTTGGTGTCGTCCTTGCCGCCCACACGGTCATAGAGCACGCCGACGTTGGTGTCGTCCATGGTCTTTGAAGCGTAGAACATGTTCTTGAGAAGGATAAACGTGTGGCGCTCAGGCGCCACCTCCAGAAGCTCATTGATGTCATCCATCTTGGCCGAAGACGTATCATCAGAGGTCTCTGGCCTGGAGCCAGAGTCCCAGGGAATCACGTCGCAGCCAGGAAAGGCCTCCGTGAGCACGCTGCATGCCTGGGACTGCTTGCCATGGCTGGGGCGGATGATGTGGTAGAGGGGCCTGCTGAAGGCTCCCACCACGCGCTTCAGCTCGGCCACTGCGGTTGCGTTTGCCTTGCCGCTAATCACCAGGTTCTGCGTGGGGCGAATGCGCCCAGCCATAGAGAGAGTCTCCACAGACTGGTACTCCTTGCTGGTCTGAAGGCGGACCACGCGCGCAGCGATAGGGCAGGCGGTATCGCTCATCACTACGCCCTTGGCAGGGTCAGTTGCGCTAATGGTGAGGAAGCGCACGTTGCACTCATCCCACCTGTCGCGGGGACAGAGGCGCGCCACCTCTGCATAGACCATGCTAGGCCTGTTCCCCGTAGAAGAAGCAATGTGACTCTCGTCCAGGACGATTAGCACATTGGACAGGATGCCACCCGCAGCCAGGGTGTGGAGAGCAGCGATGATCTTGGGCAAGCCACCGCTGTGCTGGACGCCATTGCGCACCCCCAGGGGGAGGCGGTCCTTGGTCTGCTTCAGCCAGGCATTGTCGCTCATGCCAGTGATAACGAACATGCGGTCGGGCGTAATGCCAAGCAGCCTGGCGTTGGCGAGCATGAGGCGGATGAGTGCCGTGACGACACCCGTCTTGCCAGCCTGCATCTCTGCCGCCAGGTGAACCCATGCGCGCTGGGTCTGGGCCACAAAGAAATAGAGAAAGCACTGCATGGCTGCCAGCAGCTGGGGCTCGTGGGGATCCTCAGACGCCTCAAGCTCGGCTGCAGACCAGCCAAACTCGGGCACCCAGAGGGTGGTGGTAAAGCCTGCAGTAGACATCTGCAGATCAGCGTCAGAAAGCGCAGCAGCAAAGCTCTGGGTTGCCATATTGATTGATTTCAAGCTAGGGGGTAAGTATAGGATAGGACATACCCCAATTCAATTTTTTTCGCCTCTCCGCAGCCTGGAGGCCGTGGGGGGCAACGGCAGGGGTCTGGAAAAAATTGATTTTCCTCTGGCCTGGAAAATTCAATTTTCTCCCCAGAGCCCCCCAGGGGACCAGAGCCGAAAAAAATTGAATGGACTGCCCAGGGTAAGGCCATCACCCCCTTCCTGCTATATACACGTGTCATCACAATAGTATAGCAACGAAGGTTCCAGCAATCAGTCATCATGCCTAAGAAGATGAATACCAACAAGGCGGCTGCGGCCGTCTACCAGAACGCTAAGGCGATCGAGGATGCCAAGCGTAACGGCGGCCTCTTTGGCGCCGTGACGCGCGCACTGGGCAACCGTGGCTTTGAGGTCCAGCTGCGCGTGGCGGCAAAGGGCGATAGCACGCACGGTGTCCTGGTCCAGGCCACGCCACGCACCCTGTTTCAGGGCGGCAAGAAGGCGCCTGTCCGCATCGCCGTGGGCCACGTGGTCCTGCTGGCTGGCGAGCTCAAGGGTAAGGACTGCGGCATTCAGCGCCCGCTGGAGATCGTGGCTCGCCTGGACAGCAAGGACGAGATCCGCGAGCTTATCAAGCTTGGCCTTATGACTCCTGCCGTGCTGGGCATTGCAGAGACTGCGGGCGCACTGGTGGCTGCGGCAGAGGTGGCAACGGACGACCTGTTTGACTCGGACGAGTCTGACGGCGACTTCTGGGCTGCCGGTCTGAAGGACGTGAAGGGCGGGCTGAAGGCACAGCGCCAGGCGGCAGAGGCGGTGGCCACCATCACTGCACGCGTGGCCACGCTGAAGGCGCAGAAGGGTGGCAAGGGCATTGACGGCAGTGTGGAGCTGGGTGACCTGGCAGATCCCATGCTGTTCTCTGACCCTGACTACGAGCGCTTCACCCGCTGGCGCGCCCACAAGGCCGTGGCAGTTAAGATGGCCGGCGGTGGCTCCGTGGCTGCGCCCGCGCCCCAGCTGCAGACAGAGGCTGTCCAGACCATGGCGCAGCTGATGGCCCAGTTCAAGCTGGAGAAGGAGGCTGCGCTGCACGCGGCTGACCAGGCGGCTATTGTGGCGCACGCCGACGCTATGCAGCGGGCTGCGGATGTGAAGGCCTGGGCTGCTAAGCAGAGCACCAAGGAGAACTGGGACGACGAGGTGAACATTGAGGACCTCTAAACAAAGCATAAAAAGTCGCATGAAGCGCATGTAAATCAGAGTAGCGAAGGCACCAAAAGTTACCACCGCCCTGGAAAGGCGGTAGAGTATGGGTATAGACCGGTCATAGGCCTGCGGGCACATGAGACCTTAAAGGAAAGCTCTGGTAAGCATGCGTGAATTACGCACAAAATGAAGAAGAGGTGGCTAGGCCATCCTTTTTCATGTGATATCCGCAAGGGGGATTCAATTTTTTCCAGAGCTGCAGCTATGCGTTCCCAGTACGTAAAAAAGGGTGGCCTAGCCACCTCTTCTTTGTTTTATGCACGGCTCAATGCTCACTTACCATTCGCTTGTTTCAAGGCCTTTCGGCCGGTCTATACCCATACTCTGCCGCCCCCGCGGTGGTAACTTTTGGTGCCTTAGCTCTGGTTCGCTCACACTTCGCTGCGACTTTTTATTACTTTGATATTTTCTTAGAAGCGCCTTGCGCCCTGCTGGCCACCGCGCTGCTGCAGAGGAGCACCCGCCAGCATGCTGAAGCGGCTCTGTGCTGCAGTCTGCTGCGGCTGTGCGGCAGGACCCTCCTGACCAGCCATGCAGAAGATCAGGCGGTTGTCTGCCTTGACGCGCAGAGTGCCCGCGCAGGCTGCCGCCCACTGAGGCTCGTCAGGGTGGACGTAGATGCAGGTGTGGTGCTGCTCGTGGTTCCAGCAGCCAGCCAGCTTCTCACCGCAGGGGCGCACACCAGACTCCCTGGGGCTAGCCAGGCGGGCCACCATCTTACCGGTGCCAGCCATGCGCCCGTCGCGGCGGCGCTCCTGCTCCTCCACCATGACAATGGGGGCATAGCAGGTGTCCTGACCAGCCGGCAGGTGGCTGGAGCAGTTGGCGCAGATGCGCTGCTGGAAAAGCGTGGCATACTTGCACGGGCGCGGCACGCGGAACTTCATGGAGCCCTTGCTGGTCCACTTCTCCTCCTTGCGCGCCACCTTAGTGCAGATGACCTTGGCCTCGTCAGCAGCATCACGCAGCGCCTCGGCCTCCTTGCGCGCTGCGCGCACCTCGGGCGTCTCCGTGGCGTAGTAGCGCATGTCCTCAAGGAACGTGATGTCCCCAAAGGACTGGCAGCCGCGGTGCTCCAGCCAGCTGACACAGGTGGCAGCCGTGGCGACACTGTCCCACTCCATGACGATGGAGCGGCTGTCACCGCCAGCCGTCCAGCCAGCGGGTGCTGTCTGGGGCATGAGCCAGGAGCCGTGCGTGCACTCCCAGGGCGCGACGTAGCTGCCGTCACCCAGGTGGTCGCCGCCGTCGCGCAGGCAGTCCATGTGCGAGCAGCCCTTGCCGCACGCGCCGTTTTCAAACTCGACAAGGGTCGTGGGGGTCCAGGCCCCCACGACAATAGCGTTATCCCATGCGGAGGACATTTTTGCTTGAAGGGTTGAAGGGTGTAAGATCTGATGTATAGGTATCAGATGGGGGGACTTACCGGCTGGGGCAGAGCCGATTCAATTTTTTCGAGGGGGCGGACCCAGGCCGGCAGATCGAAAAAAATTGATTCCTCTGGGGGGCAGAGCGAATCAATTTTTTCGGCCCGCCCCTGCTGCCGGCCAACCCCGAAAAAAAATTGAATCGGGCGCGGCCCAGATGGATAGCACCCCCAGTTACATACGAATCTGTATTAGCATTCAAGATGAGCACCTACATTGAGCACCTGAACGCAATGCGCGAGCAGCTGGACATGGCAATCGCCGCCGCAAAGGCCGATGGCACTGGCGACAAGCCGATGCCCATTGCAGCCGCTGGCAAGTCTAAGAGCAAGGCGCCCAAGGCAGACAAGCCTGCCAAGAAGGAGCGCGCCAACGCTGGCCAGCCCACTGCCTGGGCCGAGTTCTCCAACCAGAAGCGCATCGAGCACAAGGAGACTGTCGACGCCTGGGTGGCAGAGCGCCTCGCCGCCGCCAAGGCTGGCACCCTGTTCTATGCAGACACTGACGCAGCAGTCAAGGCTGGGCGCGCCAAGGCTGGGGAGCCAATTCCAGAGAACAAGGTCAAGGTCGGCGCACACCTTACCTGGGTCAGCCTGAACTTCAAGGGCGAGGACCAGACGGAGTGGAAGGCATTTGAGGCTGCCTGGAAGGAGGCGCACCCCAAGGGTTCGCGCGCCGCCAGCGTGGCTGACGATGCATCCGAGGCCGGCTCTGCAGAGGACAGCGCCGCAGCAGCCCCTGTCGACGCGCCTAAGAAGCGCGGCGCCAAGAAGTATGCTGACATGACGCCAGAGGAGCTGGCGGCTGCTAAGGCTAAGCGCGCTGCCAACAAGGCCAAGAAGACTGGGGAGAAGGAGGAGAGCGAGGCAGAGGAGCGCCAGAGCGCTTGCATGGAGCCTGCCAGCCCCGTGGCAATGCCCAGCGCAGCCATTGGCGGCGGCGGCTCGGTGGCTGCCGCTGCACCAGAGGAGGCAGAGGAGGTGGAGGCCGAGCTGCTTCCCTTCACTTACAAGAAGATCAACTACCTGCGCCTGGGCACTAAGGATGCGGATGGCGAGATTGAGTGGCTGGAGACCGCTGACCTGTGGCGGACCGCTGCCGATGGCAGCAGGGGTGCCTACGCTGGCGTCCTGCTGGCCACGGGCAAGATCGACAACAGCGCCGAGACGCTGGCCAACGCACCCGTGCTGGATTAGAACTGCAAGCAAAATAAGCACTAAATAAGAAAAACGAACAAAGAGAAGGAGGTGGCCCAAGGGCTACCTTTTTCCATGTACATGCAAGTGGTAGACGGTAAGCCAATATGGCAGTATGAGCTTAATACAAAAAATAAGGAGAGAGTTGTTTACTATCTCCCTATTTTTGCTGTGTCCAAATCACCAGCTATCTCAATCCAATGGTTTGTGTGTGCCCCGCCTTTCGCACCCACGCGTCGTGTCCTACCTCTCTGCACTCAATTGGGCAGAGCCTTATTTCAAGATGACACGTCCGATACATCTGATGGAACCACGAGGAGTTACCCCGATCGGTCCACCCTTCCTCCTCCAATTGATCGACCCGCTCTCTAACCGCGAGAGCGGGAATGGTGTGCGCCTCCACCTGCTATGCATTCAATCGCGCACACCCGTGATGCCCCAACCGCTCTTTCTAGAGCTAACATGGCACCTCCGTTACTACGGTAGTCTTTTGGCGAGTGAGAGTAACAGAAGGGTGCCGCACAATGCGCCATGATTCCCTCCTGCGACGCCCTGCCTGGCTTTCCGCAGTCTTTCCGTCTATAACCGTTGATGTAATTCAAGATGAGGGGGTGGGTTGCCATTTCCCAGTATTCCCCCGACACATGCTCCTACCTCTACGCATGTATCAGTCGTCACCTCCGGAATGCCAGGGGCTATAACGCTCACCAGCCGGTGTGCGCCTAGTGGCCTGACTTATTAAGGACTCGGCCCGAAGGACGGCCCAGACAACACTCTCTGCTGGGAGAGAGCTGCTACTGATTCACCCTCACGCGGTGTGTGACGCCCTTGATGTAACGAGGAGAACCTCGATACAGCCAGAGTCAATGGGCGGGCGCCCAAAGCTCCTATGCCTGCCAGAGTCGGCCCGCTCCGTCGGCAGACTCCCAATGGCCACAGCACTGTCCTGCTAAGCAGAACCGGCACTGCAGGCAACAGTGGCCAATGGCCATTGTTGTCTGCAGCCCCTACCATGCATCATGGCTCGGGTGCTATCCAACTGGGCCGCCAGCCGATTCAATTTTATCGGGGATCTGGCGCCCAGGGGGGTAGGGGCCCAAACGGCCAAAAATTGAATCCAGACCCCCCAGGGTCTGCCCACCTGGAATCAATTCAATTTAGGCCATTTTTTGGTCTATGGGGGCTATAGGGCATATGGGCCCAAATCAATTCAATTTCGGCCTATGGGCCTATGGGCCCAAATCAATTCAATTTCGCCCTTTTTGGCCTATGGGCCCAAATCAATTCAATTTCGGCCTATGGGCCCAATTCAATTCAATTTCGGCCTATGGGCCTCTATGGTAGTCAATTCAATTTCGGCCTATGGGGCCAAATCAATTCAATTTCGGCCTATATGGCCTATGGTAGTCAATTCAATTTCGGCCTATGGGGCCTATGGGGCCTATATGGCCTATTGCAGTCAATTCAATTTCGGCCTATATGGCCTATGGGGCCTATGGCAGTCAATTCAATTTTGGCCTATGGGGCCTATGAGGGCCTATGGGGGCCTATGGCAGTCAATTCAATTTCGGCCTATATGGCCTATATGGCCTATATGGTCTATATGGCCTATATGGCCTATATGGCCTATATGGCCTATATGGCCTATATGGTCTATATGGCCTATATGGCCTATATGGCCTATATGGCCTATATGGCCTATGGCAGTCAATTCAATTTCGGCCTATAGAGCCTATAGGCCCCTATGGGCCCTATGGGCCCCCTATGGGCCCTATGGCCTTCGCTGCAAGTGCGGGCCGCCGACAGGGCCTATCTCACCAAGGGTCTTAATTTGCTCTATTTTGGCCTATAAGGTCTCTGAGCTATATGCAGGGCCAGAGCCACAGGCCTAGCCAGAGCCCAGCTATAAGGCGAAATGAGATCACCTGGTATTTTGTATCTTACAACCCTCGCCAATCAGATACTAACGAGCAAGTTAAAATTGAGCCCATAACTCATGACATTATGAGTTACACCCTTATCTGCAACCATGGGACAGAAGGTAAGCAAGAGCGCCTGCGTGAATCTGCGTGATCTGCCCGCTGAGATCTATGCTGAGCTGACCTCAGAGACCTACACTGTCATCCGCACGGGCGGCTTGAAGCAGCAGGGCTGGTGCATCCCTACTGAGCCACATGATGACTGCACCGCGCCTCCGTGTAGTGGCGCCCAGATGCACAGCCTAGCCTCTAACTGCATCGACCCGCAGGCGTGGAGGGTCTACATGGTCTTTACTGGTGAGGCCATTGACATGGGCGGGGGGGTGCAGGGCAAGAGGCACGCGTGCGGCTGGCGCCGCTCTGCACCAGGCGAGCGCACCTTCTGGCCGACAAGGCTAGACGGCAATGCTGATCAGCAAGAGGCCTGGGGTCTGAGGCTGGACGGGCTGCTCAACAGCCTCAAGAGCAGCGATGAGCTGGAGGCCATCGAGGCTGAGAAGCCACGCAGTCTAGCTGCTAAGTATGAGGAGGATGAGCCCGCGAGGCAGGCTGCCGGCAAGGCGCTTCAGAAGAATCCCGTAGCCACCCCTGCAATGATGGCTGAGATGAGGAAGAGAGAGAGCACGGGTGCGCGCTGCCTGAGGAACAAGGCCATCTCAATCCCCGTTGGTGAGAACTTCGCCCTTAAGATTAAGGAGCTGGAGGCCATCTCACTCCATGATGCGAACCGACTGAGGCGCCTCTTTGACTCTGGCTGTCCCAAGGCAATTGTCTTCTGGCTAGCTGAGTTTCACAATTATCACGAACTTCGCAATCAGTTCATCACTGAGGAAGAGGCAAACCTCTTCCTGGAGCCTCTGGCAGAGCCTTGTGCCTAGCCGCAGGCACCACCTAAGATCAATGAGAAAAATGAGTTAAGACAGAATATATTATTTTTTTAGATGCTAAGATAAACAAGATGTCGAATAAGTAAGTTAAAATTGACTGCACATCCTATAGAAGGTTGCTCACCCCCATCTTTACAATGTTCGCCCTAGAGTCTATTCTCAAGGAGATCCAGCACGGCTTCGAGTTCCTCAAGCGCGACGGCCTCTTCGTGAAGGCGACGCCCATTTCTGATCACGAGGTTCTCTTAGAGACAACCACCTACATCACAGATACCGACGACGGCGTCGACATTGACTGTCTCTGCATAGGGGAGGATGATCTTGGCCTCGGCGGCTCCTGCGTCTGCGATACCATCACCACAGGCTACTGGCTTGAGGAGGGCACCGAGCCCCCGCGCGGCTGCGTAGAATGCCCAGGATGCCAGAGGCTAGCTCTGCCCTGGAAGCTGCAGAAGCGCTGCTATAATGCCACTGTGAGAATTACTGAGGATGCAGTGTCTCTCTTGAGCACACAACCCAACGCCAACCTCAAGACTATGCCTCGGCCGATGAGCGACAAGCTGATCGAGGCATGCAATGCAGTATTCTCCAAGTGATACCATGGGCTAGTCTAAAAATAGGGTATAATAGCTTACTAGATAAACTAGAATGGAAGATGCACTCTGCATATGTTTCTATACTATGCTATGCGGCTCCCTCTGCTGCCCACCTCTAAAGCCGGTGCTGACATCCGAACCAGTAGTGGTAAAGAATCCTAGTTCAGCCAGTGGTTCTGAGAAAGCCGTCGACACTCTTAAAGAACCAACACTATCTTAAGAAAGATGGACTCACTGTTTGCATTCATAGAAAAACAATGTGAGCAATACGGAATAGACGAAAGCCACGGACTCAAGCATGCTAAGGGAACTATGATGAGGGCTAATCAGATACTTTCATCGATGAATGATGTCTCAGAAGAGGAGAGGCGAATGGCTCTCTATGCCGCAGCGATTCATGATACCTGTGACAGCAAGTATACACCAGTTAATGAGGCGTCTAGGGCGATAGGATATTTTTTACGTTTTCAAGGCTGGTCACCTCAAGATATTCATGCTCTAATTAATATTGTCACCAGCATGAGTTATTCTAAACTCAAGGAGTCCGTTAGTTCTGGTGAAATAGAATTCCCCAACCACGGGAAGTGGCAGCGTGCATACCACGTTGCCCGCCATGCAGATCTTCTTGAAGGGTATGTGGTAGCAAGATGCGTAATGTATAACCAGCATATATTTCCAAAGAAGACAATGGATGAACATTGGGAAAGAGCCTCTGAAATATTTGAAAAAAGAGTATTTACCTACATTTCAGAGGGCTGGATATTTTTGCCCTGCGCAATTGAACTAGCAATGCCTCTTGAACAAGAGGCTAGACGCTGTCTCCAGGAGAGGTCTATGGATTGGCCAGAGCCAGTAATTTCCGAAATAAAAAATTGAATTGGATTGGGCTCCCTATGGTAAGCACCCCAACCAGTAATTAATACTAGTCAAACAATCCAAATGTCTGCCGTTCAGTTCATTGTGAAGAGCATCCAGGACATGAGCCAGCAGGACCGCGAGTCTGTGTTCGCTGCATTTGCTATGGACGCACCTGTGGCTGCACCTGTGGCTGCACCTGTGGCTGCATCTAAGCCCGCAGCTAAGCCCGCAGCTAAGACCAAGGCAGCAAAGGAGCCCAAGGCAGCAAAGGAGCCCAAGAAGCCCCGCGCCAATGCCGGCATCGGCAATGCCTGGACCGCCTTCTGCAGCAAGATCCAGCAGGATAACAAGGGTGTCATTGATGCTGTGAAGGCAGAGGCCGCCGCCAAGCGCGCCGCTGCAAAGCTGGCAGGCCTGCCCGCGCCGGCAGAGACGCAGGGTGCGCACCTGCACTGGTGCAAGAGCTACCGCATTACCCACGAGGCAGAGTGGAAGGCATTCGAGACCGCCTGGAAGGAGGCGCACCCCAAGGGCGCTTCTGGCGCTGCTACTGCAACGACTGCAGAGAACAGCGACGACGCGGCAACCGTGGTGGACGATGAGGCTCCTGCAGCGGCAGTGGGTGGCGGCGGCTCTGCTGCAGCGGCGGCACCTGCAGCGGCACCTGCAGCGGCACCTGCAGCGGCACCTAAGAAGCGCGGTCCCAAGAAGATGGCTGACATGACGCCAGAGGAGCTGGCGGCTGCCAAGGCTAAGCGTGCAGAGAACAAGGCTAAGAAGACATCTAGTGCAGAGGGCTCGCGTGCATCCTCCCCGCCCAAGGTGAAGGATG
>Ga0214921_10006497_pt1 | contig 15970 bp, 10 predicted proteins | sample LL1505_MetaG_FD_177992 | JGI IMG/M metagenome (GOLD analysis project Ga0214921, IMG submission 177992) | Freshwater microbial communities from Lake Lanier, Atlanta, Georgia, United States - LL-1505 | ecosystem: Environmental > Aquatic > Freshwater > Lake | place: USA: Georgia | collected...
TTTCAATCTTCATTATGCTAAAGTTATGTGTGTCTGCGCATAAATATATGATATTATTATCAACTAAAATATCATATAATATATCTATTAATATTCTATATTCTAGGTTCTTCTTATCAATATCATGCATTGCTATTTTGTCCTTTTTAAATGAAAATAAAGGTATGTGCCCCATTACAAATATTTGTTCGCCGCTGCTCTTTTTCTTTTGCTCCCTCTTTACCTCTTCTATTTTTATCCGAACATCATCTAAATATTGTTTTCCCTCATCAATATCTTCTAATTTATTGGTATTTATTATGATAATTATATTATCTTTATTATACCGCACTCCTATGTTATCAACATATATATAGATACCATTCTCGGAACATAATCTGTCATCCTTTAATTCTAATCTCTTCTTGCGCAGTAATTCTAATGTTGGGACGCTGATAATTTGTTCCGCCGCTCCCGCTGCTCCCGCTGCCGCTTTAATTTGCTGCAGATAATACTTTTGTGTGTTGATACTACAATCTTTCTTTAAGTCTTGTGATGAACGCGACATAACACCTGCAACGCCAGTCGTATCAGAAACTATGTCGTGATTTCCAACTGCTATATAGATTTCCTTGCTCATACCATATAATTTTTCATAACCTGTTCGCAATACTTCAGTAAAATAAAGTTTGAATTCACTAGTATTAATCTTTTTCTTATTGGAATACCAATTATCTCCAGCGAGATAGATATGCTTTATAGTGGTCTCATTGATAGCAATATTATCTAATACAATATTGCGATATATATATTCATTTTTGCAGTTTATATTATTCCAGCAACCAAAGAATATAAATTTATTGCAATCCGTAGCAGTATTAATATCATTATTACATTCAGTTTCCATAGTATATAGTAATTTGCAGAAAATACACTTAATAAATACAATAGAAAAATATTTATAAATACAAGGAATGCAATACATCCTTTCGAATACTAACGTTTTTACCGCAGTATTTGTCATAAAATGGGATATTTAACTCATATGGTATATTGACTATCACGTTATCAATAGGCACATATATCATCATATTAATCCACGAAATGATATTATTAATCGCGCGCTTCATATTGCGAACTCCTTCTTCCTCCTCGATGTTATTTATAATATGCATTAATACGTCGTCGCTAAATAGTATGTCTCCCTTTTTAAGGTTGTATTGCTTCAATATTTCTGGTATTATATAGTCCCGTGCCAACACAATTTTTTCTTGATTGTTGTATCCTTTGACATTTATCACAATCATCCTATCTTTTAATATAGGGTTTATTAGCGTCTCGTCGTTGAATGTGAAAACAATCATAGACCGCGAGATGTCTAAATCTATTTCTTCAAAGTATCTGTCCGTAAATCTATCATTCTGCACGGGGTCTGTTATGTGAATTAAGGTATTTATAATTTCCTGCCCTTTGTATGTGTCTGATACCTTGTCTAATTCGTCAAATAATAATAGCGGGTTCATAATACCCGTTTTAATTAGCGATTCGCATATCTTCCCATACGTGGCTCCTTCGTAAGTATAAGAATGCCCTCGTAGAAATGCGGAGTCGTCAGTCCCGCTCAATGATATAAATGCACTAGGGTAGTTAAGCGCATTGCAGATGCCCTCTTTTATTAATTTTGTTTTGCCAATTCCTGCTGCACCTTGTATTCCAATGATATACCCATATGCCTTAGGGAATGATATTAATTGCGCTAATACCCTTATTATCTGCTCTTTCGCTTCCTTGTGCCCATAGATTTGGTCATTCATCCTTGTGCGAATATCACTGAGAAACGAGCATATCTTCTCATTGCCGTCTGTGTTTCTAACTGGTATGTTATAGTATTTATTGAAAGGCACCTCATTTAATACATTTAGCCAATTATTTATCTTGTGATATTCGCCAGAGGTCGAAGACATCCTGTTCAAACATTCCAATTTATATATGATGCTTCTCTTCGTCCTTTCATTAATATTCAAATCTAAAATCTTAAATCTCATAGGAACTGCTAAACTACTTTTATTAGCCGTTAATTGCTCTTCCAGTATTTGTATGCCGTCCTTCTCTTTCGCCGTTAATGCATCAAAATAGGTCTTCTCGTCGCTATTATATTTCTTATAAAAGTTGTATTTAGTCTTCTTTATAAGCTTACTATTTTGTGATAGCCTTTTCAATATTAAAAATACCTTGTCTTTCTTATTTGCCGATTGTTCATCGTATTTATTAAAATAGCCCCCTGAAGGAACTACACTGATTTCTTCGCTTTCCTCACTTTCCTCTTCTTCATAGTCGTCGTCATCGTCTTCGTCTTCGTCATCTTCTTCATCGTCTTCTTCGTCATCGTCTTCTTCGTCTTCGTAGTAGTCTTCTTCTTCTTCATAGAAGTCTTCTTTGTCTTTAGCATCATCCGCCTTATCGACTGCCTTATCGTCTTTAATAGTATTAGTAGTCATTAAAGATATATACCTTATAATTTTTTATATAATTTATAAAAAAATAAGTAAATGAAAGAAAAATAGTAAGATTAGAAACTCTCAGATGATTGCGGACCCCAATAGATGTTTTTATGTATAGTTCTTACTCGCCTGTTTGAATTTATTATGTAATACGCTCCTATCACTATGAATATGATAATGGCTATGAATATCATTAATGAAAGATACTTATCATCATTAATATAATTGATATATATATTATATAAACCTATGAATATGATTGAAGATATTAAAAGTGTTAATATATATAATTTATTGTTCTCTAGCTCATATTTTAATGTATCCATATTGGTATTACCTTGAGAGCTGTTGAAGTCCAATATCTTGTCCAAATAAGTCTTATTTTCGATGTCTGCATTGATAACTGAAGAAATCTCTCTGTAAAAATCGTGACTATCGGCAGTTGGCAATTTAATCATTATTGTTTCGAAGTATCTTATAAATTGCGCATTAAGTTTGTCTATTTCTGTTTTTAATACACCGACCTTATTAGTATTACGCGTAGTTAATGCTGTTGATGTATCTTTCAATTTTGTAATATTAGCATCATCAACTGCGAAAGTTTCTATATAAGTTATATTCGACATAAAATATATGATAAATAATAATATTATAATTCCCAAGCAAGCAAGCGAGATACTTTTAACAAGCGGCTTATCTATTTTAAACACATTGATACCTATTAATACCACTATAATAGTGCAAATTAATATATTGTATGTTAATATTTGACGGCTCAGGAATACATTCTTATTATATTGGGTTTCATATAGGTTCTTTTGATTATTTACTCTATTCGTATTCAAACTAATATTTGCATTTAATTCATCTACGGCTTTCTTATTCTCAATATAATTATTCTTCAGAGCATTTATATCTTTTCTTCTGATTTCAAGGAATTCGCCAGATGCACTTATTGCAGTTTCACTTGCTGGAATGCTAGTATATGAGGTTGCATCATATTTATAAAATAAACCAACATATTCCTTAGTTAGATCTTTTACAAAAACTGCATTGATTTCAATCCCAAAATACTCAACACTATTTGATGTAAATGTAGTAATATTCAAAATATCATAATATTTTTTATTTTTTTTATCATATATACTACAATCATTTACTAAATTATTAATATCATTATATTTTTTTAGTTTGTTATAAATTGCTGTATTACTTGCTGCTATCATAATAAGAACATTATCTTTATCACTAGCCATTATTTTTGCGGTAGTTCCTGTAGTTAATATTACAAAGCTTTCTTCTGTTGCTGGGTCGTCAGCATCCTTAATGCTAGTAGTTAAAGCACCAATTTTAGTTTCAATATCACTAAAAACTTCCTTAAATCTATCTATATTTTCTATTTGTGTCTTTGTAGTGTTCTGGTATGCTAATGGAACAATTGTTGCTTTGAATGTTGCTGCTACGTCCGTAGGCAATGCATTTGCAGTTTGTAAAGCAGCTGCCGCAGTATTTTTTAATATTAATTTTTTTTCTAAAATTAAATAGGCTTTACGTTCGGCTATTAGTGCATTTATATACGCGTCAAAAGTACTAGTAGTAATAGCAGGGGTAGTAGCTGCTTTAGCAGTGGTTTTTATAGTAGCTTCTGTAGGAGCATCTGATTTTATTGTACCTGCATCTTCATAATTAGCACTTGTTAGTTGTGAAACAATTGATGTTCTAAGTGATTTATCTATAGTATTTGTTAAAGAACTAGTTGATAACTTTAATATTTCAGTGTTTATATTATCACTAGTTAAGGGTGTTCCACTTAAATAGGCTTTACGTTCGGCTATTAGTGCATTTATATACGCGTTAAAAGTAGTAGTAGTAATAGAAGCCGCATTTTTAGCAGTGGCTAGTGTAGTAGCATCTGTTGAACCTGCATAATTAGCAATTGTTAGTGATGTATTAATTGATGTTCTAAGTAATGTATTTTTTTCAGTTGTTAAAGAACTACTTGATAACTTTAATATTTCGGCGTTTACATCATTTACAGCAGCATAATAAGTATCTGATGCTGTTGTATATGCAGCATCAGCTCCTGAAGCTCCTGTAGAGGCTGCGGTAGTTGATGCTACATCATTAGTTTTTTTAGTATGTAGTGTGGTAGAAAAGTCTACTGTTGGTGCAGATGTATATCCCGAACCATTAGTTATAATATTAATTGCCGAACTTCCTGTAATTATATCTCCTTGTGCATTAGCATTTGCTTTTGCAGTTGCTTGTGTTGCCGCCAAACCTCCGTTTTGGATACGCAAAGTATTTTGACTACTATTTACGTATCCTACACCTTTAGTAACAACCTCTATAGCAGTTACCGAAATTTCAGTTCCTGTATTATATGAATCAATACGTATGGGATTTGCACTATCAGAAACATTTGCATACATAACATTTGAAATATTTATAATTAACGTAGCATATAATTGCACAAACTTATAATAATAATAAAGGGCATATACACTTTGCTTGCGATATTTTGGGTCAATATAAAATAGACATTTTAATAATAAAGATACTACATTCTTATTTCTTTCATCTCTTGTTAAGCCAGACTTATTGATTGTTATAGTTTTATCATAATAATGCATAGCATAATCTTTTTTAGCAAGAACTAAACCGCTTAGCGGTGTTGCTGCAGTATCAGTTGGATCAAAAATTTGCGTTGTTATTTTATCACAATTATCGGATGTGCTATAGGTGCCTTCAATAACCTTTTTATCAAATATAGTATTATAATTTGCAGTAGTAAGCCCAGTGTAAAAACTTTGTATGGATAGATATAATACATAATTTGGAGTTGCACTTGCACCTGTTTTTGTATTTCTTATATATCCAACATTTTTATACGTATTAATATCTGGAACTGCGGCTCCAGAAACATAAAACCTTGTCCCTGACGATACGATTTCAATTTTCTCTATATCTATTTCATCAAAATAGCCAGTGTTTATTGTAGCAATATCTTTATCTATACAATGTTTATATGCTTCTAATATATCAACAAAAACATTTAATATCTTTAATGTATCAATAATATTATCTTTTACATCATTGTTAAAAGTATATGTAGTAGTACCACCAGATCCAACCTTATTTACAAATTCTAAATTAGTTCCTGTTGCACTCAAATCAGTATAATTTTTAATTTTGAAATTGATTATATTCCTTATAAAGTTGTTGAATTGGTCAGTGCTATAGCTATTAACACCACCGATATTCAAAGCATTCGCATCATTTTTAATATCAGTCGTTTCATTTAATAAACCACCATCCTGCAATGTTTTAAAAAAAATATTATTATAAGACTTTAATTTTTCATCAAATGTATTTATATAACTAGCATTTGTTAATGTAGTACTCATTCAATTATACTCTCTATTACTATATATATTTTATTTTAGAAGCAAGATCTATAGTAAAAAGACACGCCGCTATTTTCATTGTATCGAATTATTTTTACAATATCTCCGTGTTTCAGCCCTAGCCATTTAGCGATAGGGTCTATTGGGTATATTCTAGACATATCCAATTTACTGCGTATCATATACTTTTTCATAAACTCGGCAATCTCCTCTTCTTTCAATTTGATATGCTCAGGGACATATTCGTGTTTTGTCGGGTTAAACATAAGCTGCTTAACTTGGAAATATTGAAGCATCCCGCCGTTTTTTTGAAATAATTTATCATACTTATTCAATTGCGATATTAGCGGCAGCGACACTGTGTCATTATTGAATATCAATATTATATTCTGTTTCCCCTTGTGTTTTTTAATGAAGTTTGCTACATTTGTATCGTCATCCTTGAGTTCATCTATGATATTTTTACGGGTCTTCTTAGTTAGCGCAAAGATGAGCGTAGTATTTGATGTTTCAAATTCAATGCAACAAGCATCGCTTTCATACTTATCTTTCTCTATAGATGCCTCGTGTTCTTCAAATAATGTTATATCATCTCCGCGACTTTTGAGCATATCTTTTAAATTGCTAATAACGATGCTGATATCCATATTTATCTAATATTCTATATTATATAAATCTTATATTAATATATAAAAAGAAATCAATTTTTATTTTATTTGCTTTTCGGCATTTGCGATTATTTCAGGGTCTATATAACTTTTCTTGCAAATGCTATAGGTATTGTGCAGTTTCTCAGCGACTAACTCAATAGCCTTCTTAATATCTTTCTTATTCTCCTTGTCCCTCTTAACGTCATCCACATCCCCGTAAGCCCCAGCAGCCCCAGCGTCCTTCCGCTTTTTCAATTTATTATAATACTGGATAAACAAGGTATTCGCATTCCACGTTCGCAAATCCTTCGTGGTTATTATAATATCATCTCCCTTTGAATACAATTTACTATTAATCTTTAGGTATTCATTAACATCGCTAGACGTTATTATTTTAACATCTACATCACCATAAGTAAATACATAATCTTCGGCAGCGGACTTCTTATATTTATTATAGAGATACTCGTATATTTTATTATTATCGCAAAAAGCCGTGTTGCGGACACCTTTCTTACCTATAAAATCTATTAAGCATTTATTATTTTCAAACTTCAAATGCTTGTATTTTAATGTAGTAAGACCGACCGAATTGTTCTCCTTCTCATATTTTTTATTGCCTATTCTAAAACCGCACGTTAATATTAAGGTTATTATAATAGCAATTGCCTTGATTTTTTCATCACCGCTATTCAAATCCGCCGCTATTTTCTTCTTTAACTTGGTAAATATATTAACGGATGCCGCTATTTTATTGTATTTCTTGGCATTTTGTTTAGCGATAAAAGCGGGGTTATATAATACCTGCTTACGATTTTTAGAATCATACCCATATGCAATGATTTTTTTATTATTAATAATAATAACATTTTCATACGCTGGTGGTATTTTCAACAATCTTATCTTTTCTATATCGTCTTCATTAGTAATCTCTATTTTATTTTTATAATATTTGAAACCAGTATTATAGTTTCCTACTCTATTAATTTTCATTGATTTATTTATCTTATTCATTTGTAATATATTATTTATCTCATTGGCATTACTGCAGTTTCTTTATGGCTAGTTGATAACCTGTATGGATTAGTTCATATTGTCCTTCATACTTTACTAGGAAGTCATCCATCGTCTTCTTTATAATGCCATCATTACCACCGCCGTAATCATCCATCCACATTATACCATCCTTATCTAAAAATCTAAAGGAATTTTCCATATCTCTTTGTATATAATCAGGTTCGTGGCAACCATCTATATATATTAGGTTATACGTATCACCATCCTCATTATTTTCAAAAAATACGTCAGACGTTGTCTTGTGTATTGTAATCCTAGCAGTATTTTTACATTTTGAAATATTATAATCAAAATTTAATTCTTCATCATTCTGCAAAAGGCTTCTATGGTCATTATTATCGATATGTAAAAAAGGGTCGACGCACGTTAAAGACGATTTAGGATTGTCGATAAAATTATCAGCGAAAAAAACACTAGACAATCCTTCATAGCAGCCAATCTCTAATATCTTATTTTCCTTCGATTTATCCAAAAAATTTATTAAATTATATTTTAATTCGCAATGCGTAAACCAAGTCTTTGTGTATTTATAATCACCCATTCTCTATCTATATAACCCCCTCATATTATTTTGCAATCTTAGAATAAAACGCTTTAACAAACGGGTTAATCTTAAATGATTGCTTTGAAACGTCAATGACCTTAATGTTTTTCAGGCTTTTTGCTCGAGATAGCGCAGTATATGCTTGTCCGCAAGTAAAGATATTTTCACCCAAGTCAATCTCTAGAGCATCAATGGTCATACCTTGCGATTTATGTATAGATAGCGCATATGACACTTTTAACGGCATATGAGAAATATGAGATTTAGCGGTCTTATCTGCCCTATCGGTCTTGTCAACAACATCCTTGTAATACAAGATATTATGCAGATTGCCATCAACATCTTTAATCATCACAAAATCACTAAATAACTTCTTTACGACACCACGCATTCCATTAACAATACCTGCAGATATATCAATATTTCGCGTCACAATTACTTGAGAGTTCTCTACAAGTTCTACATTGTATTTGCTAATATTCTTTATGTTATCCTTCGTAGCCTCTGCATTATATATCTGCGTCTTATTACCCGCCTCCTTCAATTTAGAGATTTCAATATCATTTATTTTATCCACATTAATATTTTTAGGATATAACTTTGTAGGGATTATTTCATCATCAAATTGCGTATCCTTAAGAACATTCAAAACTTTTAAAATATTATCCGTGCATTTGCCTTTTCTAATAATTTGCAATATTTGTTGAAACAATAAGTCATCAGTCTGTCTTACGAGTTCATCAAGTAAAACTACCTTTATATTAGCAGCCTCCCATAGTTTAGATAGGAAACAATAGAAACCATTAACAGGCGCTAGCTGACAAAAGTCCCCAATCAAAATAATTTGAACACCCCCAAATGGTTTATTAAGTAATCCAGTGTCTTTCGTGCTATATGATTTAATATAGCAAAGTATATCAGATATTTTCTCAAATAATGCACAATCTAACATAGATACTTCGTCGATAATTAACACATCTAATTCGACGAGCCGCTTGTATATGCTAGGATGTTTCTTAATGTTAATAAAAATATCCGCCAGTCTTTCAGTGCCTATTCCAAATCCCATAAAAGAATGTATTGTTTGCCCGCCTATAATAAATGCTGCAGTCCCTGTTGTCGCAGTTAGCCCTACCTTTTTATTGTCGCTATTCAATAAATCAATAATAAATTTTATAGTATATGACTTGCCAGTTCCTGCGGGTCCCGTAATTAATATATTTTCCCCATTCATTGTTTGCTCCGCTGCTAATCGCTGCTTATTATTTAGCAACTCCATAGGTATACGTATGTATTCATTACAATCAATTAAATATACTAATCAATTTTTCATATTTACTATAACTATACTATAACTATACTATAACTTATTAATAAACTTAATGATAACCTTATTCTTCTTGCAATAATTTGTTATAAATATATTATGCTTTCGCTGTATCCTGTGTATAATCTCATTGTGGTATCTTTCCTCTTTTGATGGCGGATTTTCAAAATACCATTTGATAAGCAAGTCTCTGTCGATGACCTTCTTGTGATTATAGTCATACTCCCAGCACATATATAGTATCGCCCTCGATATGAAACCGCGCGAATAATGATTAGGAGCGAATACCTTGTATTTATGATTTACGTGGTTATCAAAATCTAGCTCTACCCAGTTTTTATCTTTGCAATTAATATCTTCGACAAACATATAATTTGACCTATTGACGTTTAGCGTATTAATAGTCCTAACAATATTATGCATATCATTCCTGTGTTTATTATTTAGAAGGCATTGCGGGAATATGTGCTCTGCCGAAAAAAACTTATTCTTAAACTTTGCGTCGTTATCGCCAAAGAAACTATTCTCCAAATATATAGAAGGCATCTTCATATCGTGAAGTATCGTTTTTTTAATTATGTTCGTATAAGAAAATCCTCTGATATAACTCATATTTACTAGTATTATAAGTGCCCTTAATAAATACATTCGAGTTATTCTATCTACTCTATATTAATACTATCAATTTTTTTTGCGATACTAGGATATAATTTAGAGAAAAAACTATACATATTATAGTGTATCGTTTTGTTATTCTCAGGATAGAATGTGGTTAATAGCGCCTTTGACTCGAAGTCGCCGTGTATCCAATAATGAACCATTATAGTATCTTTGCCATACTCGCCTTTTTTAAGCATCGTCCAATCGCCTATTGTGAAAGGCATATTGTCGAACTTGAGGTCATTAATAGGATAAAATAGTTCCCTGTCGTCAATAACATATACGTCGTCCTTAAACTGGCTATTCTTCGGGTCTTCTATAATCGCCTTAAAATAGGAGCCACCGAATATATCAAACTTCTGGAATATGTTCTCCGTATAATTCTTAACATACTCTGGGATATTGTTTAATACAAGTCGCAGCATATTATTATGTTTATTCGCCGCAAAGAAAGCATTGCAAATATATTTATCGCTATTATATAATGCATTCGTTTGCCCCGATGGTTCGTAGGTAATATATAATTTATTCGAAGTCATATCTAGTATTTCATTGAAATCTCTTAGGATAAGAACGTCCAAATCGATGTATATGCCGCCATAATGATATACTAAGAGAATACGCGCAATATCACCCTTCTGCACTCCTGTGCGGGCTAATTTATAAATATTGTAGAAGTTCGGATATTCTTCAGATATTAATTTCAATATCATATCATCCGTCCAGAACATCAATTCATATCCATTTGCTTTCAAGAAACTGATATTCTCGCTGACTAACTTATATATAATCGGCGGTAGGTTCTTATCCTTCCACGTTTGATGAATAATCTTAGGGATCATTAAGTATAATTATATATAATTACAATAAATCTTATATATATTATATCTTAATCAAATCTTATATAATGCATAATTTACAATCTTGTATGTGATATAGTCGACAATTACTACGAGATTAATAAGTTTTACATTGCAACCGCTAAAAGTCGGCACATATATCGAAGTTATGTTAAAGTCGCCAAATATATTTAGAACCCACATAAATTTGAACATTATTAAATAATGAAACATATGTATCTTATATCCCTCATCGTCGCATATAACATTCGCGGCATTGTTTTTTAGTGTTAAATAATTGCCATAGTAATATACAGGTAATATATGGATAACAATATTTGCGACGAAGTATTCGAAGCGAACCAATAGGTTGTTTGAAATCCTGCTAAATATCGAGTGTTTTAATAAGAGCGGGGTAGCATCCATCACGCAAAACAAGACATTGCTATCATATACCATAAATAGATGGAATAACGTCATAATCTGCACTGAATTGATAGCGATAAACCGCGATATAATATAATTATCTATATCGAAAATATTATATAAGGCGCTATTGGCAATAATCATCAAAATATTCCAATTTGTATATTGATTTATTTTCCTGCGCACTAGGTCATTTTGAATATATTGCGTATATTTCTTGCTGATAGGCATTAACATTACAAAGGTCGCAAAGAATATCTCAAAATGGTTGTAGTTATAATTGTCATTTATATGATTATAGCTATAACTATTCACAAGGGATATACTAGTATCACAAGTTATATTTGACATATTAACATTATTTTAATAATTGTTAATATCTTATATATATTTTAGTTGCTATTACTATGCATTCCACTCACTCACAAAGGCGACGAAGTTATTTTGATACCGCAGTAATCCACATTATTATTTTTAAAGTCTTGTCTAGTATATATACCGATATTAGTCGATTCCTCTAAAATCCATTTGAAATTTGTCCAAAATTCCTCAGTATGTCCTATGCTTTCCGTCGCTAAATGCGCGAACTCGTGAAGCACCACAAACATCATCGTATTAATATCCATTAGTTTATCTTTATTTCGGAGACACAATACAATCTGCTCACCTTTATTGATTGAATAACTGGTATAGCCAGGTGTATCAACGCCTTCGCTGATTTTCTCAGGACGATAATTACTTTTAAGCATATCGACGCGTTTATCACTATTCCCATAGGATTTCTCTAAATGTTCTAATAATATATTGAGCTTGCCTTTGATATTTGCTATTAAGTCAGCCGCCTCTTTCGCATCCTCTTTGATTTGCACAACGTATTCCTCATTGTCTATATTACTTTTCACCTTTATCAACCCAGCATTTATATAAAAATTATATACATAATATATGCCTAAAATAGTTATGAATAATATAACCAACCCTTCCGCACTTATATTCATAATATTCTATTTTATTTTATTATAATAAATTAAAAAATGATTTGTATTTAAATATTTAAAGCAATATACTCTGTATAATGGAATTACTCAAAAAAATACATGAACCAATAGATAAAGATGCTGATGTCGTCGAGTTTCAAATAACGGATATCTATGACCCCGAATCAGATAAAGTTAATTTGCAGAGAGACGCTACAGACCTTTATTCGCTTCTAATTTATGGCAGAGCAGCATCAGGTGCCACGTATTGCGTTAATGTAAAAGGGTTTGTTCCTTACTTTTATATCAAACCACCAGATAATTGGGAGGCTATGAATAAGACTGCTTTCAAGGCTAAGTTGGACGAACTGAAGGAGATGATGCTAAACGATTATTATAAGACGAGATTTAATAACAATGGCGTATGGAAAGAATATAGCAAGAAAATCATACCGAATAATCTCGAAAGCCATTTTGTGAATATCAAGATGGTTAAGAAGAAGGACTTTTGGGGTTTTACAAATGACAAGATATTCCGCTTTCTCAAGGTATCCGTGAAATCTCTTAAGTTATATAATAATCTAAAGTATTACTTTAAAAGTCTTGAGAAGAATGATTTCAAACTTTATGAAACGAACATAGACCCGTTCTTAAAATATATTCATACGCAAAATATCAAACCTTGCGATTGGGTTAGAATAGACAAGGGGACGTATGATATGGATGAAGATAATAGCAGGTGTGATTACAATATTATAACAGAATACAATAATATTATGCCTATCCAAGTGAATAAGATAGCCCCCTTGCTGATAACATCTTTTGATATAGAATGTTCTAGTAGTCACGGCGATTTCCCAGTAGCCAAGAAAAATTATAGTAAAGTCGCTCAAGACCTCGCAATAGTCGCTAAGTTAGGTTATAAATATGATGCGGATACTATTATAAGCTGGCTGCAAACTATATATTTTGAAGATATCATTATAGATAGCTCGAAGGACGTAAAGATTAATCGAGTATATGCTAAAAATAAGTTGGCGCATAATTACATATCATCAATTTCTCAAAGAATAGAGCCGCATATTCCTGAAATAATTGATATATTAAATGTAATCGCTGCATCCATCAAGAAATCTTCAGCAACTGGTAAAAAGGACGATAGCGGCTGCGGAGATTACTGCGATGATGCAGAAGACGGAGATGACGGCGATGATGGCGAAGATGACGAAGACATCAAGGGAAATAAAATGACTATTCGCGAGTTAAATGCTCAAGAATTGAAACTAACAGATATCTTGACTAGTGCTTTGGTGCCTCTTGAGGGGGACAAGATAATTCAGATAGGGACGACTTGCCATATCTATGGGTCTGATAATATCGTTTATAAAAACATCATAACCTTAAATAGTTGCGATAAGATTGACGGGTGCGACGTAGAATATTATGATACTGAGAAGGAAGTCCTCATTAAATGGAAAGAGCTGATGAACAACCTTAATTCTGATATTATAACGGGCTATAATATCTTTGGGTTTGATATGGAATATATTTGGCAGAGAGCAACCGAGTTAAATATTCTCGAAGAATTTTCAGTGGGCTTTGGGAGACTTATAACACGCAAGTCATCCCTCGTAGAATTAAAGCTATCTTCGTCGGCTCTAGGTGATAATATATTAAGATATATTGACATAGATGGGTCGGTATTGATAGATTTGCTCAAAGTTATGCAAAGAGACCAAAAACTAGATAGCTATAAGTTAGACAATGTCGCATCAATATTTCTAGGCGACAATAAGAATGACTTGAAACCTCAAGAGATATTCGATAAATTCAAAGGGAATAGCGAGGATAGATGTGTTATTGCCAAATATTGTATTCAAGATTGTTGTCTTGTTAATCGGCTGATACATAAACTAAAAATACTTGAAAATAATATTGGTATGGGCAACGTATGCCTCGTTCCTCTCAATTTCCTATTTCGCAGAGGTCAAGGTATTAAGATATTCTCTTTAATTGCCAAAGAATGTATGGACAGGGAATATCTTATACCAACGATTAAATCATATCGCGAAAATATGGAGGAACTGGACAATGGATACGAAGGCGCAGTTGTATTAGAGCCGAAGGAAGGGATATATTTGAACGAACCGATTGTAGTATTTGATTACGGCTCTCTATATCCTTCATCGATGATTTCGTGCAATCTTTCTCACGATTGCTACTTGATGGATGAAAAATATCGCGTCGAAGACCCTAACATAGAATACAAAACAATATCCTATGATTTATATGAAGGTGTCGGGGATAAGAAAAAGAAGACTGGAGAGAAGGATTGCGTATTTGTCCAATACAAAGACGGGCGCAAAGGTATTATCGCAGATGTCTTAGATATGTTGCTAAAGCAGCGAAAGAATACGCGGAAAAAGATAGAATACAAAACGATTACCGCAATTGATGGAAAAGTATATTCGGGTATGTGCGTGGATAAAGGCAAACAATACGAAGTATATAATATAGATGCAAAAAGCAACATAATAGTATCCAAAGATAATATTAGGGATATTAAAGATACCTATAATATATTCGAACAGGACGTATTGGATGCTCTGCAAGTAGCTTATAAGGTTACTGCAAATTCGCTATATGGACAGATAGGCGCGAGAACATCTTCTATCTATTTGAAGGAGATTGCTGCGTGCACCACTGCAACAGGAAGAAATATGATTATGCTTGCAAAAGATTATGTTGAGAGAAACTATGGTGCTGAGGTTATATACGGGGACACAGACTCGATATTTTGCAAGTTCCCTTTGACGGATAAAGAGGGGAACGAGGTATTCGGTAAGGATGCTTTGCAGTTTGCCATTGATATCGGAAAGGACGTTGAGAAACATATAAATGTTCCTGATATTATGCCTAGTCCGCAAAAATTAAATTATGAAAAATGTCTATATCCGTTTATTCTATTTAGCAAGAAGCGATATGTAGGCAATTTGTATGAAAATGATACCACAAAATATAAGCAGAAGTCTATGGGTATTGTATTGAAACGCCGAGACAATGCTCAGATAGTCAAGAAGATATATGGTGGTGTAATAAATATCATATTGGAGAAGCAAGATTTGGACGGCTCTATCGAATTTTTACAAGATGAACTAAGTAATCTTGTAGATGGCAAAACGTCTATCAAAGAGCTTGTGATAACTAAGAGTTTAAGGGCGACCTACAAAGACCCGTCAAAAATTGCTCATAAGGTGTTGGCGGATAGAATAGGCGCAAGGGATCCGGGCAATCGCCCTGTTGTGAATGAGCGTATTCCCTTTGTATATATTAAAACTGCTGGAGCGAAAGCGACATCATTGCAAGGCGACCGCATAGAGAACCCTGATTATATTGTGCAGAATAGTTTGATACCTGATTATTTACATTATATTACTAATCAAATTATGAAACCTATATTGCAACTCTATGCATTGTGTTTAGACCAACTGCCAGGCTATGATAAATGCGATGAATATTGGGATGATGTAGAAAAGGCTTTATTAGAAAAACCATTGTATCAGAATGATATACGAAGAAAAAA
>Ga0214921_10006498_pt1 | contig 15970 bp, 15 predicted proteins | sample LL1505_MetaG_FD_177992 | JGI IMG/M metagenome (GOLD analysis project Ga0214921, IMG submission 177992) | Freshwater microbial communities from Lake Lanier, Atlanta, Georgia, United States - LL-1505 | ecosystem: Environmental > Aquatic > Freshwater > Lake | place: USA: Georgia | collected...
AGTATACTCATAAATTTATTATTTTTGTCTGCACTCTCCAGTTGCGCAATTAATGATCCATTCTTCCTCATACACAATAAAAAAATATAGATCTATTGCGACGTTATTATTATTATTAAAATTTACAACAACGTTTCTAGGAGTTAACGAATCATCTAAAGTATTTCTAACATTCATTAAATAGACGCGGTTATTATCCCACCACTCCTTACTTATTAGTGTAGATTCAACTCCATATTCTGTTGCTGAATTTTTACCATATAGACTAACCTCTTCAATCCAGTCTTCGTATGTATAAGATAGCGATGATGTTCTCAATTGATTACCACCGACCAAGACGTTCAAGTTAATTAATGACATAGGCGCAAAACTGCAACCGCCGCAAGTATCAAATGGGCTAGCCCACTGACTAAATAGATTCACAGTTTGAGCAATTAATGGAATCATAATTATAGCTTTAATATTTTTAACTCCAGATTGAATCAATTGCGAAAACGATGCGGTCGGGGCGATATTAGTATATGTATTATATAAAAATTGTTTACTAACGACAGTTTTACTTTGTTGAGAGCTTAGATAATCCGCCATTTTAAGAGGATCCAATACAATGTTAGGATAGTAAAATCTAGTTGATTGCATTTGACTGGAATAGGTATTTTGAAAATTAACACTAGCACCCCCCGCGGTAGTAATTGCGTAATTAGGACTTCTACCGATAGTAAAAGACGCGGTTATATCAGTAAATGCGGAAGCGCTATAATTAGTTGTTAATCCTAAACTATTAATTGTGATAGGGCATGTATTAGTAAAAGTAGATGTTCCATTAAATGTTAATAAGGAATTAGCTCCAACTGCTGATCCTGCAACTGTTATTAAACCAGTATTTACATATATTCTCAAAATTGCATCAAATTTTCTAATTAAACCGATATTTTCCATGATACCTGAAATATCAGCAAGTTTAATATATAAATAATCATAATAAATGATATCATTACCAATAATCGTACTATATGGTTTAAACTCATTATTATATAGTTGATAATTACCTAGTGTAGTACTAAAATTATTAGATGTAGGGCCAACAAATGTTGTATTATTAATTCTTTCTTGTATTGCTCCATTAACAGTCCCAAAATTTTGTGCGCCATATTGTACTTGCGAAGATGCTCCAATTTGACCAGTATTTACACTATTTGATTGCCCCCATGGACTATTATTTACAAGACCCGGGGTACTTCCGCCTCGTACGGCATTTCCATTAGTTTGCGACGTCCAGGCTAAATTTACAGCGGGAGAACCATAATTACCGGTATAAATAACTGAGTTAGGGTTATCTAATTGTTGCGAAAATCCTTTAATTTTTCCATGCATACATAAATCATCTTTACTCATTTGTGACGCAAGATCAAACCCATACATTAAATTACTATATGGCTGCAACTGCGTAACAGTCTTACCATTCACCGCAAGATCAATTTGATGAATTATAGACGTATTTGATGTCTTTAAACTAGCAATTGCATATGCGCTAGATGCGGGCGCAACGGCCGCGGCTGCTGCTCCATTTGTTAATCTTACACATGTAACTGTAGGTATAACTAGAAAACATTCTTTTGTATCAATAAGAGTACTGCTATTAAAAAGATTTGATAAATTATATTGAACTAATGTTAATCCAGCACCGTTTCCATAGATAGAGTTATTTATATCGTTCGTATAGTTCCATTGTTTAGAAACATACGGGCTTTCAAGGTTTACTCCTTGCGGTTCGCAAGATTTTAGATATTCAAATTGATCTACTTCAGACATTATATATATATAATACTATAATATTTTTTTCATTTGACTATAATATTTTATTTTAAATTTGACAATATATATACAATTAAAATTATAATAAAATATAATGTAATAGTATATATATAATGTCAGATTTAGAAACTCTACAGAAAAATTTACAATATAAAATTAAGGCGAGTGAAATAGGTTTAAATTCGTGGAAGGGACAACATGGAACTGTTCAACCGATGTTTATACCAACTAAAGATTATTTATTAAATACTGCCTCTAAACAACAAGATCAAATACAAAAGAGAAATGAAATGATGGAAGAATATTTAGAAGAACAAAGAACTCCAATATATAGATATGACGAATATGGTAATGTTATAACTGATATAGATGGTAAACCTAGAGAATTTAGATATCACGCAATACCACCGCCTGATTTAAATTTAACTACTTTGACTGGAACTATATACGATCCTGTAGCAGACCATATGCAAAATATAAACTTATCTGACGCTGGACAAAGATCATTTTTAGAAGAAAAAGATAATATTATAGCACGTGTAAATACTGAATTAGATGGACGAATACGAGATTATAAAAGAGACGATAACAATTTAAAACGTGAATTAATAGGAATAGAAGAACAAATTGAAAAAGATGAAGAAGAAATAAAAAGACTTTACGAGGTAGAAAATTTACCAAACAGAAAGAAAATTGTAAAAAATCTTAAAAATAGACAAAGATTTTTATTAAAAGATAAAAAAAGTATTATAGATACAATAGAAGAGAATAAAGAAATTATTTTTAATTTATTAAAAAATAAAGAAAGAGTAATGGATGATATTAATGATTTATCAGCACAAATAAAAAATAAGTTAAAAGAAAATGAACAAAAAGTTAAAACATATCAAGATGAGTTAACTGCATTAAATACTGGACAATTAAAAACATTTAAAAACTTTAATGAAACAGATGAAGAATATTTAGAGCGTCTTCAAAGATTAGGAGATATGGAATTTGCGGATAGAAGAACAGAAGAAAAGGCATTAATTAGAGAAAAGCAAAAATTAAGAGAAAATCTAAAACTGATTGTAAGAAATAATGCAGTAATAGATCAAGTTGTAAATACACTATACGCAAATGAACCACTTGATCTAAACGATTTAAATAAATATTTTGCCGGATTTCAAGACTATTTTATTAAAAAATTTGGAAACAATAATGAGAAAGTAATAGCAAATGATATACTTACAGAAATCACCTTATATTTGCAAAGAGTAACTGACCCAACACTTTTACAAGGTTATTCAAAAGTTATTCCAACAAAGATACCAGCATCAGGATATGAGAGTGAATCAGATGAAGAACCATTAAGTATATCATCTAGTTTATTACGCAAGGGGCCACTACGTTCGCGTAGGTCATCTATTGCGTCAGAAAGTGATTTAATATTACCGTCATCGCAAGAGGGGGTTGAAGAGTATACTAGTGGAGACCCAATACCCCCACTAGAACAAGGATTACAATATCGTTTACATAATGATAATCAAGTATTAGAACTATATAATTCTACTAATCCAGCTCATATTTTTATTCGCGTGATATCAGAGACGCCAGAGTTTACAACAAGTAGAGGAAGTGGAGGTGTTCCACATAAAATAAAAAAAAGAAATAAACCAACATTTTTTATATCTCCTTCAGGTAGTCCACAATCATTTAGACAAATATCTAGTAATGCGATACTATCTATGATAACACATTCAATAGATGTAGACAAGTCAGATGTATGCGCACTTTTGCAATTACCAACAAGAACTAAATTGACCGCTGATGAAATCAATAATGCATTTAGAGATTTAGGATTAAGATATACGACAGATTCGCCCGTTTTTGTTTCTACTACTCCAAATCAGACTACGCACATACCATTATTAGGTCTTGGCATTAAAAAATCTGATGATATCCCCGAAAAAGTTCAATTTGGTAAAAACATATTATTGTTAAAAAAACTTTACTTAAAAAATATATTATCGCTACAAAATATTCATCATGTTAAAATTAATGGTTTTCAAAATACTCCTGTTAGTGATAATTTAGTTAAAATAATTATGAATCTTGTAAATGGCCATAATTTTACACCTAATCAATTAAATGAACTATCTGGAAAAGAAAGAGTATTATTAGATAATTTATTAGTCTTGTCAGAACTAAACAAAAAATTTGTTACTGGTTCGTCAACTGATTCATTAAATAAATTAAAAAAAGAATACGACATTTTAATAGGAGAAATAGAAGCAGGTAATAACAACGATTTATTAAAGAAAAAGTTATATAATTTATTAATGCGATTTGTTCATTTTGGTTCTTTGGGTATGCCTTATGCTATGAAACATTATAAAGAAATAATTAAAAATTATTTTTAATTAAAAAAATTAAAATGTTATATAAAAATATATAGAAAAATAAAATGGTTTATCATTCAGTAGGAATTTCACATTTAAAAGACGAACAAAAAAGAAAATTAAAGCATGGTTTAGGCGTTAGAATGAAACTTGGATCTCATCATACTTTACCACTTAGAGAAGATCAAATTAAAAAATTGCATAAGGCACATAAGAAGGGTTCAGCAGTTACAATTGAATTAGATCCGTACCAGTGTGATCATCTTCACGGATCCGGATTTTTTGATTCTATAAAGAAAGCATTTAGCCATCCAATTACTAAATCTATTGTTAAAGCAGTTAGACCAATTGCGACTGACATGGCAAGAACAGCTTTAGGTAGTATGGGACCTATTGGGCAAACTGTCGGAAATATTGGACTTGATGTAGCAAACCAACAAGCAGAACAACATGGATACGGGGTAAAAAAAGGTAGAAAAAAACATTATGTTCATCATGATGTGAGAATGTATGAACCAGTTGAACATGGACAACATCTACATGGCGAGGGGTTTTTTGATAACTTGAGGGCAGCAGCAAGTAGTAATGTTGCTAAATCAATTTCTAAATCTCTTAGACCAATGGCAACAGAGTTTGTCAGATCTAAATTACCACAAGATGGCGTACTTGGTGCTCTATCAAATCTAGCCGTTGACGAAGCTAATAAACTTGCAGAAAGACATGGGTATGGTATTAAAAGAAAGCGTGGCAGACCTAGAAAAGGTGGCGCCCTAATAGCAGCAGGATATTAATTAAATTAAAACAGAAAATAATTTAATTCATTTATATTTTATCATACTAATGTATAAATGAATCCTCATATAAATAATCAACTATCAAATTTTAAAATTGACGATATATTAAAGTCATATAAACGGTTTAAGGGTTGTTTTTCAAAAGATAAATTACCAAAACTAGAACCTAACTGTTATTATATAGTTAATATACAACATTCAAAAGACGGCGACGGTTCACATTGGACATGTTTATTTGTTTTAAATGATAAAATGGCATTATATTTAGATCCAATGGGATATCCTCCGCCATCTGAAGTTGAAGATAAAATTCAATTCATAATATGGAATGAACGACCTATACAAGATTTAGAGAGTACGGCTTGTGGCTATTATTGTATAGCATTTATAAAAGTGTCGTATTATATGACAGATAAAAATAAAGCATTAGAATATTTCAATGATTTATTTACTTATAAAACAAAAAAAAATGATTATATATTAAAAGAATTACTTAGACTTAAATAAGAGTAAATCTTTAGAAGGCGTTTTAACCTTACCAATATCAAATTCCGGAGTATACATTAATTTTTTAACAAATCCATAATTTCCAGATTTTGCCTTACCACCTTTAAATCCTAACCAATTTTTACGAAATCTTTTAACTCCATCACCTTTTAAATCAATCATCATAAAATTCATTGGTTCACTAACGCACTCGTGATAAAAATTTTTTATATCTGTTTTGTCTAAATTGTCAACATTATGATTTCTTATAATGTTATCAATACTAATGTTATCGTTCAACTTAAATATGATAAAATAGTGTATATTTCTAGTAATCATTTTAGGCACATCTTTATATGACTGACTCATGAGATAACATGTAAATCCTTTTTTTCTTCCACTAATAAGATAATCTTGTATTTTCTTTTTACCTTTATTATCAACATTAATGAAATCATCAAACACGATTAATTTCTCTTTATTATTATCTTTTTCGTCCCATTGGTTTAAATCGGGTAACTCTTTTATATCATTAATCATGTCTAAGTCAATATTTTTTGATAGATGATTATATAATGGTTCGTCTGTGTTATTTGGATTGAAAATAATAATTTTATGCCATACATCATTTTTTTTATCTAACAAATCCATCAATGCATTTGTTTTTCCTGTACCTGTTCCGCCTATACACATAATCATACTCCTAGGCAATATATGATGCTTTTTAAAATTTTTATCAAGTTTTTGTTTTTCTGTTTTAACTTCGGTATACCAGTTTTTCATAATATATAATAGTCTAATATTTTTATTTCTCATAATATTAGTTTTAGATATATTATACTTTTTCTTCTTGTTTATTATTCTCAATAGTTAAATCTTCTTCTTTTTCTATTTCAACATCTCTCACAATTTTTAAGCAACACATATCAACAGTTTTACACTTAGATTTGTAACAAAATTTTAATGTAACTAATAAAAACCCAGATACAGTTGTTAATAATAACGCCCAGAATGTTTCAGATAATTCACCCATATATTATAATATCACATTATTTATATGAAATTTTATAGTTGTTGAAATGCAAATTCTTGCGTTGATTTTTCCGTTAATAACGTAAATTTGGATGCGATAAACTCAAACAATCCAGCAGCACTATTACTAGATGTACCGACAGAGAAGAATAATATTTGTTCAGAATCAGAAAATGGCCCCTTATCATTTCCGGGTATAGTAGTTGCATTAATTTTTGTATGTCCATATGCTAGTGGATTATATGGGAGACTTTTAAGATTTGCTAGCAATGCGTATGATGTATTGATTACTGTAGTTGCCGTATAATCAACCGCAAATGTTTTTCTAGATTTATACCAAGTAGCGGCATTAGGAGTTACAGAATCAATTTTAGTATATACAGCGACGAAAGGACAACCTAACCCAGTTACAGCCGAAATATTATAAAAACTTAGCATTAGCCCTTTTAAATCTCCAACTGTCATACCTACATCAGGTTGAATATACCAGTTAATTTTCTGATTAAGATTATTTTTATAATATAACCCTGAATAACTAGTAACAGCAGATACCGCAGCGGGTATATAGTCAGCTCTACCCGTACTGTCAGCATATACACTTGGTACATGATAAATTGGGATACTTATAACTATTGGTTGTTTTGCTTCAATGACATTTAGACGAGATTTTAATGTAACATCAACCGCTTCAAGGTCTGATAATTTAGCTAATTCAGTCACATCAACAGCAGATAAATTTGAAATTTGAGTTGTATGTTGTGCTAATAATGCTTCATCTACATCTAATCTGTTTCTTAATTCTGGTAATGACGTGTTTAATATTGTGCCAATATTAGTTGAATTGTCATCAATAATTGGTTTATAATTTCTACCATTGAAAAATATACCCGATGTAGTTAATTGACTATTACTTGCGCCATCATATGCAGTTATTGCCTTAGCAGTCAGACCATTTTTATTAACAAATAATACACTATATGGGGCGCTAGATGTTGAACAAACATCAAAGTTAATTGATGCCTTATCATTAGATCCGCCAGCGGTTAATATTTTTGTTGAACCGTTATCATCAAAAATGTAAGTACCTTTAGAAGCAGTAGGCGCAGTAGGATAAGTGGAAATAATAGGAGTATTAGATAAATTACATCCTAATTTAGAATCTAAACTTAAACTATAATCATATCCAATATATGAGTTAAATACAACATCTTGAGTTCTTGCCGTGGTCATTTTTTTATATATATTTATACTATATATTTTTTTTTTAAATATATATGTAATTAAAGAAAAAGCTAAGGAGATATTAGTAAGTAAGATTGCGTAAAATCCGCATAATGTAAATTTAATTTATTAACAACTAATTCAACACTATTTGTTGCAGATGCGCTATTAGTGCCAATGACTACAGCTAAAATATTATCAGTTGGTTGATAATTTCCCTTAGGATTGTTTACTGAAGATGGTTCATATTGTATTTGTGTTTCATAGTTATAAGGAACTTTACTCTTATCAATAATACAAACCCCTTGATAATTAGTATTAACAGTTGGTGTTATTGCTTGGTCAAATACATAAGTATAAGCACTATGAAAAAATCCAGGAAAATAATCATTAGAACCTGTAGGACGTGTATATATCGTGATGTATAATGTGTCATCATTACTTGTAGTATTACCATTAAAGAAACTTATACTAACTCCTTTTAAGTCTGAAACTAATGTATTTGTTGCATTTTTAGGAGGGAAATACCAATTAATTTTTTGCCCAGCTAATATATTCTTAAAATACCATCCACTATAACCATAGGTATTGCGTATTAATAAACTCGTTGCCGGAGCTTGTCCATCTGCATAAATAGCAGCAGATGAATAAATCAAAGTTGGAGTAACTTGGTTCATTTTTACGTTCACATTGTCAAAGGTTAATGATGTAGAAGATAATACACTACTTTTACTACTTACATCTGTTAAAGTTAAAGTTTGAGAAGTTAGTTGAGATTGTTCAGTTGATGCAAGTTTATTGATAACTAATGATGATGTAGTTGTTGTATTCCAATACGAAGGATCAGACATTCTCATTATTGTTGAATATATTCTCATACCTGTATTATTGATATCATTACCTACGCTTAAATTATCTGCTTGAATACTTGCATTATCTGAATTGGCATTATTTCTTACACCTATAGTAGATTGTGATAGATTTGCTTGAATACTATTTGATGAAGATCTAAGAGTCATTTCATTTGTGTTAAAATCTAAAATTGTATTACCTGTATTATTAACCAATTGTGTATTTAATTTAGCAAAATCTCTATTTACTTCAAAATATTTTATAGGCGCATTTGCACTACTGACATTCCAGAATTGATGCCCACCATTACCAGTCCCCGAAACGTTTAAGAATTTTAAGGCATTTGTCGTTGGTTCTGTATAATGATAATGTCCAACTGAATCACCTGTAGTAGTTGTAGGGAATGTCTCCGTTAATCCAGTTGTTCCATAAATATTTGATGCTAAAATACCTCTATGACCGATATTACCAAAATTATCTCCATATTGTAAAGTTGTGTTTTCATATTGATAAACTATTGACATTATATATATATATAATATATATTTTATTTTTAATATATATAATTATTAAGTATTAATAAGTCCTAAACTTGCTAAATTAAATATAACTTGACTACCAGTTCCAACATTATATGCCATATAAAGTGCTATATAAGCAGTTGCCCCACTTGTTCCCCAAGTATAATTAAAATTATTAACTCCGCCGGATCCAACAGTTTGACCAGTTATTATCCCGCTAAGTTGAGCAGGTGGCCAGTTGGGTAATGGAGTAACATTGAAAGCTATATATGTTAATAAGTCATTTGCAGCTACATATGTATTAACTTGAATAGTAAATGGATTACTTGCAAATTGACCTATTAAATTTGAAGGTGTATAAATTGATTGTTGAGCAGTTCCGCTTATTAATGTTGCATTAGTTACGAGAATTGTGCTAATAGTTAAACTTGTGCTTATTGGTAATTGAGAAACAGTCGCTACAGTTGTTCCTTTATATAATAATGAAGTAGTAAAATTATTTGAACCCGACCAACTATTATTACCACTTGAAGTTATCGGACCTGTTAAAGTTGTAGTTCCTAAAGATGCAAATGTGCCATTCATACTGATAGCACCTGTGAAAGTCTGTAAAGGTGAATAAGTTAGTTGTGCATAATTTGTTAATGCTGGTAGATTATTATAAACCCATGATGTAGTCGCAATTTTTGTGGAATTATCGGCATTTGGCGGTGTTGTCGTAGTCACGTAATTTCCTGATGATGGATTAATACTAGTACAATTATTTATATCGTTATTATTCATATTTATATCTGAACCAGTTGATAAATTCAAGGGTAAATTACAATATACGGCGGAGGGCGTGAAATTCATCGGAGTTTGTGCAACACCTGCACTGTTAAACATTTGAAAATAAATTTGTGCTGAATCATTTTGATACGAATTTTTTATAACAAAAATTTGAGGATTTAAAATTGTAGAATTTGAAAGATTACCATATTGACCAATTGATAAACCCCCGTTATATGTTACAGATAATGAGTTTTGAAATTCATTCGTGCCCGTCCATACATTATTATTATCTAATATACCATTACCATTAACTATCATATTATTTACGTAATTACAAGTCGCGACATAATCAAGATTTGTATTATTTGCTTGTGTATATGCTGTTGAATATTGGCCCATATTTACTATATTAAAATTTGCCATATTGATGGGGTTTAACATTTGTAGACCCGTTACAGGCGCGGGCGTTACTAGATTTTGATTAAATGTGTTAGGGTTCATCGTAAAACTATTGGTTGGAGTTCTTATTGTTAAACCACCTGCTGATTGTGTTGTTGATAATGTCATATCATATACCGGGTTTTGATCAATATATTGCGAGTAAGTTTCTGTAGGTGTTATAGGATTTACAAGAGTTAAAGTACCATTTACACTTGTATTTTGTAAAATTTCTGTACCTTGAGCAATTGGAAACGTTAAGAATTTTTTTAACGCATCGTTATATGTTAGTCCTGCATTTGGGTTTGTTGTCCAAAAACTACTATTATAATTAATTCCTGGAAAATTATATTCTGGCGGATTTACTGATGTCATTGTTTATATATTATAAATATATAAAATATTTATCTATTATATAATATATATAAAATGAGTTTCAACTTAATACTGAATAATACAAATATTATATCATCTTCAAATACAATATTTCAATATAAATTTATTCAAGGTAATTTCAAAATTCCTGAAGGTAGCGAAATATGTATATCTACATTATCAATTCCGTATGCATGGTTTAATATTACAGAAGCAAATAATAATAATGCATTTAATATTATTGATTGGAATAATAACACTATAAATTTTGTATTGCCTAATGGGTTTTATCAACAATCAGACGTGCAAAACTTTATTCAACAATATTGTTTAAATAATAACTTATATCTAATTAATGCAAATGGCGATTATGTCTTTTTTTTAGTTATAAGTGTTAATACAAATTACTATGCAAATCAATTATTAACTTATGTAGTTCCTACCGCTGCTCAATTTCAACCTACAGTAGTCGGAAATCCTTATTATGGCTGGTCTGCACCATCTGGGTTTGTGTTTCCTACTGTAGCAACTGCGCCATCATTACAAATTTTAAATAATAATTTTACTCAATATATCGGGTTTAATGTCGGAACATATGGAGGTGGAACATCAACAACATCAACATTATCAACTTTTGCCCCAAATACAACTCCGGTAAACTCATTAACTATGAGTATAAATATTGTATCTAATCCATGCGCTATTCCAACTAATATAATTGACAACATACCTATCACAAGTACATTTGGAAGTAATATTGTATATGAGCCAAAATTTCAAAAGTGGATAGCTATCGCGGCTGGTTCGTACTCTAATTTAATAATAACAATATTAGACCAAAATTTTAATCCTATTGTTTCCAATGATCCAAATACAACAATATCATTATTATTAAAAATTTCAAAATAATTTATCTAAAACTAATAATATAATGCGCTGTTAATTTATTTTTTTTATAAAAAATAAATAAATAGCCGATTATATTATAATAAAAGTTTTATCTAAACTTATATTATAATATAATGCCTTCAAAACTTTATTTATCATTGAAAAATAAGAGATCCAATTCAACTAGTTCTATACGAGAAAAAGAGAAAGAGAGAGAAAAAAATGATGCGGAATTAGTAAAACAGATGGAAAATATGACGGTTGAAGAAGAGAAACCACAAATTTTAAAAGTACCAATTAAACCACTGAAATATAGATTATAATTTTAGAGTTGTGATAATATATTATTTAACATTTTTATATTATCTTTAATATTTGTATGATCGCCCCACAATAAATAATAAGAGAATAGGGAAGGTGACGGGGAATATGTCGTAATTCTTTCTCGTTCTATCTTATTTCCTAGATGACGGCGCCTGTAGTTCTCTCTTTTTTCTTTGTCATGATGATCAATATATGTGCCGAATTTCGGATTTTTTAATCCAAAATCATAGTATGTATTATCATCTAGATAAACCCGAAAGCGTTTATTTTTAATAGGTGAATTAATAATTTTAATTATCTTCATTTATATATATAATGAAAGATTATAAATTACAATCTATTTTGTTTAATAAAAAAAAGTATAAAAGGAAAGATGCGATTAAATGGCTCATTGACCATCAGTTTAAATATATTAAGACTGACGAAACAAAAAACTATTATAGAATGCGTCAATTAGAACCAGATATATTAAATTATTTGGGATATAATATATACAGAAATCATAAACTAAATGATGATATAATATTTGTCTTAGCATATAATAACTACGCAAATAATAACTACGCAAATAAAAATTAATTTAATAGCGTTGAATTAATTTAAAGAAAAAAAAATATATAATAGTAATATATAGTATAATGGATAAAGTAATAATGGAAGAAGTAATAATGGATAAAGTAATAATGGAAGAAGTAATAATGGAAGAAGTAAAAGAAGATGAATTAATTTTTAATGATGTGATTGAAGTAGTGCAAAAACGAAAAAGATGTGTTAAACAACCATATATAAAGGGCAGAGAATCTAGTAAGCCACACGATGCAGACTACTTTGTTAAATATTATAAAGAAAATCTAGCTAAAAAAATTGTATGTGATGTATGTTGTGCATGTGTCTCTAAAGGCAATTTAAGCAAGCATAAAAAGACAAAGTCATGTTTAGAAATAAATAGAATATTAATTAGTGAAGCAATTAAATTAAATTAATTTAATATTATGTATTTAAAGAAATAAATATATAATATTATAGTATAGTATTATAAGAATGACAAATAAAAATTTAATGGAAAAACATCAGGTAAAAGAAATAATTTTTAAGACATTAAGAGATCTTAAAAAAAAGAAAAAGATCACTAAGAACAAGCACGACAAATTTATTGACAAAGTAAATAGCATGAACATTAGAGGATTAAAGACATTTTTAGATAAATTAAACTATGTCAAAGATGAAGATAAAATTAGTGCTAATATTGATAAGGCAGTTAAGAAGAGAGACGATGAGAAAAGAGAACAAAGATTAAGAGAAATACAAATTAAAGATAAAACTATTAGGCATGTTGAGTTATTATTTAATAGAAATGTAACAGATAAGTTTGAGAGTGATATAGATGGGTATATATGGTTAAGATCAAAATTATTAAATGTCATGAGAGGTGTTAAAGGTATGGATTACCTTATGACATTAGATATTTTATATTATACAGGTAATGAAGTTGTAATGAAACAAAATTTTGATTATCTATCATCTTATTCTAAAAAAAATTTTTTAGAAAATATTAAACTTAAATTGATGGTGGAAGATTACCAATTTAAGCCTACAGTGTTTGTTAAAGAAAATAAGAAGACAAATAAAGTTATTTTTAATATAAATATTTTCAAGCCAGAAATAACAAAAATATTAAATATTAAGCCACAAGTATATAGAAATAATGATAATAATATCTGCGTGTATGACGCATGCGTTAAATATTTTTTGGCGTTAAAAGATAACTATAAACAAGCAAAGGCAATATACAATAAATTGATTAAAAACAATGATTTGAAAAAGGCATATACAGATGAAACATTACACGAAATCGGTAATTTTTGTAATGCAACTATCATTATAAAAGATTTGGTAAATGGCAATGATAAAGTATTTAAAACAGATAACGCAAGATTTACAATTGAATTATTAAATACAAAATATAACCATCTTGACTTACTTGCTCATAATTATAATGATGTCGTTGAAGTAGACAGAGAACAATATAATGAAATTAAAAAAGACGCATCTTATTATATTGAAAAATATGGGACATTAACGACATTAGATAAGACATACAAAATTAAAGATGACGACTTTAAAGTTGTTTATAAACAATGGAAATCAAAAGTTATGTACGACAATAAATTTATATTAGAAACGGATGAAGTAATGGATATGTTAAATGGATATGATTATAGTATGCATGTATTTTTCAAAGATTTTGTTCAAGATAATAGTTTATATAATGAGCTTGATGTAGAAAAAGCATATTTTAATTATGTTAATTATGATAATTATATCGGAGTGCCTTCCGGGTCATTTATTAACATTAATTGTGATAAATTTAATATGACACATTATAATGTCTTATCAAAAAATAAATTAGTTGGCTTTTTTAAAATTGAAATTATGGATATCAAAGATAAACAGTATCAATTTGAAAAATTAGGCTTTACAATTGGATCATGTCATGTTTTAACATCTGTTCAAATAAATTTAATTAAACAATATATGACTATAAAATTTATTAATGCGTCTTATTGCCCATCTTGCGATATGAGATTTGGTAATGAGTTTTTAGATAAAATTGATGGTATTAAATATTATTGTAAAGCATATGGCCTAATGTTTACAAGTAATAATATCATTGATATGACTATAAAGCCGTTAGAATGTGATAAACAATATTATAGTATCGTTGATAATGACGACTACAATATATATAAACATAATGACTTATTAAAAATTATTCAAAAAAATAAAGATAGAAAAAGTTATATTCATATTGCTTACTTTATTCACTCGTATACTAAGACATCTATATTAGAACAATTATTAAAAATGAACATTGATGATGTCATAGGTGTTAAATTAGATAGTATTGTTGTTAAAAAAGAGTCTGTATTTACATATGATAATAAAATATTTCATGACGACTTTAAAGTAGCAAAAATAGAAAAGATGAAAATAATATCATGTGTAGAAAAGTCAGCATTAGATATTGATGTAGAAGATGACGAGGGATGTTTTAGTTTTGGAACAAATTTTTCTTATCTCTTTAGTAAATCAGATATTGATATTACATATAAACATACAGATACCCCATTATATAATGGAGAGATCATTACAAATAGAGTAGTAATGATAGGCGGTAAAGGCGGAAGTGGTAAAACTAGTTCTATTATGGAGTTAGAAAATAAATATATTGTCTATTCAACTTTTTGTTGGAACTTGATATCAGGTATGAAAAATAAATATAAAAATATTAATGGCCTATCATTGACAAATATATGTGGATTTTTAAATAATGAAAATACCAAAACAGAAAAGAAATATAACAAATATTGTAAATTTTTGGTATTAGACGAAATGACATTAAACGGAATTGAATACATTAAAAGTATATTGCGAGATAAACAATATAATAATTCTTTTATTTTTCTTTTAGGAGATATAGATGAAGACGGAAAATATTTTCAGTGTTCTATTGGAGATATTTATAAAGGAGACAAACATATTCAATATACTAAATATACTAAGTCATACAGATTTGACGATGAGTTAAATTATAAATTAGATCTGATGAGAGAATATATGATACAAATTTATGATGATAATAACAGAAATGAGATGATGGCAAAATATGTTAAAGATAATTTTAAACAATGCTATAAGAGAAAGGAAGATGTTATATTTAATGATAACGATGTCGGGATATCAGATATAAATGATTACAAATTCGATAACAAGTTAACAGAATATTTTGTAAGTAAAGGAACAAAAGAACAATATTATATTAAAAATACAATATGGAATAAAGGACAATTCAAAGGCCAGAGGATAACAAAACCAGAACACAACAACTATGAATGTAAATTATTTAAAACAATTCATTCATTTCAAGGATTAGATTTAGATCATACAAATAAAATTATTATTAGTATTAAAAAAAACTTTGACTTCAACTTATATTATACGGCATTAAGCCGAGCGAGACGACTCGATCAAATCGTAATTTTAAATTAATGTCTTGGGGGAGGCCATTTAA
>Ga0214921_10006499_pt1 | contig 15966 bp, 16 predicted proteins | sample LL1505_MetaG_FD_177992 | JGI IMG/M metagenome (GOLD analysis project Ga0214921, IMG submission 177992) | Freshwater microbial communities from Lake Lanier, Atlanta, Georgia, United States - LL-1505 | ecosystem: Environmental > Aquatic > Freshwater > Lake | place: USA: Georgia | collected...
TCGGATCAATCCTCGCCTGGACCAATCCGATGCGCCGCGTCTGAGCTTTTAGCTCGTCATCAAAACCGGAATTTCGGCAAAGTTCATAATGTGGCTGGTTGCGCCACCAAAGAACATTTGCCGCAAACGGCTTTGTGTATAGGCGCCTTTGATCAAGAGATCGCCGCCCAAAGCTTCCACGCCGCGCAAGACTGCTTCACCGCTGTTGCGATGCCGCGCGCTGCGCAAGATGAATTCTGCATTGACGCCATGTCTACGCAGCATCTCGGCATAGAGATCGCCGGCCGGCCCATCTGAGCGGAATTCTTCAACCGTCATGACAATGACCTTCTGCGCTTTGAGCAGAAGAGGCATGGCAATGGCGCTGGCGCGTGCGGTCTCGACACTGTTGTTCCAAGCGATGACGACTGTCTCGCCCAGTTTCTCCGGCGCTTTTGGCGGGGCCAGAATGATCGGCTTGCCGCTTTCAAAGAGAACAGTTTCGGCGGTCGCCATGCGCGGATCACCGCGCTCGGGGCCAGGACGCCCGAGGATCGTGGAATCGAAAATACGCGCATAAGAGCCAATCTGGCTTTCGCCAAAAGCGCTTTCGCCCGTCCAGCCAAAACAAGAATTTGTTCTTTCTTTGCCTGCGTTTTCCAAGCCCGCCTGCCGCATTGCGCCTTCAAAGCGCTGATGGGCTTCATCGGCCATATCTTTCCACGTGTTCTGGTCTGCGACGCTCCAGCTCACTGGCATATCAAAAGCCACGAGGTCAGGCAGGTCTGGCCCCAATGGTGTGCCTTCCACATAAGATCCAAAGCGCTGCGCAACGAGCGTGGCCGTCTGCAAGACGGAGTCAATCGCCGAATGAGCTTCAACGGGCACAAGAATGTTTTTCATCGGGGCGAACCTTCAGACGACATGATGGGCGCTAGAATGGCACGAAGCGGAGCCGCCGAACAGATGGGAAGCTCTAACGTTTTCGTAAAAGAGGGGCCTCAGCTATCCATTTTCAAAGCGGCAATGAAGGCTTCCTGCGGAATCTCCACCTTTCCGAATTGGCGCATGCGCTTTTTGCCCTCTTTCTGCTTGTCGAGGAGCTTGCGCTTGCGCGACGCGTCACCGCCATAGCACTTGGCCGTCACGTCCTTGCGCAAAGCACGCACGGTTTCACGCGCAATAATCTTGCCGCCAATCGCTGCCTGGATCGGGATCTGGAACATGTGCGGCGGGATCAGGTCTTTCAGCTTTTCGACCATGGCGCGGCCACGGTTTTCTGCGCGTGTGCGATGGACGAGCATAGAAAGTGCATCCACCGCTTCCGTATTGACGAGGATCGACATTTTCACGAGATCGCCCTCGCGATAGTCGCTGATGTTGTAATCGAAGCTCGCATAGCCCTTCGAGATCGACTTCAAGCGATCATAGAAATCGAAGACGACTTCGTTCAGCGGCAGATCATAAGTGACCATGGCGCGCTTGCCGACATAGTTCAGATCAATCTGCGCACCGCGGCGGTCCTGACAGAGTTTCAGCACAGAACCCAGATATTCATCGGGCGTCAGAATGGTCGCGCGAATCCAGGGTTCGTTGATCGCCGCAATCTTCATCACATCCGGCATATCAGCCGGATTGTGCAGCTCGATATCTGTGCCGTCGCTGAGTGCGATTTTGTAAATCACGGAAGGCGCGGTGGCGATCAGGTCGAGATTGAACTCGCGCTGCAGACGCTCCTGAATGATTTCCAGATGCAATAGCCCCAAGAAGCCGCAGCGGAAACCGAAGCCCAATGCCGCAGAGCTTTCCATTTCGTAGGAGAAGCTTGCATCATTCAGACGCAACTTGCCCATGGCTGCGCGCAGATCATCGAAATCGGCCGCATCAACCGGGAAGAGACCGCAGAACACGACCGGCTGCGCTGGTTTGAAGCCCGCAAGTGCTTCTGCGCAGGATTTTTTCTCATCCGTAATCGTGTCGCCCACGCGTGTGTCAGCGACTTGCTTGATCTGCGCGGTGATGAAACCAACCTCGCCGGGACCAAGCTCGGCGACATCCTGCATTTTAGGGCGAAACACACCGATTTTGTCGACCGAATAATGGGCGTCCGCCGCCATCATCTTGATCTTCTGGCCCTTCTTCAAAGTGCCGTCGATAATGCGCACGATGACAACGACGCCTAGATAGGCGTCGTAATAGGAATCAACCAGCAGAGCCTTGAGGGGCGCGGTTTCGTCACCCTTGGGTGACGGCAAACGTTTCACAATGGCTTCGAGCACAAGGTCGATGCCGATGCCGGTCTTGGCCGAGATCGGCACAGCGTCGGAGGCATCAATGCCGATGACTTCTTCAATCTGCTCCTTGACGCGATCGGGCTCGGCGGCAGGCAGATCAATCTTGTTGAGCACAGGCACAATCTCATGTCCCGCATCGAGCGCGTGATAGACATTGGCGAGCGTTTGGGCTTCGACACCTTGCGAGGCGTCGACGACAAGGAGCGATCCTTCGCAAGCTGCCAGCGAACGCGAGACTTCGTAAGCAAAGTCGACGTGGCCGGGCGTATCCATCAGATTCAGAATGTAGGTCTTGCCATCGAGCGCCTTATATTCGAGGCGCACCGTTTGGGCTTTGATCGTGATGCCGCGCTCACGCTCGATGTCCATTGAGTCGAGCACTTGCTCCACCATGTCGCGCTCGGCCAGCGTGCCGGTCGTCTGGATGAGACGGTCTGCCAACGTCGACTTGCCGTGGTCGATGTGGGCGACAATGGAGAAGTTGCGGATGTTTTCGATCGGATGGGTCGTCATGGGTGAGGGGATAGCAGGCGCGGGCCTGATTTCCAAGGCTGCCGAGGGGCTTTCCCGCGGGGCGTGGCTTTAGGCCGCTTCGTGGTCCGACTTTTCGTCTGATTTGGTTTTGGTACGCAGCTCTATCGAGAGCGACTGCAGCACTTTCATGACCGTGGCAAAGCTCGGGTTGCCATCTTCTGAGAGGGCTTTGTAAAGGCTTTCGCGAGAGAGGCCGGTTTCTCGGGCAATTTCGGTCATCCCCTTCGCGCGGGCGACGACGCCAAGGGCGTGGGCGAGCAAACCTGGGTCTTGGGACGCGGCAGGGTCACTCAGAATGTCGTTCAGATAGACAGAGATCGCTTTGGGGCTCTTGAGAAATTGCGAACTGTCCCATTCTTTCAGCTCAATGGTCATTTTGTTGCCCTCACAATTTCGGCGCGTATCCTGATCGCCGCCTCTATGTCGCGGCTTTGCGATGACTTGTCGCCGCCAGCCAGCATGAAGATCAGTTCGCGGCCATGCCGTGTGAAATAAAGTCGATATCCCGGCCCGTAGTGGATGCGGGCTTCCATCACGCCAGCCGCAACCGTTTTCACATCGCCCAAATGGCCGGCGCCTATCCGGTCAATTCGCGACGAAATGAGTGCCTGAGCTGTTTCGTCACGAAGAGCCGCGACCCACGCCTCAAACTGAGGCGATTGCCGAACCACAATCATTTTGTATCCTATAGACTACAAAATCAATCAAAAAATGAAATTCACCGGCCCTGCATCAAGCGGCCGACCACTTTGGCCGTGTAATCCACCATGGGCACGATGCGGGCATAATTGAGCCGGGTGGGGCCTATGACCCCCAAAACGCCGACAATCTGCTGGGCGCCATCGCGGAAAGGGGCGGCTATCATCGAGGAGCCCGAAAGCGAAAAGAGCTTGTTTTCCGAGCCGATGAAGATGCGCACGCCCTCGCCTGTCTCGGCCCGCGATAATAGGTCGATCACATCCTTTTTGGTCTCCAGATCGGAGAAGAGCAGGCGGATGCGCTCCAAATCTTCGCCCGCGCGCAAATCATCCAGCAAATTGGCCTGGCCGCGCACAATCAGTTGTTGGCTTTCGCCTTTGAGGCCAGCCCAGCTGGCGAGCCCGGCATCGACCAATTTGGCGGTCAGCTCGTCGAGTTCGGCCTGTGCATTGAGGCGCGCGGCTTCGATCTCGGCCCGCACCTCTCCCAAAGTGCGCCCGCGCAGGCGCGCATTGAGATAATTACCAGCCTCAACCAAAGCGCTGGCGGGCAGGCCCGCGGGGATGGCGACCAGACGGTTTTCGACCGTGCCATCTTCCGACACAAGCACAGCCAAAGCCCGCTCTGCGTCAAGCCGCACATATTCGATATGTTTCAGCCGGATATTTTCTTTGGTCGTCAGAACGACGCCCGCGCCGCGTGTGAGCCCTGAGAGCAGGCTGGAGGCCTCGGCCAGCACGCCATCGAGTGTGCGGTCCTGCGAGGCCGCTTTCACTTCCGCTTCAATCTTCTGGCGCTCTTCTTCGGATGGGGCGCCATATTCCAGCATGGCATCGACGAAAAAGCGCAATCCTATTTCGGTGGGTAATCGTCCAGCTGACGTATGGGGCGCATAGACGAGGCCAAGCTCTTCCAGATCCTGCATGACATTGCGGATCGAGGCGGGCGAGAGGGTGATGGGCAAAAGCCGCGATATGTGGCGCGAGCCCACTGGCTCGCCCGTGGCGAGATAGCTGTCAACAATGGACCTAAAAATCTCGCGCGAGCGATTGTTCATGCTCGCAAGCGCGCCTGCGCCGAAATTCGGATTGCCCGGAGTAATCACCATAGAACCAACATGGCCCTCGCGGCGCCGCATGGCAAGATACCTGACCTCGCGCAGGTGTGAATGGTCCCAAGCCTTTGTTCGTGGGGTGGATTCCCGATTGAGAATAGACTATCCCGACGATACGCGAATTCCGCCGGCCAGAACCGGCGCCGTGGGAGGATGAACATGCAAAACAACAAGCCTATTTTCATGGGTGCGATGGCTGCGCTCCTGCTGGCCGGACCGGCGCAGGCGCAAACCCCGGCTGAATTCTACAAGGGCAAGACAGTCGAGTTTCTGATCGGCTACGCCACTGGCGGCAGCAACGACACTTATTCCCGCATGATCGCCCAGCACATGGGCAAGCACATCCCCGGCAATCCGACGGTTGTTGTGCGCAACATGCCGGGCGCGGGTTCTTTCCTCGCAGTCAATCAGATTTACAATAATTCGGCGAAAGACGGCACGGTTATCGGCCTTGGTGCCCCGACATTGCCGCTCGATGAAAAGCTCGGCACGAATGGCGTGCGTTTCAAAACGGCAGAACTGAACTGGGTCGGCCGCGTCGGCCCGCTGGTGAATATGGTCTTCACCTGGAAGACATCGCCAGTAAAAACAATTGAAGATACGATGAAGCGTGAGACAACGCTTGGCGGAACGGGTGCCGGCTCCACCGTGTCCATCTATCCGCTCGTGCTCAACAATGTGCTCGGCACCAAGTTCAAAATGGTGATGGGTTACAAGGGCTCGAACGAAGCCATGCTGGCTGTGGAGCGTGGCGAAGTGGAAGGTCATTCGACCGCTTATGAAGCTGTGCGCTCGGCCAAGCCGTCATGGTTCAAAGACGGCAGCATTCAAGTGCTCTCGCAATTCGGCCTGAAGCGTCTGCCGGAACTGCCTGATGTCCCGACTGCGATTGAAACAGCCGATACGCAGGAGAAGAAGCAGATCCTCACCGCCATTATGTCGGCAAGTGAACTCGGCACGTCATTCTTCACCACGCCCAAAACGGCAGAAGATCGCGTGACCACTCTGCGCCGCGCCTTTGATGCCACCATGGTCGACAAAGCTTTTACGGGCGATCTCGACAGAATGGGTATGAGCATGGGCCCGATGAAGGGTGAAGACGTGCAAAAGCTCGTAGCCGATGTTGCCAATATCACGCCGGAACTTTTGGAAAAGGTACGCAAGGCCTATCCGGAAGAAGGCAAGTAAGTCGATTTGAAATTTAAAAAACAACATGAAACCCGCCAGTAAAAAACGCTGGCGGGTTTTTATTTTTTAAAGCCCAGCAGCATTTCCAAGCAAGCCTGCCACCATCTCGCGCAAAGCACGTAAGTCCTTCGTGAAGAGACGAATGCCTTCGGCAAGCTTTTCGGTCGCCATCGCATCTTCATTCAAGAGGAAGCGGAAGGTTTTTTCATCCAGCGACATTTTTGCTGGCGCAAGCTTGGCGGCCTGTGCGGGATCGAGTTTGCGTACCAAGGCGCCTTCGCTCTTGGCCAGTTCATCGAGCAGGGCAGGCGCGATGGTCAGGCGGTCGCAACCAGCCAAAGCTTCAATCTCACCGAGCGAGCGGAAAGACGCGCCCATCACCACGGTCTTGATGCCGTAAGCTTTGTAATAGGCGTAGATGTTGCGTACCGACAAAACGCCCGGATCTTCTTCCGGTCCGAATGTCTTGCCGCTGGCCTTCACATGCCAGTCAAGAATACGGCCGACGAAGGGCGAGATAAGAAAAGCATCGGCCTCTGCTGCGGCAATGGCCTGCGCCAGACAGAAGAGCAACGTCATGTTGCAATCAATGCCTTCGCGCTGAAGGATTTCGCAGGCGCGGATGCCTTCCCATGTTGTTGCCAGTTTGATCAGCACACGGTTGCGCGGCACGCCGCGCGACTCGTAGTCAGCGATAATGGCGCGGCCTTTGCTGACCATGGCATCCACGTCGAAGGAAAGATCGGCATCCACTTCCGTGGACACACGGCCGGGCACAATCTTGGCAAGCTCGGCGCCAAAATTGACCGCCAGTCGATCTGTAACTTGGCTGGTGACAGCATTGTGGCTGCGGCCCCATTCAATCGCTTCATCGACCAGATGTTTGTAAGCATCCATCTGCGCCGCTTTCAGGATCAGCGTCGGATTGGTGGTGCAATCGGTCGGCTTGAAAGCGCCAATAGAGGCCATGTCGCCCGTGTCGGCGACAATCGTGGTCATAGATTTGAGCTGTTCGAGCTTGGACGACATGAGATTCTCCTGATGCCGCCATCATGCCCTCTCGGGTCAAGGCGCGCAACTCACGCCGTCTTTGCGAGGAGCGAAGCGACGCGGCAATCCAGAGTCCGCGTGTGAGGCCACTGGGTTGCTTCGCTTCGCTCGCAATGACGGTGATTATTCCACCGTCACCGGCGCGCGCACCGGCAGGCCGCCGCGCTTGGCGATGAAATTCATGATCGGCTGCAGGCCTTGCTTGGTCTTCATATTGGAGAAGACATAAGGCCGCTCACCACGCATGCGTTTGGTGTCAGCATCCATCACGTCGAGTGACGCGCCAACATAGGGTGCCAGATCGATCTTATTGATGACAAGCAAATCGGAGCGCGTAATGCCCGGCCCGCCTTTGCGCGGAATCTTTTCGCCGCCCGACACATCGATCACATAGATGGTGAGGTCAGCCAGTTCCGGCGAAAAAGTCGCCGCCAGATTGTCGCCGCCTGATTCAATCAGGATGATTTCAAGACCTGGATATTTTTTGCTCATTTCAGACACGGCGGCCAGATTGGCAGACGCATCTTCGCGAATAGCGGTATGCGGACAGCCACCTGTCTCGACACCCATGATGCGCTCAGGTGCAAGCGCGCCTGCGACGGTGAGCAAGCGCGCATCTTCTTTGGTGTAAATATCATTGGTAATGGCAGCGATATCGTAAGTCTCGCGCAGCGCCTTGCAGAGATTTTCCATGAGCGCGGTTTTGCCGGAGCCTACCGGGCCGCCAATACCAACGCGGAGTGGTCCATTCAAAGAAGAGGTCATGAGCGAAAGAGCCTCGAATATTGGGTTTCATGTTGCATGGAGAAAAGATCAGCACGGATGGTGGCAGAACCCAGATCATCCAATGTGGACGACGCAGCAAAACGCGCTGTCTCTTGAATAGCGGGCAGCGCGCCTGCCGTCACACGCTGGCCATCCGTCTGGCCAATCGGGCCCAGGCGCACAGCAGCAGACACAAGATTAGCTGTGAAGGCGAGCAGGAAATGCTCCAGCGTGGCAGCGAGCGGCAGATCATGCGCGCCAGCGGCTGCGCCGACCGCTACCGGATAAGCTGTCTCGCCATCCAGCGCTTCAATTGCGGCGCACGGCCAGCTGGTGCGCATGGCCGTCACAAAAGCTGTGCCCTGTTGCGCAGTTTCCAGACGCCGCTCGCGCGACGGTGCGAGTGCCAGCGCCAGTTCAATGATTTCGGCCAAAGCCTTTGCATCACTGGCTGCGCGATGGCTGGCGGCCACCAGCACCGCATCATTGCGGCCAGAGCCAAGCAGCAAAAGATCATTGATCCATGCGCTTAAAGTCGCTGCATCATGCACGTCACCACATTCCACCGCCCATTCGAGCGCATGGCTATAGGCAAAGGCGCCAACCGGAAAGGCAGGCGACAGCCAGATGGCGAGTGGCAGATGCGCGCCATCAGCCATGTTTGTGGCCGTGATGATGGTCATGCCCGCAGCCGCAATCATCATCATGCTTGTGGTCATGATCGTGATCGTGATGATCGTGGTTGTGCTCGGGCTGCGCATAAGCGCCGCCTTCCGGATCAAAGGCGGCTTCAATCAGTGCGACTTTAGCGCCAAGCCCGCGCACCATATCTTCAATCACGTGGTCACGACGGATGCGGATGCGATTATCAAAAATCTGCACCGGCAGATGGCGGTTGCCGAGGTGCCAGGACACATTGGCAAGCTCGCGCGGGCTACCGCAGCGAATTTCAGCCAAAGGCTCCGGCTTGCTGAGCACTTCGATCAAGCGGCCATCATCGAGCATAATCGCATCGCCCGTGCGCAGCATAATGGCTTCCGGCAGATCGAGCAGAAATTCGAGACCCCGCACGCAAGTCATTGTCGCACGGCGACGATGACGCTCGGTGGAATCGAGCAGAACAGTATCAGCGCAGGCATTTTTGCCTGCGGCCTGAGCCAGAATTTTTCCAGCGCGGATCATGATGGCTCCCTCAGAACATGAAATAGCGTTGCGCCATCGGCAGAACCGAGGCGGGTTCGCAAGTCAGAAGCACGCCATCCGCCGTCACCGCATAAGTCTCCGGATCAATCCGCAGCTTTGGGGTCGCGCCATTATGGATCATGCTCTTTTTCGAAATCTGCTTGCGCGTGTCTTGCACAGCGACCATTTGCTTGCTGACACGCAAGTTGGTTGCAATGCCCTTGTCGAGCGCCAATTGCGACACGAACGTCAAAGCCGTGCGCGAGATGGCTGCGCCATAAGAGCCGAACATCGGGCGATAATGCACAGGCTGTGGTGTGGGGATCGACGCATTCGGGTCACCCATGGGTGCTGCTGCAATCATGCCGCCCTTGATGATGAGATCAGGCTTCACACCGAAGAAAGCCGGCGTCCACAAAACAAGATCAGCCAGCTTGCCTGCCTCCACCGAGCCGATATGGCGCGACACGCCATGCGCAATGGCGGGGTTGATCGTATATTTCGCAATATAGCGTTTTACACGCGCATTATCATTGTCGCCTTTGTCTTCGGGTAGCGGCCCGCGCTGGCGCTTCATTTTGTCGGCTGTCTGCCAGGTGCGGATGATGACTTCACCCACGCGCCCCATGGCCTGCGAATCCGAGCTCATCATCGAGAGCGCGCCCAGATCATGCAAAATGTCTTCCGCCGCGATGGTCTCTTTGCGTATGCGGCTTTCGGCAAAAGCCAGATCTTCAGGGATGAATGAATCGAGATGGTGGCACACCATCAACATGTCGAGATGTTCATCCAGCGTATTTTTGGTGAAAGGCCGCGTCGGATTGGTCGACGAGGGCAACACATTTTCAAGTTCCGCCACGCGCATAATGTCGGGCGCATGACCACCGCCTGCGCCTTCCGTGTGGAAAGCGTGAATGGTGCGGCCTTTGAACGCTTTGATCGTGTCTTCGACAAAGCCTGATTCATTCAGCGTGTCACTGTGCAGCATCACCTGCACATCGTGGTCGTCGGCAACCGACAGGCAATTATCAATCGCGGCCGGCGTGGTGCCCCAATCCTCATGCAGCTTCATGGCGCAAGCGCCAGCTTCAATCTGCTCGATGAGGCCGCGTGGCGTGGCGGCATTGCCCTTGGCTGCAAAGCCCAGATTCATCGGTAAGGAATCGGCCGCCTCAATCATGCGCGCAATGTGCCATGGGCCGGGCGTGCAAGTGGTGGCGAATGTGCCAGTGGCAGGCCCCGTGCCGCCACCCAACATTGAGGTGACGCCCGACATCAACGCTTCTTCAATCTGCTGCGGGCAGATGAAATGAATATGCGTATCAAAGCCGCCCGCGGTGAGAATCTTGCCCTCACCCGCAATCACTTCCGTGCCGGGGCCAATGATAATATCAACGCCCGGCTGGATTTCCGGATTGCCCGCCTTGCCGAGTTTGAAGATGCGCCCGTCGCGCAGGCCCACATCGCATTTCACAATGCCCCAATGGTCGATGACCACGGCATTGGTGATAACCGTGTCGACAGCGCCTTCTGCGCGCGAGAGCTGCGATTGGCCCATGCCGTCACGGATCACTTTGCCGCCGCCGAATTTCACCTCTTCGCCATAGATGGTGAAATCTTTCTCGATCTCGATCATCAGCGCGGTATCGGCGAGGCGCACCTTGTCGCCCGTTGTTGGGCCGAACATATCTGCATAAGCAGTGCGGGAGAGTTTCTTTGTCATTGTCTCATCTCCCTCTCAGAGCTTGCCCATAATGTCGCCACGGAAGCCATAGACTTCGCGATTGCCCGCCAGTGCCACAAGCCGCACATCGCGCGATTGGCCGGGCTCGAAGCGCACAGCCGTGCCGGCCGGAATATCCAGCCGCATGCCGCGCGCTTTGGTGCGGTCGAATGACAGGCCCGGATTGGTCTCGAAGAAATGATAATGCGAGCCCACTTGAATGGGGCGGTCGCCGGTGTTGGCGACTTTCAATGTCACGGTCGCGCGACCTTCATTCATCAGCACATCGCCTGTGCCAGCCAAGACAGCGCCGGGAATATCCTTGGAAGCCGAGCCGCGGATCGGCTCATGCACGGTCACGAGTTTCGTGCCATCGGGGAAAGTCGCTTCCACCTGCACATCGTGGATCATTTCGGAAATGCCTTCCATCACCATATCGGCGGTGACGACATGTGCGCCGGCTTCCATCAGGTCTGCGACGCTGCGCCCATCGCGTGCGCCTTCCACCACAAAGTCGGTGATGAGCGCGACAGCTTCGGGATGGTTCAACTTGACGCCACGCGCCAGCCGGTTGCGTGCGACCATGGCGGCCAGCGCCACGAGCAATTTGTCTTTTTCACGAGGCGTCAAATTCATGGGAACAAAACTCCCTATTGCCAGACGCGCGGAGCAGGGCGACCGCGCAAAGTTTCAAGAAGAGGCACAAGTGCAGCACGGATGTTTTCCGGCTGCGCAGATAAAAGCCGAATGGCGAGTAGGCCATTCCATGCGCTGGCACCCCAAGCGCAAGGCGCATTGCTCAGAAATTCGCGCGCGAGATCGACGAGGCTTTCAGCCTCGGGCGCAATATGGAGAAACAAAGCTGTGCCGCGCGCGCCATTCCCGCTTGTCTTGCGGTCCAGCGTTGAACCCAGCGCACCATCAAGGCGCAGATTGTCGGCATAGATTAGCTTGCCACCACGGCGCAGACGCCATGTGTCAGCGAGCATTCCGTTGATGCTGTCTTCGCCCATGGCGAGGCGGCCGAATATGGTGGCTTCCAGCAGCGTCACACGCGCATCTTCTGCCATGTCGAGCGCGAAGGTGCGTTTGAGCTTTGCACCCTCAAACAGAATGGTTTCCTGCGGCAGCCATTCGAGCCGCGCACCAGCGCCTGCTGTCAGAGACAGCGCGACTTCGGCCGCCACATTTTGTGCGCGATAGATTTTTTCTGCTGCTTGCGTGGTGATCATGGCATCGGCGCCCGAGTCCACCTCGAAAGCCAACTCCGCACGGTCGCCACCAATAATGCCGCCGCCCGTGTTGACGAGCACAGCCTCGCAGGTCTGGGCATTGCGGGGAAAGCGCAGGCGCAGGCCGCCTCCCTCATAGAGGTCCGCCAAGCCACTGCGCCCATCAAGCGCGGAGAAGCGCGCACGGATAGCGCCGCGCGCACGCGCGGTTTGCGGCACATGGGGGGTCACAAAAGGCGCGTTCACGTGGCCCACTTGGAAAAGAAGAACCTCACCCGCTCAAACGGAGAGGCGGCTGCGGACATCTTTCTCCACCATGGAGGATTTGTCACCCGAGATCACGACAGCACCGCGATCCATGACGCAGAAATCATCCGCCAGGTCGCGCGCAAATTCGAAATATTGCTCGACCAGCACGATGGCCATGTCGCCCTTCTGGCGCAGATAGTCAATGGCGCGGCCAATATCCTTGATGATGGAGGGCTGAATGCCCTCGGTCGGCTCATCCAGCACCAGAAGGCGCGGGCGAGTGACGAGCGCGCGCCCGATGGCGAGCTGCTGCTGCTGGCCGCCCGACAGATCGCCGCCACGCCGCCAGAGCATATCCTTCAGCACGGGGAAGAGATCGTAAATCTCATCTGGCACATAGCGGTCGGCGCGTTTGGCGGCGGCAAAGCCTGTTTCGAGATTTTCGCGCACGGTGAGGAGCGGAAAAATCTCGCGGCCCTGCGGCACAAAGGCGATGCCGCGCTGCGCGCGTGCATGGGGTGCAAGTTTCGAGACATCCTCGCCCTCCCACATAATGCGCCCGCCCGCGATGTTCTGGTGCCCGCAAATGGCGCGCATCAGCGAGGTTTTGCCCACACCATTGCGGCCCATCACGCAGGTGACGCGGCCGGGTTTGGCATTGAGCGAGACGGAGCGCAGGGCCTGCGCTGCGCCGTAATAGAGGTCGACGGATTCAACGGCGAGCATGGTTTAGCGCCCCAAATAGACTTCAATGACGCGCGGATCAGCGCTGACAACATCAAGCGGGCCTTCGGCCAGCACAGAGCCTTCGTGCAAAACAGTGACCTTCACGCCGAGATCGCGCACGAAGCTCATGTCATGTTCGACAACGACGACCGAATGATCGACAGCAATCTCGCGGAGCAATTCGGCGGTTTGCGCGGTTTCAGCATCCGTCATGCCGGCAACAGGCTCATCGACCAGCAGCAGTTTCGGGTCTTGCGCGAGCAGCATGCCTATTTCGAGCCATTGCTTTTGACCATGCGACAGATCAGCAGCGAGCCGGAAACGGTGGTCTTTCAGTTTGGTGGTTTCCAGAATCTGGTCGATGCGGTTGCGCATGTCAGCAGACGGTTTGCCAAATAAAGTGGCGAGTGCCGAGCGCGGGGCCTTCAGCGCAAGCAGGATGTTGTCGTCAACCGTATGGCTCTCAAAGACAGTCGGCTTTTGAAACTTGCGGCCAATACCGAGTTCCGCAATTTCCGCTTCATCCATTCTGGTCAGGTCATAGGAGCCACCAAACAAAACATCGCCTTCATCAGGCCGCGTCTTGCCGGTGATAATGTCCATCATCGTGGTTTTGCCCGCGCCATTCGGGCCGATAATGGCGCGCATTTCGCCCGGTGCGAGTGTGAGCGAGAGACCGCGCAGCGCTTTATAGCCATCAAAAGAGACGCTGACGCCATCGAGATACAGGAGAGAGTTTTTGGCAATATCCATGAGCCTCACTCCGCCGCTGTTGCGGCAGCGCCGCTTTGTTTGGCCGCCTGTCGGCGCGCTTTGAATTGATCAAGCACGCCAATCACACCCTTGGGCAGGAAGAGCGTGACGATGACAAACAGCGCGCCGAGTGCAAACAGCCAATATTCAGGCAAAGCGCCGGTGAAGAAGGTTTTGCCCCAGTTGACGATGATGGCGCCGAGCGCCGCCCCCACCAGTGTGCCGCGTCCGCCCACCGCCACCCAGATAACGGCTTCAATCGAATTGGCAGGCGCAAATTCACCCGGATTGATGATCCCGACTTGCGGCACATAAAGCGCACCCGCCACACCCGCCATCATGGCGGAGAGCACGAAGACGGCCAGTTTATAGGTCTCGACCCGATAACCCAGAAAGCGCGTGCGCGATTCCGCATCACGAATGGCAATGACCACTTTGCCAAATTTCGATTGCGTCACCGCGCGCGCAATCAGATAGCCAGCGCCCAGTGCAATGGAGCTTGCCATGAAAAGGGCCACGCGCGTTTCTTTGGCTTGCACATTGAAGCCCAAAATATCCTTGAAATCGGTCAGCCCGTTATTGCCACCAAAACCCATATCATTGCGGAAGAAGGCCAGCAGCAGCGCATAGGTCATGGCTTGCGTGATGATCGAGAGATAAACGCCTGTCACGCGCGAACGGAAGGCGAGAAAGCCGAAGACAAAGGCCAGCAGCCCGGGGATCAGCAGCACCATCAGCATGGCATAGGGGAAGCTCTGAAAACCCCACCAGGTGATCGGCAATTCCTTCATGTTCAGAAAGACCATGAAATCGGGCAGCTCGGGATGGGCATAAACGCCGCGCGTGCCGATCTGGCGCATGAGATACATGCCCATCGCATAACCACCCAGCGCGAAGAAAGCGCCGTGGCCCAGAGAAAGAATGCCGCAATAGCCCCAGACAAGATCGAGCGCGATGGCGAGCAGCGCATAGCAAACATATTTGCCGAATAACGCGACGAGATAGGGCGGCAGCGCGAAAGCAGAGTTTGCCGGCACCATCAGCGCCAGCACAGGCACCAGAATGGTAGCGGCCGCGATAAGGCCCAGAAAAATGCCGCCGCGTGTATCGATGAGCGAGAGCAGGAGAGGCTTGCGCGTTTCCATCATCATGCCTCCACCGCGCGGCCTTTGAGGGCAAAGAGCCCGCGTGGCCGTTTCTGAATGAAGAGGATGATGAAGACGAGGAGCAGGATTTTGCCGAGCACCGCCCCCGCAATCGGCTCCAGAAATTTGTTCGCGACACCCAAAGTCAGCGCGCCGAGCAATGTGCCCCAGAGATTGCCAACACCGCCAAAGACCACGACCATGAATGAGTCGATAATGTAACTCTGGCCGAGATTGGGCGAGACATTGTCAATCTGCGACAGCGCCACGCCTGCCATTCCAGCAATGCCCGAGCCAAGGCCAAAGGCCATTGCATCTATGCGGTTTGTATCAATGCCCATTGAGGATGCCATGCGGCGATTCTGTGTGACGGCGCGCATGCGAAGACCGAAAGAGGTCGCGCGCAAAACAAATTGCAGCGCGAAAAACACGGCAATGGCAAAGACAATGATCCACATGCGGCCATAGCCGATTTGAAGCGCGCCAAAATCAAACGAGCCCGCCATAAAGTCAGGCGCGGAAACCTCGCGATTGTTGGCCCCAAAAATCGTGCGCACGGCTTGTTGCAAGATCAAGGAAATGCCGAAAGTCGCGAGAAGGGTCTCGAGCGGGCGACCGTAGAGAAAGCGGATCACCACACGCTCGATCACAATGCCGACTGCCGCTGTCACGATGAATGCCAGCGGAATGGCAATAAAGAGGGAATAATTCAACAGGCTTGGGTGGCTCGTGCGTGCCCATTCCTGCACAGCGAAAGTGGTGTAAGCGCCCAGCATCACCATTTCGCCATGCGCCATGTTGATAATGCCCATGACGCCGAAGGTAATGGCGAGACCAATGGCGGCTAGTAGCAACACAGAGCCGAGTGACAGGCCGTACCAGATGTTCTGTACATTGCGCCACAAAGCGAGGCGACCTTGGATTGAAGAGATCGCACTCTCAGCCGCCGTTTTCACGTGACCTTCGCTCCAAGAGACAATGGTCGAGAGCACGCCAAGTGCTTCTTGGTCGCCACGATTTTTCAAAACTTCCACCGCTTCCAGGCGGCGCACTTCCGAAGCGCCGCTATCGCTGGCGATAATCGCTGCGCGTGCTTCTTCGAGAATCTTTTTGTTGGCTGACACTGTTTCTTTTTCGAGCGCGGCTTCGACCAAGGGCAGGGCGCTGGCATCACGCGATTTGAACACGCTGTCGGCTGCGGCTTTGCGCTTGGCCGGATCAGGCGACATGAGCGTCAGGGCGCCGCGTGCGGCATCGAGCGAGCGGCGCACGGCATTATTGAGGCGTACTTTTTTGAGAGCAGACGCCATCACATCGGCGGCTTCGCCTGTTG
>Ga0214921_10006500_pt1 | contig 15965 bp, 14 predicted proteins | sample LL1505_MetaG_FD_177992 | JGI IMG/M metagenome (GOLD analysis project Ga0214921, IMG submission 177992) | Freshwater microbial communities from Lake Lanier, Atlanta, Georgia, United States - LL-1505 | ecosystem: Environmental > Aquatic > Freshwater > Lake | place: USA: Georgia | collected...
TAAAATATAGTTTTTATTTATATAATATATATATATTAAATGGATAAATATTTGGACACTTATGTAGAAAAATTAAAAAAAACTAATAAACGTAAACGAGGAGGGATGATTGGTGGTGTTAGAGATAGAGCTACTTTTGATCCATGGTTAAGAGATTTAAACAATCCAAAAGATTTGGTAGATTATTATTTTAGTACGCCTCCTGATATTGTAACTGGTTCAGAAGGAACCTTAATAATAGCACATCTTAAAGAATTTCAAACATATCAAGTTCAAATAGTAGAAAGATTATTAGAATTAGAAGATGCGCTTGCACCTCCAAGTGGAGCTAGAGGAAATAGCGCTGCTGCTGGTGCTGGTGCTGGTGGTCGTCCTTTTGGATTATTTAGTGGATTATTTGATGGATTATTTGGAAATATGTTTGGAGGGGGTAATGAAAATAAAAAAATTGGTGGTATGGTTGGAGGAGTTACTGGTACAGCAGGAGGTTTAGCTGGTAGGCTTACAACATCAGCTGAGAAAGAAGCAGCAGAAGCAGCAGAAGCAGCAGAAGCAGTAGTATCAGCATCACCACAACTACAATTAGCATCAGCATCAGCATCATCATTAGCAGCAGTAGCACAAACATCATTACCATCAGGAAAAGCAGCAGAAGAATCATCATCCGCAGCAGTAGTATCAGCAGCAGGATCATCATTATCACCACCACCATCACCATCCGTAAAAGCACCACCACAGCCACTAGGAACATCACTACCATCAGGAGCAGCATCATCTCCATCATCATCATTGGCAGCAGCAGGAAAATTAGCAACAGTATCAACAGTACCATCCGCAGCAGTATTACAAAAAGCACCATCATCCGGATTAGGAGCATCAGCACCATCATCACCACCACAAGCAGCAGCATCCGGATTATCATCATCATTAGCAGGACCACCACAACTACAATTAGCATCATCACCACCAACACCATCAACACCACCACCACCACAATCATCAGTAGTATCAGCAACATTATCAGCAGCAGCAACACCACCATCAGGAGCAGCAGCAACAACATCATTATTAAAACCACCATCAAAAACACAACAATTATCAGCAGCAGCACCCCCATCATCATTACCAGCAGGATCAGGATCACCACCACAAACAGCAGTAGTATCAGCAGCAGTATCAGCAGCAGTATCAGCAGCAGTATCTAAATATGATTTACCAAAAAGTTTTTCAGATGAGTTGGCACAAGAATTAACACCTGAAAGTTCTTATTTAATTTTAAAAAAATTATTATTAAGTCTAACCGAAGGTAATTCCAATAATAGATTATTCCTAAGAGAAATTACTAGAAATTTATTTATATTTATGGAAGATTTCAAAAGTTATAAAAGTGATTTAAGATCATTTTTGCAGCAAAAAAGTAATCAAGGCATAATTGATAATTTAATTTCTAAAATAAATTCAATTGATGATAATAGTAATTCAAATATAGCAATATTTGTTGCATTTCTAAATTCTATTTCATTTTAGTTTATACATATTTTTTAAATAAAAATAAAATTATAATTTAATTTTTTAAAATAAAATTATAGTTATATAATATATAAATGGAAAAACTTAATAATTATGTAAAATTATTATCTAGAAAAATACAAAGAGGAGGAACTATAGAAGAATCAGTTGCTGCTTTCACAACAAATGATTTAGACAATAGGGAAAATATAATTACTGTTTTACGTACTGCTGATGCATCTACTAGTTACTTAGGAGATTTTGATATGACAACCTTAAGTCAGAAAGATAAGAGTTTTATTACTAAAACTTTGTCATCTTATTCTTTTTTTAAAGGAAAAAACGATACGTCTTCACCAACATTGTATACTCAAATACAAGAATTTTTACGAAAAGTTGCAGCACAATCATTAGCAACACCATCATCATCAACCGTAACACAAGGAGCATCATCAGCAGCAGCAGCAACATCAGGAGGACCAGCAGGATCAAACTCATCATCATCATCAAACACACCACCAGCAGGATTAACACCACCATCACCATCACCAAGAAATCCATCATTCTTTTCATCATCATCAAGCCAAGGATCACCACCATTTTTATTACAAGTACCATCACAAGAAGAAGCAAAAGCAGACGCAATACAGGCTTTCTATAGACATTATGAAAATTACGTAGGTCGTACACCATTAGACATGATCTCATCAAATATAACAGATGAATTTGTCCGTGAAGGGAAAAACTTCGGTTTTACAGAAACTATTTTGCGTAAAGACATAAGATTTTTACTTAAATTAAAGCAGGATATAATGGATGAGTTAGGTAATACGACTGAATCAAATAGACAAGAAACTATAGAAAGATTAGAACAAGAAGCACAAGGTAAAGGATCACTGGGACCAATTATAATTAATACAATTAGTCAATTCCGTGAAGAAGTAGAAAGGTCATATTTACCAAGAAGTCCATTAGGAGCACCACAATCCTTAAGTAGAAATGCAACAGCAACAAGAGGATCACAACGAGCTAGATTATCAGTAGCACCATCAAGAACAAGTAGTGCACAACAACAAGAACAAAACACTGAATTATTAGATAATTTTGCAATGAATAATGAATTACGAAGAACTATTCTAAATGTATTAGAATTTGTATATCCTGAATTTGGTGGACCAATAAAAGAATATTTTCAATCAATTCTACAAAAAATAGAATCAGCTCAAGAGGCTACAAGACTAGGAATGATTAAAAAATTTAATGTTGATCTCATTAAGGCCACTTTGAATTTACAATCTTTAGTGGCTCAATTTACAATTCCTCCACTTACAGATACTCCATTACTTGAAGAATTAATAAATGGTATTAATTTTGAAGAATTCGGGAAGGAATCAATTAAAAAAATAATTTCAGAAAATAATTTTTCAAATAAAAATACTATATTAAGACAAATACGAGAGGCAGAGGAAGCAGCAGCAGCAGAACCAGAACCAATAGCAGCAGCAGAAACAAAAGAAGCAGCAGCAGCAAAAGCAGCAAAAGCAGCAAAAGCAAAAGAATTCGCTAAAAAGTATTCATATCTTATTGATGCCTTTAAATTAGAATTTTTTGAAACATTGAAAACAACAGTAATACCCCAATTAAGAAATGCAAGAAATACAAGTGATATTAATATTGGAGAAAAAGATTTTATAAGTAATTCTCCTCTTACTAATGCCTTAATGGAAATACTTGATTTAAGATCAGCAACTTCATCATCCATATCAGTTCCTACCGCACCAGTACCTATATCACCTACTTTAATAACTAAAGTCCTATTAGCCTTTAAAAAATTAGTTCCTATACCAGAAGAAGAATCTAAACAAACTAGAGAGTATAATTTAGATTATGATGGAGGTGATCCAGATATTTCTGTATTTACTGTTCATGTCTATAAAAATACTGGTCATGGTGATGTTTTATTAGGAAGCAGAACTGTTCGTACTACTGATACAATTAAATCAGTAATTGATTCTGTAAAAGGAGCTAATCCAAATCAAAGATGCATTGTTACATGCTATAAGAACTTTTTAAATTCACTTGGTCCTAAGGATTATTATGTACCATTTGGTAATTTAAGATTAAAATATGATCAAGTAGAATTATGGTTAATTTAAACTTTAAATAAAAATTGAATTAATTTAGTATAGTTAAATTATTATGTTTAAATAATAATTTAAAGATATATTTAGATATTATTATATGTCTGAAAAAGTAGATTATCTCGACGAAGATCCTGTTATTTCTTCCCAAAAATATTGTGTAATCAGTGTATTAACTCCAAAAAATTTTAAAGATGTTGATGATAAAAGTTCTATGTACACATTTAAAGTAAGAGGATCGTATGAAACTGTAGAAGAAGCACAAAAAAGAATTCAATTTCTTAATAGTATGGATCCAAATGTTAATATTTATTTAGCTGAAGTCGGTAAATGGTGTCCATTTGAAGATGATCCTGAAAAAGCAAAAGATGCTGTTTATAAAGATGAAGAACTAAATAGATTAATGAAAGGGTATAAAGAAAATCAAGAAAAGGCAAAAGAACATTTTCACCAAAGAAAAGCAGAAATGGTTGCCAAAGCTTTAGCAGATACTAAAGATAAGAAAGAAAAACTTAAAGCAGAAGATGATGAACGTAAGAAACTTCTTAAGAAAGTAATTATTGATACTCCAACTGAAAGTAAATCAGTAGATCAATCTAGTTCTCAAGCAGAAAATAGTTCTCAAGTTGAAATAAAAGTAGAAGATTCATTAAAAGAGAAAGAAAAACAGTTAAATGAAAAGGAGAATAAAGTAAAAGAGGGTAAAAAAGAAATAGAAGTAAAGAAGAGTGAAATTCAAATTAAAGAAGATAAAATTCGTAAATTGAATGATGAAATGAATGCTGCTAAAAAGAAATATGAAGATATGTTAGCTAAAGTAAGTAAGACAGTTTAGTCATATGTTAAAAATATGTTAATAATATAATAAATAATTTATAATATTATTATATAATGGATATAATTTCAAATATAATATTTTTTTTATCAATAATTTTTATGGTAATTGGCTTCACACGACAAACTATACCAAAACCAAATCAAGTAATTCGGTATATCCCACGATCTTTAGAAGAAGAAGAGAAGGAGCCAGTGAAAGCTGAAAAAATCTTTAAATCAATGTTTGAACAACAAGTTCCATGGATTGGAAGATATAATGATAATAACGTGATTGAACGTCGTCTATTAGATAAAGCAAGAGGAATATTTGATCCAAATAAGTAATTTTAGTGGCGATTAACTTTAACTAAAATATTTGTTTTTCTTCGCATCATATAATCATTAACATCAAAAATATTTGGTTTTTTTCCATGTTTTGGATCAAAATATTTTTCATCAAATTCGATGAATCTATTATTTCCAATTGCAAAATTTTTTATATCATTTGCTTTAAAATAGAATATTCTTTCTTTTAAATCAATTGAACGTGAACTGTTATCGATAACCATACAACCATAATTTTGTGTCATTTGTAAAAATACACTTTCAAATAATTCAAAAGATGGAAACATACCTGCATAATGTTCATATAATTTTTTTCGATTCATACGCATATCTTCTGCTAAAAGAAAAATAAAATTAAATTGAGATCTGTACTCGGGTAAAATACCTAAAGAATATTGCATAGATAATATATAATTAATATGTCTGTGACGACCTTCATTCATAATAGATAAAAAATTTGGATCTTCTGCCCATTGTTTTTTAGCACTCATACAATCATCCATAATAAACATTACACGTGTATCCATAGCTTTTTTTCCATCTTTAATTCTTTTTTGATTTTTTTCAATTATCATATCTTGTCTTTTCAATAATCTTTCCATTATTTCTGGTTTATATTCATGGTGAATGAATGATGGTGGATAAATACTGTCATAAAATTTATTTAATCTATCAGTTGGAGCGATAATAACTCCGGCAGGAATATCATTCATTTTTTTCATAATTTCACGAATAACCCATGATTTACCACTATTAGATTTTGCAATAATACAAATTCTTGGATTTAGGTATGATCTATCTTTTGCAGATTTATAAACTAACTTATCTAAATTAAATTGTTCAAGCATTAAAATTTGACCATTTACATTTAATGAAGTCATTTTTATATACTATATAATATATAAAAAATATATAAAAAATATAAAAAAAATTAATTAAATTGTCCCATATCAGTAAAGATTTCTTGTGTACTAATATTTAATTTCATATATTTATTATCAATATAATATACTATTAAAAATACTACTACAGATACTAATAATGATAATTTAAGAGATATTGTTTTTTTTTCATCATAGATGGTTTCTAAATATTGAATTATTGTTACAAATATACCAACAATAACGGCATCTAATATTGGATTATCAAAATCTAGTTTAGAAAAGATTGCTTCCATAATATTATGTATAATATATAATATATAATATATATAAAAAAATATAACTTTAATTTATTTTTTAATATCCTCTAAAATTAAAAATATTCTTTTTAATAGAAGCTGCAGATGCCGATGTTGCACTACCCCCTTCAGATACAGCATCTAATTCTGGTTTAAAATTTTTACTTTTATTTGATGCCATATTACTAAATTCTTCTTCTACATGTCCATCTTGTTTATGATAAGGTTGACTAGATTCACTATCAACATCTTTATTTTTTAAATGATTCATTGATTTTTTAGGATCTGGTGGTATTAAAATACTTATTTTTCCATTTTTTACAGATTCTGATTTTTTTTCAGTTGCATTAGAACCAGACATAGGTATATGTTTAATTGATGAAGAATTTATACCTGCATTTTTCTGTTGTTCATAAATTTCTTTTAAAGACATTGGTGGTTTTGATTGAATAACTCCCCCACTTTGATTTTTCTTATCTGAATCAGAACTATCATTTGACTTATTTTCAGTTTTAGTTAATTGATATTGATTATTATTACTTTCAGTATTTACTAAAGGTTTTAAATATGCATCATTATTAATCTCAGACATTATACCTAAATATTTTTTAAGAATTAATTGTAAAGGTAACATCTTTCTAATAGCTTCTTCAATAGCTTCTTTAATTAATTTATGAGCTTTTAATTGATTTTTTTTATATTCTAAAGCTGGCATTTTATGGAAATATAAAAATGGATAATTATAAAATGTCTTTGCTACTTCAATATACACATTATGTATAAATTTATTATAATTAAGATTTATATTAAATTCCTTTAATACTTTCTGTTTTTCAGCTAAATCAGTAGATGTTAATAAAAGAATATTTGATTGAATAACAGCTTTTATTAAATCATCTATAATTTCAGCATTTTGTGTTACACTTTTAATTCGGGCAGCTTCAACATTGATCATCTGTTCTCCCCATGTAGGTATTTTCATTAAAAATCCTTGAAATATTTTTAATTCTTCACCATCTTTAGCTATGTTTTTTACTTCTGAATAAATTGAATTAATACCATTATAAATTTCAGGAGTTAGCATATTTACTAATTGAATTGTATATTCTTTTTTAATTTCAGTTAAATAATTTGAATTAGCCATACTATAAAATAATATTATATAATATTATTATATATAATATTATTTAACATTAAACTCTTCTTCTCTTAAATTATACTCTTAAATTATACTCTGATATATAATTTAATATTGTTTACTACCATTACCAGCTCGAGTAGCTAATAATTCATATTGATTGCTAGTATAACATCTGCAACCAGGAGGAGCTACACCATCACCCATACAAGTTACATTCGATGTTCTATATTTTCTACCAACACCAACATCACTCCATTTTACGGGATCATTTTTCTTGAACATTCCATCCATACCATCTTGTTTCCAGTAGTATCCGCAGCATTTTTGAGAACATACTGATTTAGCTAATGGAGTTTTTAAATCATATGAATCTTTTACTGAATATAATTTATTTACATCAGTAAATTTTTCTATTTTTTTTCCTGTTTTTTCCATTACTTTAGCTGTTGATGTTCCTTTAGGAACTGATACACGACTTGATACAGGTGTAGAAGCACGACTTGATACAGGTGTAGAAGCACGACTGGATGTAGGTGTAGAAGCACGACTGGATGTAGGGGATTTAGCGACTGATTTAGCGACTGATTTAGCGACTGATTTAGCAACGGGTTTAGCGACTGATTTAGCAACGGGTTTAGCGACTGATTTAGCGACGGTTTTAGCGACGGGTTTAGAAACAGATTGACTATCGGAAGATGTTGTGTAACCTAATCGACCTGGTGGAAATTGATAGGGAACACCAGGAGAAGATAAATCTACAGCTGGTCTAGATTTGCGATTAGATTCTTCATTTGCAGTTGATTCTTGATAACTACTTACTGAACTAGAATTGGGATTAAATTTTTCCATTCCGATCATTTTCATAAAATTTGATGGCATTTTAGGAAGATTGCATTGAACTAATAATAAATATACGGCAACTACTACAGCAATTAATAATAAAATTTCAAAGCTGCCTCCTCCAGTTTGATTTTGTACTAATTTATATGGCATATTATATAATTTATAAATATATTAATTTTTATAAAAGATATTTTTATAACTAGAGTTTAATTTTTTTTTGAATTGGTTTTAATTCTATTATTAACTTATCTATTGTATAATTATTTAATGAATCTTTTTTTCTAGGTATATATTCTACATAAATTTGATCATCTAAATATTTTTTTAATAATTTATTAAAATCATTTATATATTTAAAATCAATCATAACATCAGTATAAAATTTTTTATTATTTTCATAATCTACACCATATTTACTTATAGCCTCATGTTGTATTTCAAATGATTCATTTATCATTTTCTTAAATATATTATTCGGACTTTCAATATTAATTTTATCATCACCCGTATTTGAGTGTATAATATATATTCCTTCTGGTGCAATTATCATCGATCCTTGAGTTTCTCCTATATTATAATGTTCAATAAAATGAAATATGTCAGAAATAGATGGAAATTCATATAAAATACCATTTTTTGCACGTGCGCCAGCAAATGGAGTTGGTGGATGAGTATGAAACATGAATTCATATTCTAATGCATCTGGCATATTTTGAGGTAATAAAATTTCAGGATCATCTCTATCTTGTCTATTAGTTTTTGCACTAATTAAAATTTTTTCTAAACCATGATGACTAAAATCTAATAATCCAGCATGTTCAGAATATCTAAATTTTTTACTTTTATCTTTATATAATTTACTATTACCATAATTTAGTAAACTATCTAAAATTAATATTTGATTATAATCTAATACAAATCTATGTAAATGGTTTTCTTTTTCAAATTGAGCTTTAATTTTTATTCTATTTGTTTTTTTTATTTTTTGTAATATTTCACGATGCGGTTTAAAATTATGATTAATTGTATGATGTATTAAAGTACTATCAAATAAAAGATTATCTTTTTTATATACTGCTAATTTACTTTTATGATTACAAGAATGACAAGTAAATTCACCTAAATCTTTTGATTTAGAATTAAGATATAAATTAGTCAAGCCTTTTATTGTATTATGAGAAATATCATTATAATTATAAATTAATGGAGTTTCAATATATTTTTTCATATACATTATTTTAGAAAAAATTGAAATATATATATAATAAATCAAATTTATTTAAAAATATATATAATATGAATACTTACACAAATCAAGTTGATCCAAATGATCTGAATAATGAAGATGGCTTTATTCAAGTTCAAAGAAAAAGTAGATTTAATGCTCTTGCTGAAAGTGCAAAATCTAAACAACCTTCACAACTCTCGCAATCTCAAACAAATTTTTCTCCAGTTGCAGATGATTTAGCACCAAAACGTATATTATTTAAAAGAAAAGAGCCTTCGCTAAATGTAAGTTTGTCAGCTCCGATTCTAAATAAACCAATTACAATGCAAGTATTATCTCCTAAAAAATTAATGGTCCTGAAAAAAAAAGAACCTGAAGTTAATATTAATAGTAAACAATTATTTCCAGATTTAAATGAAAAACCAAAAACGGTAGTTCAAAAAACTTCTACTGTTTGGAATACATTTAAAGCATCACAATTAGATATTACTAAAATTCCTACATCTCCTCCAATAGTAGTTAAACAAGTATTAACTTCTGATAAACCACCTTCTAAAAAAGTAAAATCTAGTTCATCATCTGATGATGAACAATCACACGATGAAGAATATTACGATGAAAAATCAATTGGTGATGGAAATTCAGATGTTTATTATGATGATTATGAAGAAACGTGTTTAGAAACATTATATAATAAACAAAATAATATTTTAAATCAACTTGATGAATTAGAACAAAATGGTAGATTAAATAGTGGCTATTATGCTAATAAGTATCGAAATTTACAAATTGAATTAGCTGAAGTTAATCATGATATTAATATTGAAGAATATTATGAACAACAAATAGAAAATGAAAATTATGAGAGATTAAATCAAGTATTATTAGGAAATTATTATCCTTTATTTAATAGAGAAACTGATACATTTCAAAAAGAAAAGGAAAAAGAAACTGAAATGAGAGAACGGAAAGCAAGAATTGAAATTATTGGTTATGATGATTATGATCAATTTCAATTAAAATTAGAAGATGATCTTAAAAAATTAAGAAATTCGGATCTATTTTATAAACCAATAAACCAATAAACCAATAAACCAAATTGATTTATTCTCGATATGTTTTATCAATATTATTTATTGATGTAATATTTTTAATACTTATTTTATAATCTGCTAATATTTTATTTAATTTATCAGTTTTTTTATTTTTAATTTGATATTTGTATATTTTATGCAAATACAGAATATCATGATTATTAAAATTTATTAAATGATTTTGAATATTAACAAAATTCTTTCTATTTATGTTTTTAATTGATACACTGTTTAAATCATAACTAAAATTCAAATTATAATATTTTGATGTATTAGATGTACCACCATAATTTTTATTCATCATATCAAATGATGGTTTAGCACAAGAAAAAAATCCATGTGTATCTTGCAAATACCAATTTTGATCAGAATATATATTAGTTTCAATTACATCACCAATTGATAATGAATTTGTAATATTAGCAATCATATTAATTTTATCTTTCGGAGATAATTCTTTATTTTCAATTGCTAATGGATAATTTTCAAATAACATTAATGGTAGTAAAACTTTTTCTTTATCATACATTTTTAAACAATTTTGTATAGATTTATAATTATCCATTAAATTTTTATTTGCAATTAACAATCCACAATCAATATCTTTACGCTGAGTATACATTCGATATAATTTGAATTTAGCCTCATCAATTATTGATTCATTAGATGTATTTCCAAAAGTTAAATATAAATCTTCTAAAATTAAAATACATTTTCTAATATCTTTTTGTGAATATTCTATAATTTTTGATACTATTTCAGGTGAAATATTTAATTTTTCATTAGTAGAAATTTTATTTATGATTGTTTTTAATGATGTTTCACCTGGTAATTCAAATTTAATTTCAGGACAATGTTTCTTTTGAATCAATTTATTTATAAATTTAGAATGAGTTAAATTAGATATCAAAATAATTGGAAATCTCTTTTTTATTTCATTCAGCAAAAATAAATTGATTATATTTTTTTTCTCATTTGTTAGATTTATTCTATTAGTATCATCAATTATAATACCAATTTTCTTTTTTGGATTATTTATAATCGTTTCATATATATCATCTTTTTTTTCATCACTCGATGAGAAATAAATATAATCATATCCTGCTTCTTTTAATAATATTTGAGATATAATTGTTTTACCAATACCGATACTACCAATTATGATGTAAGACGATGATCGATTTGGAAAATCTTGTAACCAGTTTCTTATTTTATTGATAGCAATAGAATTACCAATAAAATCCTTACTAGATTTAGGTTCATATTTTTGTACCCAATTTAATGACATATTAAATATACTTATGTATAATTATTTATATTAAAAATTGATTTTAGAAACATATAAAATCAATTTTTAGATAAACTTATAGAATTAAATCCATATAATGCTTAATTTATTTTTCAGCGATGGATCGTCATTAAAAATAGATGAGTCAAAATTTAAAAATTATACTGAGGTAAAAACATATATATTAAAAAATAAATATAATTTAGATTTAAAAAATTGGAATGATATTACACTAATAACCTATGGTAAAAATGTTTTAGATACTGATTTATATAATTGTATAAATAAACAATCATTTTTAGTAAAAATAAATATAGATATTGAATTAAATAAAATATTAAGTGATGATCGTTTAATAAATTTATTATCAGATAAAAGTGTTAGATCAATATTTTATAATATTCTAGATGACCCAAAATTACTAGATGGATTAAAAAAATATAAATATCAAAATGAATTAGATATAATAGTGGGTATGAAGTTAGTATATCCTTTAGAAGAAATTAAAAAACTTTTAGATAGTAATTCAGGAAATATAGAAATAGTAATTAATACAATATTAAACTTATAGTTTCTTTATTTTTGAGAAAAATATTTAGTTAAGAATTAATTATTTATAAAAATTTTATTTTAATATAATATATTATATAATGAATAAACGTTCTAGCGAAAATAGTTCTGTCTCTGGCAATGTCAACAAAGAAGTTGAACGCCTTATTAGTGAAGGAAAAACAACTTTAACTCTCAATGATTATGAAAATCTTAGACGTAAATATCCTAACGATAACACTTTATATGAAAAGGTAATGGAAGCTTTTTCTGAACGTGCAAAAGATGTTCGTAGAACTGCAAGAAAATTCTACAATTTAATCATGAAAAATGTATTAGAAGGCAGCACCTCTGGTCACACCTTATATTCCATCTTAAACTTAGCTAAAAGTTATGCCAAAGAAAATGGTCTCAGCAATGCTGAAATGGAAGAATTCCGCCGCTTAGTTGAAACCAAATTAGATTCCAGAGTTGATGAACAACCCAAAGAAGATCGCAGTTTACTCCCAACTCCTAATGTAACTACTTTTTCTAAATTACTTGGAACAATTGCTGTTGAATCCAATAATGGTATCCAACTCAGAGAATCTGAATATGGTGTATTACAAGAAATTGTAAAAATCTATTCCATGACTCGTACTCTCCATGCATCTGTTATAATTCAATCCATGTTACATCAAGATTGCTCAAATGTAGCTCTTGAAGGAAGATATGATCCTAACAGACACAACCCTGCAGTACACGTAAACCCTTTACTCTGGGCTCTTTTCGTACCTAAATTTAACTCTGTTGATGAACGTATGTTATTATCTAACATTGCCAATGTAGTTAAAGCCAAATACCAAAAAGAATCCATTGGTACTCTCCCAGACTACCGTCTCTTCTATGCTCTCGTAACTGATAAAAACGACGTAGTTTGCGACAGTGAAAGCCCAATCAAAGATTTACGCAATCGTGTTCTCTTACAACAACACCTATGGAACTCAGTAATTGCCATCCGTGCTGGTAAATACTTTGATGTAACTGCAGCTGAATTTGTAAATGCTGTAGATAACTGCAAATTCTCCATTTATTCTCCTGAAGTTGCTAACATGGGTGATGAATCAGTAATTCTTAAAAGATTATTTGCTGCATTCTCATTCAATCCTATTACCGTAGTATCAGCTCCTTTATACAATTCTATGAATTATGATCAATACAACTCAATTGGCTATGTACAAGAAGTATACAACGTACCATTCTTACAAATCAATGTACCTCCTGCCTCTGCCATAACTACCCCAATCAGTGTAAACGATGTATTAAATCAAACCATTGTAGAATTCAAAAACAATACCTTTGTACAAAGACAACGCAGAATTCACTCAGCCGATGAAATAATTGCTGTTTCATTATCAAGAAAATTCAGATCCCCCACTATCCCAACCAATGGAAGCATGCCCATCTTTGCTGCTCTCCCCTTAAGTATAAGTGGTTATGAAACCATCAATCAAGCACCTGTTGATTGTGTTGATACTATCAGAGTCGGTGATAATAATGATAGATATGTACTCAAATCAGCCGTATTTGCTGAAATGATCTTACCTGTATCTTTAACCCCAAGTGGAGATGCTACTGCCGTTGGTCGTGAAGAAGTTGTCGTTGGCTCTTCTGCCATGGTAAGCTGTGGTGGATCATGGTATGCATACAGACCAGTATTAATCCACACTGGTGGAGTATACAATAGTTCTGGTCAAGCTGATCCTACAAGAAGATATAACTCACCTGTAACTAAACTAAAAGAAGGTAACACAGATGGCAACGGTGAACCTGATGTTGATACTAACCCAACTGCAATCTTAAGCAAACGTGGATTAGTATTATTATACCAAAGAAATAACCTTGTAAGAGATTAAACATTTAATAAAACATTTAATAAAACATTTAATAAAATAATAATTATTTAATAAAATAATTATAAATTTATCTAGGATACATTGAAGGAAGAGATTCTTTACGTTGTCTTACAATCATTATTGGTAAATCAGGTGGTCGGAGAGGTGTGTTTGCATCAATTAAATATCTTTGATATGCTTCAACTTCATTTATTAGCCATGGGGTAACAAAATTTACAACTCTATCATTTAATTCTTGGATTTGTTCTCTTAAATTATAAGGGAGATTTCGTGCATAATCATGATAAATACCATTCATTAAAAGTATAATATCGTCTTCTTTTTGACGAGAAATTAAATATTTACTTTTTTTAGCGACATTTCTAATAATTGCATTTTGAATTATTTCAATATTTTCTCTTAAAAAGAAAGCCTCTTTTACTAGTTCAACATTATCAGCATCTTTACATGTAGGTTCTCTACATTGTTTTTCATTTGTATACCTTTCAAAATAATTCTTGGGGTGTTGATTCCAAAAAAGGAAAGGAGCTTTATCTAATTTATGAATAATATCTAAATTATTAGTTTTTTCATTAAAATCCTTATATAAATTGTAATAATCATTATTCTTTTTATTAATTTTATTAGATGTTTTAGTATCATTAAAAAATTTATTACTTAATTTATCAAAATCTGGTAAAGGATCAACTTCTAATTTTTTAGAAGATGATTTAATATCTGTATTAAAATTAAAATAATTATTATTCATTGTTATATATTATTATATATTAAATATTATAATATTTTATAATATTTAAAAATTAAATTATTCAAAATTAAATTCATAAGTTTCAATTAAATCTTCTTCACTACCTTTTAAATTAGGTTTGTAATTTTGTTTTAATTTCTCATTTAATTTAGTTAATGATCCACTATTTACTGCTATAATTTCTGTCTTTTTATAAATATTCTTTTCTCTTGTAATTTTTATAATTTGTATATCTTCATTTGGAGATGATTTAATGGGTGGTGTACTGGATGGGGGTGGTGATACAGGAAGAGATGCACTAGGTGAGGCAGATGCGGAAGATATTATAGCAGCAACCTCTCTAGCAGCTGATGCTACTTCTCCAACAGTAAATGTATTAAGTGGTCGGGCAACAGCAGATGATAGAGTAGCAGCAGATGATGGAGCAGTAGATGATGGAGCAGTAGATGATGGAGCAGTAGATGATGGAGCAGTAGATGATGGAGCAGGAGGAGATGTGGTAACAATCGCAGGAGGAGTTGTTGGTAAATTAGTATTAATTTTATAAATCATAGCAACATAAAAATTATTACCATCAGTACTATAACCAACTAATTCACCTACAGAATAAGGTAAATTAGTAATTGGAGTATCCGGTTTTTCTCCTTTATTTAATAAAGTTCCCATACGATTATGTAAAAAGTGCCCATGATTTATTATTATATTTTCTAGATTATTTTTTTTATTTCCAATATCATCAATTAAAGTTTTAATAGAAATATCTGGAGCAATTGATCCACTATTTTTATCTGTTTTACTACTAGTAAAATTACCATTTCTAAAAATTCTTTTAAAATGTGCATCATTTCTATCTGTAATTTCTTTTGATAAATCTTCATCAAAATAATTTTTCATCATTATTTTGTACCTAAAATCATTATCAAATAAATTAGTTACTCCGACTTCTGATCCTGGTGTAATATTTGGATCACACCATTTTTCCTTATCTGATTGACGATTTGTTAATTCTCCTTTGATAGTTGTAGATCTATTTACTAGATTATTAATATTTCTTAATACTAAATCCCCAGCATCAATTTTTATATCTTTAAAACTAGTATCAATTAATAATATTGCACCATAATTTGGTACATAGAATTCAATATTATTAATAATATATCTCCAAAATCCGATATTATTATTATCAAA
>Ga0214921_10006501_pt1 | contig 15965 bp, 18 predicted proteins | sample LL1505_MetaG_FD_177992 | JGI IMG/M metagenome (GOLD analysis project Ga0214921, IMG submission 177992) | Freshwater microbial communities from Lake Lanier, Atlanta, Georgia, United States - LL-1505 | ecosystem: Environmental > Aquatic > Freshwater > Lake | place: USA: Georgia | collected...
GAGGCATCCAATAGACCATCAATACAAACGCAGAAAACACGAGGCATTTTGGATTCAATGCTAAGTGTGTTCCGAATAATCCGCCTCCCATTACTTAGTATAGGTAATATAAATCAACGAGTACATGCCTAATAATGCTTGAAATGCTATGAAACGATATGAGAAGAATAAATCAGAAAGACGAGCAAGTGCAACTACCGATGTAATCATTAACGCATCGGCAACCAAGATCTTCCAACTGCCTTCACTTGCATACGATTTGAAAACATCAATCATGGAGTTCTGACCTTGAGGAAGTCCCTGAATGACTACAATGTAAAAGAAGATGTCATGAATCATCTGTACACAGATTGCTGCCATCACCAATTGAAGTCCAGTTGCTCCTGGAAATAAGAACGTAGCCAGAAGGACTCCTAAAAATAAACTTAGAACATCTGCAGAGACTGCTGCAAGACCAAATTTATCATACCATAGACTGAGTGCTCCTGTTGGAGGAAGAAACCAAACAGGAGATGGCACGACTTTGATAAGTGCCATAACAGCAAAATCCACCCATAACGCAGCGCTTAATAGAGAGATTAATCGCATTACTTGTTACGGCGAGTTTTTCCGTGTGACATTTTGGCTGACTTCTTACGCGAGACAATACGACCCCATTTGTTCATCTTGAGGTCTGCCTTAGTAAGTCCACCTGTAGTGTGGTGAGCTGTTCCGTGCATAACTTGAGCGCGAGATCCAATTTGCTTGAGATGCATTTATTGAGTAACGAGATTATTAGTTTTCCACTTTAAGAGATGAAAAAATCTTTGTAACTGAAAGCTTAGAATTCTTAAATTTAACTTTCTCAGAGGAAAACGGTGGTTGTGGACGATCTACAAATGTTTCACTTATTTCAGAACGACCACAATAAACTTCATTTACGTATTCAAATGGAAACTGAACTCCATGTTCTCCTGCAATTACACGCCCATTACTGTAATGAACGAGTGCTTTAGACCATATGTACGGATATACATAGTCTGTTAAAAAACTCTGATCAGCTCCGTATCCACGATCGGTAGGGTTATCTAAAAACAACTTATATAAATCGCTTATACAGATTCCTGCTGTTTTGCGAATGCCCCACATTCCTCCCATAATTTTAGAAGTATGTTGTACGTTATCTCGTATGATATGACTTTCAAAGTTAGGATTATCAACGAATTCACGAATTGCCCATCGATCTTTCCAATGAACACGACTATCTAAATCACGTACCATCATAATTTCGACATCGGGTTCATCAATTGCAAAGAATCGATAGAACATATTGACGGGTCCTAGTTGTCCAGTTGGACGAAGAACTACATTTGAGTACATTGCTACTTGTTCTAAAAATCCAGGATCTACATCAGGTGCAGTGTATATATAGACTTTCCAATCTGGAAAGTAGGTACCAATTAAGTAGATATTCTGTAAAGTTCCTATTGGGTAGTATTGTGAATTTGGTGGTCCATACAAACAGAAAGAAAATACTTTAACCATTGTAATGATCTCTGGAAAGAGTTTTGCAGATCGTTGCACATGGATCTATGACCCACGATACAAAGAACGACCCTTTATGCAATGGGGTTCTAGACAAGGTGATTGGGTCTTTATTAATGCAGATTACTTAGATCAATTTTTAAGTATTCGTCTTGCGAGTCCAAAACGCTTCAACTTAATCATTCATAATGCAGATAAACCTTTTGATCAAGATAGACTTCGTAGAACTCTTCCACGCGCACTTCATATTTATGCAATCAATACAACTGTAAGTCATCCACAGTTAACAACAATTCCCATTGGATTTCCAGATAGTGGGTTGAAACATATTTCATTGATTCAACCATCAAGGTATCGCTATATTGAGATTTACTCTAACTTTTCAAATCATACACCTCAAAGATATGAGTGTTTGAAGGCATTTGAAGGAGATACTCGTGTAGTCCGTAAAAATCCAGAAGGAAGAACACAACCTGAATATTACAATGATTTATGTCATTCAAAATTCGTATTATGTCCAGAAGGATTTGGAATGGATACACATCGAGTCTATGAAGCATTGGCGTGTGGTGCTATACCAGTTGTATTACATAGTCCATTAGATCACTTGTATGCAAAACTTCCTGTGTGTATTTTGAATACATGGACAGATCCATTCTATGTTCCAGAAGGAAACACTCGATTAGATGTTGACTTCTTTCTAAGAAGGTGAAATCCAATTCTTCTGCTGTAAACACGATACAATAAAGTCATTTATATCTTTATGTTCTGAATAGGGTCGTAGACAATGATAATCGCAAAAATATCCAATTAAGAGTGTATTTTGTAATTGCACTTTATTTGTGAAATTCCAAGAGTGAACTCTATCTAACCGTGTGAAGTTTGTAATCTGATCATTAAGAACAATTTTATTTCCAGACCATCGATCGAAGGTTTGTTTAAAAATAATCTGATCAGTTCCCCAACCTATACCTCCGTGATTTCCATCATAGTGAGTTCCTTGGTACCATTTACGTAAAATTGCTTCGGTTGATTCAGTTCCAAACATGCTTGTCCAAATAGAAGGATGTGCTACATTATAACACATTGCAATTTCCTCTGGAAAGCATACATCACGATACACAACAAATGCAGAGTCTGGAGCAGATTCAATCGAGTTTACATAATATCTACGATTTGCAGGGAACATATCCATATCTGTAATCAAAACACCTTCATCACGCAGTACTTCACGAGGATAGAGTAAACGAATACATTGTGCTTGAAACGCTGTATGTAACCCTTCAATTGGTTTGAATAATTTTAGATTTGATGACCAAGGAAGTAATGATTCAGGTATTGAGTCTGCAATTAACACAATATGAACATCTGCTTCAGGTAGAACTGCATTCCAAGCTTTGATAAAGTTTGGAATGAAGTCAGAATAGAGTGGATTTAGATCAGTTGCAGTTACAATAGTTCCGATCTTCATTGTATAGAGCGTCGGATACGATCTATCCAGTAACTAACGCGAAGTTTCTCAAAGTTCCAGGTAGTAGATTCAATTCGTTTCTTCTCTTCAATCAATCGTTCTTCGGTGATTTCATTCCAATTGTTGATGAATAAAATTGGCAAGTCTTGCCATCCAGAATGAGCAATATCATTTTTCACAATTGGAATACTTCCCATATACAAGGTTTCCCATAAACGATGTGTATCAACTCCATTCCCACGAGGACACAACACAAACTCATGGTTTCTAATTTCCTTCAAAAACTCCTTTCGTCCTTCAAATGTATTCACAGGTTCTCCACATGTAACCCAAGGTTTAGAATGAAGCATTTCATATAGCGGAACTCTCTCAAACTCATAACTTGCAATGAAGTATCCATTAGAAAATCTTGAAAAGTTAAGATAGACAAGATTTTTGATTTCACGAGGAGTTTGGAAAACCTCAAGCATCATTGGAATGTTTCCATAGATTGTATGCGTCTCACTTTCGTTAGTATCATTCGTAATTCCAAGAGGAATGCCTGAAACATGTCTTGATTGTGTATTTACTGAAAACCATTTTGAATTTGGATATCTTCGTGAAATGTCTTCAGTAATTGGAAAATCTGAATGTCCTGAAACGATTAACTTCTGCGTAGACGGTGGAGGATAAACATGTTTTTCACGCCAACTTATTGGAGAATTGTAAAAAACATCTGTCTTAACATAGTTGTTTGGAAATGCTTGAAGATAACGGTCAGTACATAAAATATCTTCTGATGTCCACGTAAAACTCATTTACATTTAATGAATGGATATCTCTAAATGAAGATCCTTATGTTAATCATTGCATGTGATACACATCCGTTATACAAACAACTTAAAATAGAATTGAAACAGAACCTATATCATCCATGTGTTAAGACTATATTTGTTCAATATTCATCGAATGTGAATGAGATTACCTTAGTAGAGGATACATTGTTTCTACCAGGAATTGAATCATTTGAAAGTATAACTCGTAAGACCATTGATTCAATTGAATACTTTCTAACCGATACAACTTTTACACATGTGATCCGAACAAATCTGTCATCTTTTTGGATTTTTCCAAGACTTGTTGACTATTTAGAAACTAGAGAAAAGACTGGATTATTTACAGGATTTCCAGGAGAAATTGGTTATAAAGCATTTGTATCAGGAGCTGGAATGATTATGTCAAGAGATATTGCAGAACTCCTTGTTACCCATAGAGGTAAAGATAGCGTATATTCATATACAGAACAAGATGATGTTGCAATTAGTTATGGTTTACGTGATCTAGGTGTTAAAATAACTCCAGACAAATCTAGAATTGATTTGCTTACACCTTATGACTTTCATAAAAGTAAAAATAGCATACCAATGGATATCTTTCATGTTAGATTAAAACAACTGAAAGATCGTAGCGTTGAACCTATGTTTATGAAAGAACTTATACAAATCTTCTCAAAAAATGACCTAGAGACGACAACATAGTCTATACTAATGAACCGCGCTGCAGTGATCACAGGTGTTACTGGACAAGATGGATCGTATCTTTCAGAACTATTGTTATCTAAAGACTATGATGTCTACGGAATCGCACGAAGAACATCACGCTCGAATACTGAGCGAATTGAAAGTATTCTGAATCATCCACGATTCTTTCTTAAAGAAGCAGATCTTTCGGATGTAAATTCATTAAGATCTGTCTTTGAAGAAGTTTCTCACTACAAACGAATCGAAGTGTATAACCTTGGAGCACAATCACACGTCCACACCTCTTTTCGTCAACCTGAATTGACTGCGGATATAGATGCACTTGGACCTCTTCGTATCTTAGAAATCTTAAGATCCATGAACTTAACCAATGCTCGATTCTATCAAGCGTCTACTTCTGAACTCTACGGCAAAGTAATGGAAACGCCTCAATCAGAAACAACGCCCTTTTATCCAAGAAGTCCGTATGGTGTAGCAAAACTCTATGCTTTTTGGATTGTCAAAAACTACCGTGAGAGTTATGGAATGTTTGCTTGCAATGGTATTCTATTCAATCATGAATCTGAACGTCGTGGAGAAGAGTTCATTACTCGTAAAATCACCAAGGGTATTGCACGATTGAAGAAGGACCCTGAATTTGTTATTGAACTAGGTAACCTAGATGCAAAGCGAGATTGGGGATATGCACCAGATTACGTAGAAGGAATGTGGAGAATGCTTCAAGAAGAGAAACCTGAGGATTACGTTCTCGCAACAGGTGAAACACATACAGTCAGAGAGTTTCTAGAGACTGCATGGGGTCCAATTACCTGGAAAGGTCAAGGTATCCATGAACGAGGTGAAGATGTCAACGGTCGTGTAATTGTCAAAGTGAATCCTGAATTCTATCGTCCTGCAGAAGTTGAACTTTTGATTGGAAATCCTAGAAAGGCATGGACTCAACTTGGATGGAAAGCAACTACTACATTTCCTGAACTAGTTAGGCGTATGGTTGTTTCTGATAATTCGTAAACTATAAGTAATAATGTCTATTGTAGTTGGAAGAAATACATATGGTTATGAAGCAGTTCAAATAAAAACGTGGACTCGAAATAACTGTGTTATTCGTGTCGGAGCATTCTGTAGTTTTGGTAACAATATTAGATTCTTTATAGACGGTAATCATCGATTAGATCTTTTTTCATCATATCCATTCTTTAGACTTGATAAAAAGTTCCCTGTTACATCATACGGTAAGTATGATCCAATCATTGGAAATGATGTATGGATATCAAATGATTGTACAATATTCTCAGGTGTAACTATTGGAGATGGAGCAGTCATTGCAGGACAGTCTGTGGTAACAAAATCAGTACCACCTTATGCTATTGTCGGTGGAAATCCAGCAAAAATAATTCGATATCGATTTGATGAAAAGACAATTCAAGACTTTTTACGTCTCAAGTGGTGGGACCTTCCAGATTCAGTTATCTTATCTCAATTAGTTCCCATACAGTCTAATGTCCCACTCATAATTGAAACACTTGAGAAGATTAGATCCTCTTCAATACAGTAAGACCGTTATTATTAGTTAGACGTACTTCAATGATCCACTCTGGGTGCTCATTAAGAAATTCAGTTACAGCAGGCCAAAGACCTTTACGGATTTCTTCAACTGGAATTCCAGATTCACGACTTTGCTTTACTGCATCCCATCCAACACGAACTGTCTCTCCGAGCCATTCATCTACTGTTGTGTCATGAAGAATGATAAACTTATTCACAGATGTATTCCATCTAGCAAGTTCCCTCTTGAGATGACCATAAATATGCCATGTATCAATGAATAATAAATCAGTTTGAACTAAAGGACAATCAAGATCACTTTGTTCTACAAATGAAGTATTAATGCCATTATCACGACATAGGTTTAAGAAGGGTTCAATCTGACTAGACTTCTTTGGATCCACCATCAAATACTGATTGTTTGGTGTATCAATAAGACCGTATGCAAATGCATAAGAACTTACAACATCACGAACACCACATTCTACAACTGACGAGCACTGCTTTGTATACCTGAGCAGTACTGGAAGGTGTTCATTAATGTCAGATGGAGTAGTTACTACAGACATATATTTCGTATAAAGAGACATTTGTAATTCTGAACTACAATTTTCTTCAGGAGAAACGAGCGTAATCATATCCCTTGAATATCCCCATCTCCATCCAGCATTCCATTTATCAAGAGCACTTAAAGCATTAGTATATTGTTCGTGGTATTTTGATTGGACATTTGGATACTGTAGAATTTGACAAGGACGTGCCCAAGTATAATAGTCATCTAGTGATGTATAAGTGATGTAAAAATTAATCTCATCAATTGAAGTCATCTTTAGTCCTTTAGTGGCAAGTGCGAACTTTATAAGAGCTTCAGCGTTAAACTCTTTATTTGATTGAATTGCTTCTCTAAATTTTGGAGTTAGTTCTGAGTCTATCATCATCGTATATACCGATTCAAGGTAGTCTATGATAAAGGATTTGTGTATAAAATTAGCAGATCCACTTCCACCCCACCATCTTGAATATTCTGGATCAAAACTGTATATTCCATGGGGTATAGTTTCAAATAAACTTGGAGGAGGGAAATCAAATAGAAACGATAGATCTACACGTAAACTAATAAAGTAGTCATATTCATCTATAAACGGTCTAATAAACTCAACACACTTATGAAAATTGATATGAATTTGTAATACATAAGGTGCATTCCAGTTATTGTAACTATTTAATGAAAGTTTTGATGAATTATTGAAATACTCAGTTGGATTTGGTTTGGTATAGAATTCTGATTTAACAAGTCTTCGTGAAAATAACTTCGCTCGTTCTTCATCATCTTCAAATTGGTTTTGGCAAATTAAGAAGACATCTGCGTCATAATAATCAATAATACGTGAATACAAATCATTAATCGTTTTTGGTAGTGATCTAAGTTCATACATAACAATATATGCAAATTTCATTTATCAAAATGTGCGTTGTTATTTTCGTGCTATTAACGTAGTCTAAATAAGGAAATGAAGAAGATTTGGTATGCTCCTAATGGTTTTGAAGCCTATGGAGATGAAGAGATTGAAGCAGTCAATCGTTGCTTAAAAGAAGGATGGTTAGCAGGGAATGGAAAATATACAACACAATTTGAGAGAGAAGTTTCTGCATACTTTGGGAAGAAGTTTGGTCTTTTTGTTAATTCTGGATCATCTGCATGCCTTCTAGCATTAGCTTCTTTGAATCTTCCTAAAGGATCTGAAGTGATTACTCCAGCATGTACGTTTTCGACTACTGTTGCTCCTATTATTCAAATGGAACTCAAACCTGTATTTTGCGATGTAGAACTAACAACTTATGTTCCTTCAGTTGTTGATGTTCTTGCAAAGATCACTCCAATGACACGAGTTATTATGCTCCCTAATCTAATTGGGAATACACCCGATTGGAAGAAACTTCGTAATAAACTTGATGATCTTGGACGATCTGATATCTTTTTGATTGAAGACTCTGCAGATACAATGATCTATACACCGGAGACAGATATCAGTACTACAAGTTTCTATGCTAGTCATGTCATTACTGCATGTGGGTCAGGAGGAATGGTGATGTTTAACGAGTCAAAATATCTAAAGCGTGCAACTATGTTTCGAGACTGGGGCAGGATTGGAGATAATACTGAAGTAGTAGTTGAGCGATTCAATCACGTAGTAGATGACATCAAATACGATTACAAATTTTTGTATGGTTGTTTAGGATATAACTTTAAATCTTCCGAAGTGAATGCAGTATTTGGTCTAGAACAGATGAAGAAACTTCCAAAGTTCGTCTCCATTCGAAGACAAAACGTTGAACGATATTTAAGTAATCTACAAGGTGTTAAAGGAATTGTTCTTCCATCGGATACAAAACATGCAAACTGGCTTGCATTTCCTATTCAAGTAGAAGATCGTTTATCATTAGTGAATTACTTGGAAGACCGAAATGTTCAAACACGTGTCATCTTTTCAGGTAATATCACACGACACCCAGCATATCGTGAATACATTGAAGTATTTAAAAATTCAGATATAATTATGCGCAATGGTATTTTACTTGGATGTCATCATGGAATGACTGTTGAAGATGTAGATACGGTTTGTGAATTGATTAAACAATTTTTAAACCACTCGTAGTGTTTTTTCATTCCCTCTTCAAGACTGATAGAAGGCGTGAATCCATATTTTGTTCTTAAATAGGTTGGATCGCATACCCAAAGTTGAGAGTCACTTCCATTACCTAGTTGAGTTTCTGATGGAGTATAATTAATTGACAGACCCATCAAAGATTCAGCAATTGAAACAACTTCTTGATTCGATCGTTGAACTCCTAATCCTACATTCACAATGTCAAATAGTTCTGTATCTTTGTAGTTCATAATTCTAACAGTTGCCTCTACAAACTCATCGATATACATCCAATCATGATTGGCATTGTTCAAATACTTTAAACGATTTGAAAACAACATTGTCATCAACTTTGAGTTCTTTTCATGAGGACCATATACAGACATAGGTCTAATGACAACCGTTGGAATCGAATAGGTATATGCATATGCACGTGACAAGAGTGTTGCAGCTGCTTTAGTTCCTTCATAGATTGTCTTCGGTTCAAGCAGATCCTTTTCTGTTAATGGATGATCCTTACATCCATACTCACTAGAAGAACCAAAAATTAATAGTTTTTGAACCTTGTTATAACGACAATATTCAAGAACTAAGTATGTTTGTATAATGTTTGTTTGAAGCATGTTGTCAGGATCTAATGCTTCTGTTGCAAGATGACAGATCACATCGGGTCTGAAAAGAGTTAGTTTATCAAAAAGACTTTCTTCTCCTCGAAATGTTCCATCAACAACATGACCATCCTTTTCAAATCGAATAACCAAATTCCTTGCAATAAATCCTTTAAGTCCAGTAACAAAGATTTTCATATGTATTTACCTGATTCTACATGTAAGCTTTTATTTAGAAACCCAACCAGATCCATGATTAGGTTGAGTATATGGCGCAATCATCATAGATTCAATTTGAGGAAGATAGGGTGACATATTTTCAAGCGCATTTCCAAACTCTAACTTAGGATAGATTTTTTGAGTGGGTTCTATTTGAAGATCATATACAAATGGTTTATTTCCTATAGTAATATCGGTTTTAGTTACCTTTCCATCAATTCGATAAGCATTTGCAATCTTTACAATATCAACACCATTTTCACCAAAAATTTCATCTAAACTTGTTGCAATATAACGCGAGTTGAAATACTGATCTTGAAATTGCCGAATAATTCCATATCCAGAGTTATTGATAATCAGTACAGTGACTGGGAGATTAAGATTAGTTAACGTTTGAAATTCTTGAACATTCATTTGAATTCCACCATCTCCACAGATACATACAATTGGTACTTTTGACTCTGTTGCAATTGCAGCACCAATCGATGCAGGGAGGGCATATCCCATTGAAGAGTTTCCAAAGTTTGAAAATAGTTTTTGCTTAGGTCCAAGTGAAAGACATTGCATTGCCCATACAAGGTTACCTCCAGTATCTGGTATCACAATACATTCTTCTGGAAGGACTATTTGTTTCAAAATATCATAGATATCTCCTGGAACACGATTGGGTTCAGTTTCAAGAGTTGTTTTCCATCTATTAATCGTTATCTTCCAATCAGAACATGAATGCTCTATTGCTGGGTTTGAATGTAAAAAGGATTGTACGTTCGCATGAATAGGTATATCAACCTTGAAACCACGTTCAGAAAACTTAAGAATTTCTTCAAGATCAATATCTACCATGATCTTCGTTGATTGAGTTGAACATGCTTTTAGATTACCTCCTGTTTGTCGTGTATCCATACGAGATCCTAGAATAAGTAATAGATCGGCATTTTGTAATGCTAAATTTGCAACACGATCTCCATAGACTCCAATATATCCAATACGTAGGGGATTTGAATGATCTAGTAGATCACATGCTGCCCATGAAGTTACAAAAGGAATACCCGTTGTTTCAATCCAACTACGAACTTCAGAACTATACTCACGACACCCATTTCCAATAACAATAAGAGGTCTAGATGAACTTCTTAATGAAGATGATATATCTAAACACGAAGTTGTTTGGATACGAGTTGGAAGTTTGAGCGCAAATTCATTGGTCTTGGACATCTGAAAATTCACTGGAAAATCAATAATTACTGGACCTTTTCTTCCTGTCAGCATTCGATCAATTGCAGTTATAAAAACAGGTTGAATCTCTTCAAGCGTTAGAATCTTCTTTGAATACTTTGTACACGATGCAAAAGTAGATTCAACCGGAAACTCTTGAAATCCAACTTGTCTTGGTTTTGACTTAATTGAATCAAGTGATTCATTTAAATTGACTTGTCCACTAATACAGAGTACTGGAATTGAGTCATACCAACATCCACAAACTCCGTTCAAAATATTTTGAACACCTGGACCACTTGTAACCAGAACAACACCAATCTTTCCAGATGCACGATAATATCCCTCTGCTGCCATTGAAGCAGCTTGTTCATGTTGAAAGCAATAGTGCTTTGCTTTGGATGAACGACCAACAGCATCTACAAATGGAACAATTGCTCCACCTGTTACGATAAAATAAGTAGTAATTCCAATTTCTGCCAATTGATCAACAATTGTATCTACAACTGATGTCATTACTTATACACATAAAAACAACGTTTAGATCAGTCTTGGTCTATACATTGTTTTTCTTTTTTGTTTTGTTGTTTAGTTGCTGTATGCCAAGCCGCCCATGCCTGACATCACTCGCAACACGTTGTAGTTAACTGCATACACTCGGACCTGAGCAGTTCGTCCAGATCGCACTGTGTTGACTGACACCGTGAGTTGGAGGGTTGCCTTGTCAATACGGGAGAAGTTGCAGGTGCCTGATGGCTGGTGCTCCTCGGGCTTGAGTGCGAAGGAATACACGTTGATACCCTGAGTTGGTGTGCGAGTGTGGTGCTGGAATGGTTGCACTCGGGAGAAGTATCGGCCCTCACGCTCAGTGAATCGGTCTTGGCCGTTGAGTTGGAGCTTAGCAACTTCAACTGGGTTCTTGCCTTCGCAGCGAACACCAGACTGGAGGATAACCTTCGCGAGGAGATAGTTGGTTGTGTCCTCGAAGACAATCGCCTGGTCGTTACCACCTGAACCAAGGTTGGTGTCGAGCCATGATGCACCGTTGAGCGAAGGTGCATTGTTGACACCGATACCTGGAAGGTAAGGACCTGAGGGACCATCACCTGCCATCGTTGGGACAACCTGACCAGCAGCACCACCCAATGAACCACGGGCAAGGACGTCCATCACGATACCCTCCGTGCTGAAGTCATCCGTGTAGTTGAATGGTTGGCATCCATTGACCTCCTGGATAAAGACCTGGTTAGGTGTGCAGTCAACGAAGGAATCACGTTGAACAACCCAGACGAGCTCCTTAACCGGGTGGTTGAAGTTGAGCTGGATCTTGTTGGAGGAGGATGTGATGGACTCAGCACCAGTGAACTGGAGTTGCTCAATCAAATACTCGTGAGTCTGCTGGGCAAATCGTCGTCGCTCCTCAGTGTCAAGGTAGATGTAGTCAATGTAGAGAGACGCAGCAGTCAAGGATTGAATGCTGGTGGGTGCAGTCTGTCCACTGGTTAACTCATAGTAGACGCAATTGATCCACTGCTCGAACTCAACATTGATACGAACCTCGTGGTACTGGAGCGCAATGAGAGGGATAGCAAGACCCGGGTTGCGGCAGAACCAGAACTGGAGAGGAATGTAGAGAGTTCGCGCTGGGGTGCCTGCACGGGGAGCGCACGAGTTTGTGAGCTCAGAACCAGCGCAAGAGGCATCCAAGGCATAACCCCTCCTGTCCTTCATGAGAACTAGGTCATGGGTGTTACCAATCATGTCATTGAGCGCCTCAGTTGTGCCGACATCCTGAGACAACTGGGTCCAGATTTGCATCCAGTCACCATATTGTCTGTCAATGCGCTGACCGCCAATCTCAAGCTCAACCGTCTTGATGAGACGGTGACCGATGTAGTTGAGCCATCGGAATCGCTGGAGCTGACCCACAGAGGCAAAGTCAACTGCAGGGAGAACGACTTGGACGTATGTGCGGTACATCAAATCCGCGTTACGGTTGATGACTGCAGTCACACGCTTGTTGAAGTCGGCCTGACCGTTGAATGTGACTTCAATGGACTCCATGGCGAAGTTCGTATGGCGCTTGTAAAGCACCTTCCAGAATGTAATCTGGGGATTGCCGGAAATGTAGATGTCCTGCGCACCGTAGCTGACAAGTTGAAGAAGACCACCACCCATATTGTTTGCTTAAGCACGAGAAAAATTATTTACAGGGTAGGGCGACGCACCAATATGTATTCTATATAGAATCATGTATTGGTTAGTTAGTTTATGACCTCTTGCGATAACGACGGGTTCGGCGACCTCCATATAACTTAATATTTGTTCGTCGTAGAGATCTTCGTACATCCTGAATATCCGATGCACCTTCATTCGATCCTGTAGAATAGTTAACAGCAACATCATCTCCACCCTTACGGAGACGGCGAGTTCGTAGTTGTCGTCTGCGAAGAGTTCGTTTCATTATGTAATTGTTAGAATTTAAGCTTTGCTCAAGAGATGTGCCCTCTTAGCACGGGCACGGAGGGTTGCCTTCTTACCAGTGGTCTTGAGTCCGTGTCCCTTGAGAACGCGCTTCAAGGCCTTAGCAGAAGGTCCCTTTCGGGTTCGGCGTCCAGCAGATTGACCCATTGCGGGTACAGTAGAGTTTCCAGCAGGTGTTGTCTCAGGCATTTTGTTTAATACAGAGACAAACTTTCAGACTGAACGCGACAATTAAAAAATGGACCCCATTGGAATCGGAGCAATTATTGGAATTTTAGTGGTTGGAGGATGGCTTGCGTGGTTAGTTAGAAAGGATGCAAAAAGGTTTAATAAAGGAATTCCAAAATCACCTTCTCGTGAAAGTTTGAACACAATGACTCAGACGGAAGATCCTATTCCAGTATCATCTTAGGCGTCATTTTTTTTGGCAGCTCTTCTCTCTCTGGCTAATCGGTTCCGTCTTTCACGATTATCAATTGCATATTGCTTATCATATTCCTTAAGTTTTTCAGAATGTTGTTGTCTATATTCGCTATTATACTCTGTTCTTTTTTCCCGATTTTCAGTTTGGTATTCTCGGCGTTTCTGTAATATTTCATTGCGATGTTGTAAGTAATATTCTTTACATTTTTCCTTATGTTGTTGTTTGGATTCTAGGGTATTATTATCAGTTATTGGATTACGAGTGTTCAAACATAAAACATCATTCCTATGTTCATTAATAAACCACATTTCTCTCTGTAAGAGCTGTTGTTTTGTTTCACATGGAAAAACTTCAATAAGATTAATCGTTACATTATCCCACCCAATATCATTGATATGGTTATATACATTGTTTGTTTTTGTATTTCGTGATGCGTGTTTATGACTTGACAATCTTCCAGATAAAGATCTGATAGTGGATCCAAAGTAATATTTTCCATCAGAACATTGAAGTTTGTATATTTTTCCAGTTTCATATCCCATTATATCCATAACTTCATTTTATATTTAAATCACTCAAGAATCATACGAGGTGTGATATGCATTGCTTCAAGTTCTTGGACCCAAAGTTTCATAGCGTACGGGATTGTCTTCATTACGAAGTCCGTCTTGTTACCGCATGCGCCGCATGAGTATATCCCTTCCACTGGATTCACAACTGCAAGTGTACCACATGATTTACAAAGACCTGTATTGAACGGGTCGGAAACATCCATCAGACGCTCCTTGGTAAACACCGAGATGCCGTGTGATAACATACAATCTCGTTCCATCTCACCTACACGTAATCCTCCATCACGGGACCTACCCTCACAAGGTTGTCGGGTTAGTGATACAATCGGTCCTCGTGCACGTGAATGCTTTTTGTCAATGACCATGTGTTTGAGACGCTGATAGAAGGTAGGACCCATGAAGATCTCTGCTTGCATCATCTCACCTGTCTGACCGTTGTAGAGAATCTCATTACCGTAAGGATGCATTCCTAAATCGATCATATGTTTCTTGAGATCTTCCACTTTCAAGTGTGAATACGGTGTTCCATCTCCAAGTGTTCCTTTACGCACACCAATCTTACCAAAGATGTTCTCCATCAACTGTGCAATCGTCATACGAGAAGGAACTGCGTGAGGGTTCATGATAATGTCTGGACGAAGACCGCTTGCCGTGAACGGCATGTCTTCTTCTTCCATCAGCATTCCAATGGTTCCCTTCTGTCCGTGACGAGAAGAGACCTTGTCACCAATTTGTGGAATACGCTCAGATACGGTACGCACTTTGATGAAAGGATATCCATCTGAATTCTTGTCTTGCCAGACTCCATCAATACGACAGGGTTCTGAGTTCTTATGTGTCGTAGAAGCATCTCGAAAGGCGTATCCTGCTGCGTCATTTCGTAAGTTTACAACCTTACCGATGACTACATCATTCTCTTGAAGCACTGAATTGATGATCGGAAGACCGGATTCAGAGATTGCTTCATACGATGTGTTTTTGTACTTGCGTGTAGCATGCTTTTGAGGTTTCATGAACTTCTCTTCACGACCGGATGTTACGTTACGATGCTCTTCATCCTTGTACATTCCGTAATAGAGTCCACGGAAGAATCCACGTTCAACTGCAGACTTGTTCATGATGACTGAATCCTCCTGATTGTATCCACCGTAACAGGCAATCGCTACAATTGCATTCATTCCGAAAGGCATCTCATGCATCTTCAGAATGTTCATGGGACGTGTTTCTACGATCGGTCGTGCAATCGAACAGAGAACATAAGCGTTCTTGTCGAGACGTTTTGCAAAGTTGCCTGCGTAGATACACATTGCTTGCTTACCCATAGCAGATTGATAGGTATTACGAGGAGACTGATTATGGTCCGACAATGGAATCGTAGATGCCATGTGTCCTACAATCAAGGACGGATGAATCTCATAGTGTGTGTGAGAGGAAGTCAATTCATCGCGTGTCATTGCAATACGAAGCGTCTCGGATTCAGAGGGGTCAATGTAGTCTACACAGGATTCAACCCATTCATTCCAACTTGTTCGATCCTTAGGAGGTTCTGCTCCTTTTCTGAACACTGGACGAACACATCGTCCTCCGTCTGTCTCAATTGAAATGGTATTCATCATCGTATACCACGCAACTGAAATGTGTGGATGTAAGCGACGAGTTTGCTTTGCAAGTTTCAAGGATGAAACCACTTCATAGGGTGACTCAGTATATCCAACTAGTACTCCGTTCACCGTGA
>Ga0214921_10006503_pt1 | contig 15963 bp, 10 predicted proteins | sample LL1505_MetaG_FD_177992 | JGI IMG/M metagenome (GOLD analysis project Ga0214921, IMG submission 177992) | Freshwater microbial communities from Lake Lanier, Atlanta, Georgia, United States - LL-1505 | ecosystem: Environmental > Aquatic > Freshwater > Lake | place: USA: Georgia | collected...
CACCATCCAGAGCTTCCCTGCAAACTGGCAGAGCACGATGACGGCCCTGCGGAGCCTGGCCAACGGCCAGGGCCAGAACTTCAGCCTCTACGTGTCGCCGAAATACCTGTCGGCCGCCCGCTATCCCACCACGGCGGCGGCGAACGCGGCGGCGATCGCGCAGATTCTCGGCGCGCCGGGGACGGGCATCATCAACTCGGTGCTGTTCCCGGTCTATGTCGGAGACGGCACCAACGTGGACCAGCCGACGCTGGCCGCGGCCGCGTCGGCCGCGCACGGGCAGGGGTTCGCCTATCAGTGGATCTTCGACATCACGGAGACGCCCGCGACCTTTTCGGCCGGGCTCCAGGCCGCTGACGGCGCCGGCCCGCGGCCAGCCGGTTACGTGGCCTATTCCTACATCGACACGCAGCAGCCCACGGCCGACATGACGACGAATCTGAACGCGCTGGCCAACCTGGCCGCGGTGCCGGAGCCCTCGACCGTGGCGGTCGGGCTCGCCGGCGGGGGCCTCGGCCTGCTGGCGGCCGCCCGCCGCCGACGCCGGGGCCGCGCATGAAGCCGCCTCCGGTCGTGCTCACGATCGCCGGTTCCGACAACTCCTGCGGGGCCGGACTGCAGGCGGATCTCAAGACGATCACCGCGCTTGGCGGCTACGCGCAGACGGCGGTCACCTGCGTGGTGGCCGAGGTGCCGGGGGCCGTCGAGATGATCCAGCCGGTGAGGCCGGCGGTGGTGGCGGCCCAGGTGCGGCTCTCGCTCAAGGCCTTTCCCGTGAAGGCCGCCAAGACGGGGATGCTCTTCTCGCGGGGCATCATCGAGGCGGTGGCCGAGGCGCTGGCGGCGGTGCCGAAGCTCCCGGTGGTCGTCGACCCCGTGATGGTGGCCTCCAGCGGCGATCCGCTCTTGGAACCGCCGGCGATCGCAGCCTACCGGCGGCTGTTGTTTCCGCGGGCCACGCTGGTCACGCCCAACCTCGACGAACTGCGGATCCTGTCGGGTGAGGCCTGCCGCGATCTGGCCGGCATGGAGGCGGCGGGGCGCCGGCTGGTGGATCGCCACGGGTGTGCCTTCCTGCTCAAGGGAGGGCATCTCGGCGGTCGTGTCGCGACCGACATCCTCGTGACGCCGGCCGGCGGCGAGCGGTTCTCGGCGGCGTTTCGCCGCGGGATCGACACCCACGGCACCGGCTGCACCTACTCCGCGGCGATCGCCACGGGGCTGGCCCGAGGGCTGTCGCTCGTCGATGCGGTCCGGCGGGCCAAGGCCTACATCACCGCGGCGCTCGGTGGCACCCTGCGCTGGGGAAAGACGATGGCGCTCGACCACCGCGTGCGGCCGGATGCCTGACCGCCGTGTTCACCACTGGAAGGCGTACAACGCGGGCAGGTCGAGGATGCCCGTCAGGTCGTCGAGCCCGCGGCGCGACTCCTCGAGCAACGCGGGGTCGGCCAGGTCGGCGATCGTGAGCCGGTCGCGGTAGTGCCGCCGCACCCAGGCTTCCAGGGCGTCGAGCCGCTCGGGCGTGGCCATCACGCCCGGATGGACCGCCGCGAGTTGATCGGCCGTGAGCACCACCCGCAGCCGCAGGCAGGCCGGACCGCCGCCGTTGTGCATGCTCTGGCGGATCTCGACCGGATGGAGGGCGACGATCGGTCCGCCCGCAGCCACGAGCCCGTCGAGCCAGCGGCTCGTGGCGGCGTGGGCTCGGCACTCGGCCGGGCAGACGAGGGCCATGCCGCCGGCGGGCAGCGTGATGAGCTGGCTGTTGAACAGGTAGGTCTCGACCGCGTCGGCGAGCGGCACGGCCCGCTCGGGCACCTCGATCACGACGAGATCGGTGCCGCAGCCACGGGCAGAGGCCGCGCGGATCTGGTCGATCGCGGCCGCGCCGTCGGCGAACGCCCGCTCGTGGACGAGGAGCACGTTCTCGTTGGCCACCGCGATCACGTCGTTGTGAAACACCCCGGCGTCGAGCGCGGCGTCACTCTGCCGGAGGAAGAGCGTCCGGTCGGCGGCCAGGCCGTGGAGCCTCGCGACGGCCTCCGAGGCCGCCAGCGACTGTCGGGCGGGGTGCCGGCCACCGGGGCGCGTGTCGCCCTCGCGGCCGTACACAAAGACCTCGAGGCCACGCTCGCCGTGGGAGCGGCAGAGCCGCATCTGGTTGGCCGCGGCTTCGTCGGCGAAGGGCAGCGCGGCCGGGAGCGGGGCGTGGTGGGCGAAGCGGGACTCATCGGCGAAGATCCGCGCGAGGACGCGAGCCGTCGCCGGCGGCTCGAGCGAGCGGTGAAACTGGCTGACGAGGTTTGCGGGCGTGATGTGGACGCGGCCGTCGGGGGTGTCGGCGGCGGGGGAGACCGAGGCGGCATTGGCCGCCCACATCGACGAGCTGCTGGCCGCGGCCGAGAGCAGTTCGGGCGCCTCGCGGGCCGCGGCGGCGAGCACGGCGGAGGCATCCCCCGCGAAGCCCAACTTCTGGAGGGCCGAGACGAGCGGCCGCTCCTGCGGCGGGAGCACGGCCTGCGGGACACCGAGCGAAACCAGGAGCCGCATCTTGGCGATCCCCTCGAGGGCCGCCGCGCGGGGGTTCGAGACTTCGTGGCGGTGCCGCTGCGAGGCGACGTTGCCGAGGCCCAGGCCACCGTAGTGGTGGGTGGGGCCGACCAGGCCGTCGAGGTTGAGTTCGGCCGCGGGCATGTGGGGCTCGCTCACTCGAGGCCGGGTGGGGCGGGGGGCGGCATCACGTGCTCGCGTTCGAGCGAGGCCACGGGATAGCCGCAGAAGTCGATCGCGAACGATCCGCCCGGCCTGTGGTTGCCGCTGCGGCCGACGCCGCCAAACGGCAGCCGCGCCGAGGCACCGGTGGTCTGACGGTTCCAGTTGACGACCCCGACGCGGACGCGGCGCTGAAACAGCTCCCACGAGTCGCGGTCGTCGCAGAGCAACGCGGCCGCCAGGCCGTAGGCCGTGCGGTTGGCCTCGGTGATCCCCGCCTCGAGATCGGGCACGCGGATGAGCTGCACGAGCGGCCCGAACCATTCCGTATCCGCCCGATCCCCGACGGCCGTCACGTCGATCAACCCCGGGGAGAGCAGCGTGGGGATGCCTCGCTGTGGGGCCATTCGTCTCAGGGCGACGCCGCCGCGGGCGAGGAGCGCGTCCTGGGCCGCGAGCAGGCTCCGGGCTGCCGCCTCGTGGATCACCGGCCCCATGAAGGGCTCGGGCTGGTCGTCCGGCAGCCCCGCGCGGATCCCGTCGATCCGGGCGAGCAGCCGCTCGATGAAGGCGTCACCGCCGGCCGCCTGGGTCACGATCAGCCGCCGCGCGCAGCTGCACCGCTGGCCGGCCGAGAGGAAGGCCGAGAGGATCGTGAGGGTCGCCGCGGCGTCGGTGTCGCGGACGTCATGGACGACGAGCGGATTATTGCCCCCGAGTTCGAGGGCCAGCATCTTCCCCGGCTCCTCCACCCACAGCCGCCGCAGGGCCACGCCCGTCTGGTAGTTCCCGGTGAAGAGGATGCCATCGTGGCCTGGATGAGCGGCGAGGGCCGCGCCGGTCTCCCGGCCGCCTTGCACGAGGTTCAGGACGCCCGGTGGCAGGCCCGCGCGAATCCAGAGTTCGACCAGCCGTCGGCCGGAGAGCGGCGTGTACTCACTCGGCTTGAAAACGACCGTGTTGCCCGCGAGCAGGGCGGGCACGATCTGGCCGTGGGGGATGTGGCCGGGAAAGTTGAACGGCCCGAGGACGGCGAGCACGCCCTGGGGGCGGTAGCGGACCGCCGCCAGGTCGCCGGCGGCCGTGGCGGGCAGCGGGACGAGGCGATCCTGGTGTCGTTCCCGCCAGGCGTCGATCGAGGCCGCCACCTTGCCGACCATGCTGGCAAGCTCCTCCCGGACCTCCCAGTGGGGCTTGCCCGTCTCGAGGCCGATGGCCGCTGCGAGTTCGCCACCGCCTCGCTGCAACTCTCGGCCGCACGCCTCGAGGACGGCGATCCGGGCCTCGGGCGGCCGCGCGGCCCAGGCTTCCTGCGCCGACCGCGCCGCGGCCACCGCGGCGGCGACGTCGGCGAGCGTGGCCGCCGCCCCCGACCAGACGGCCTGCCCGGTGGCGGGGCTGGTCGAGCCGAAGGCGGGGCCGCTCCCCGCGAACCACGCGCCCGCGATCAGCAGGTCGCCGGCCATCGATGGGGTCATGGCTGCCTCCACAAGCGTCCGCACCGCACGCTGTCACCCACGTGGACGCCGAGCGCCGTCGCGGCCTCCCGGGGCAACGCCACGCCGCCGTCGGGGAACCGGTTGAGCGAGGTGCGGCAGGCCCGAAAGGCGACGCCGCGGGTGCCGACCAGGTGATCGCCGGGGGCCGCCGGCTGGGCGGTGATGGCCGCCACCTCGTCTGTGAAGCTCTCGCGCACGAGTCGGAGCGAGTCCCGCGGGCAGCCCACGATCGGACCGGCCTCGAAGATGTCGACCATCCCGGTGGAGTCAAAACCCTCTTCCCGCAGGATGGCGACGGCCGGTTCCGTCTCGGGGTGCACCCGCCCGATCACGGCCTGGGCCGCCGGCGGCAGAAGCGGAATGGAGATCGGGTGCGTGGGCATCAGGTCGGCGATGAATCGCTTGTTGAGCAGGCTCAGATAGTCGGCCTTCGGATAGTCGATCTCGAAGAAGTGGCGGCCGACGGCGTCCCAGAACTCGCTTCGCCCGGAGTCGTCGAGCACGCCCCGCATCTCGGCGATCACCCGCTCGTCGAAGCTCCAGGGATGCTCGGCGATGAACAGGAACCGGGCCAGCGACAGGGGCCGGCCAAGCCCGCGGCCGCGGAGCTCGGGGTGGAGAAACATGCTCACGATCTCGCACGGGCCGTCGTGTTCCCGCTCGAGGTGAAGCGTCCGAATCTCCTTGCGGATGCCCAGCATCTTCGACTCGTGCACGCTGGTCTCGATGCGGTAGGCGTAGAACGGCTCGAAGCCGCCGACTTTCGAGATGATGCCGGCGGTGCCGAGCACCCGGCCCGTGGACGTGTCCTCCAGGACGAACAGGTAGGCCTCGCCCCGCGGCCGTCGGTCGGCGAGCCGGCGAAATGCGTCCTCGGAGTCGCGAATCCGCCCGGCGAGCCAGTCGGCGTCTTTGGGGAGCGTCGTGAGGCCGAACGACGTCTGCCCGGCCAGCGTGAGCAGGCCGGCGAGATCACTCTGTTGGACGGGGCGAATCACGAACATGGCAGCCCCCGTTCGGCGAGCCAAGTGGCCCGGGGTTGCCCATGCCATCTCGCCGGGCGCTCACTGCGGGCCTTCTGCCCTCCGTTCGCTCGAAGAAAACCTCGCTTCGCCATCCTGGCTACGCTCGGTTTTCTACGCCGCTCGATTGTCATGGGCAACCCCTGCCATCACGTGAAATCCCCGCGGGCAGCCCCTGTTCGGAGAGGTCGGCGAGCACGAGGGCCGTGAGCTGGGCCCGCTCCGCGAGGCTTGCCACGATCAGATATTCGTCGGGCGAGTGGATGCCGCCGCCGCGGACGCCGAGCGCGTCGATGGTGGGCAGGCCCGCGGCCGCGAGCTTGTTGCCGTCGCAGACGCCGCCGGTGGGCCGGGCCTCGAGCGCCAGGCCGAGCGTGCGGCCGCAGGCCACGATCCGCTGCAGCAACGCCTGGGCCGGCCCGTCGAGCGGCTTGGGCAGGCAGTGAAATGAACCATGGAGCGTGGCGGAGATGCCGTCGGCACCATCAGCCTCGGCCACGAGGTGCGTCAGCTCCTGGGTCGTCCAATCCGCATCGGCCGCCGTGGCGGCCCGCACGTTGAGCCGGAGCACCGCCAGGTCGGGGACGACATTCACGCCCTCGCCGCCGTGGAGGGCTGCGACGTTGACGGTGATGCCCCGGCCGGACGCGTTCAGCTCGTCGCAGGCCGTCGCGAGGCGGGCGGCCGCGGTGACGGCGTTGCGGCCGTCGACGAAATGACGGCCGGCGTGGGCCGCCCGGCCGCGGATCACGACGGTGAAGTTACCCGAACCCTTGCGAGCGCCGGCCAGAGTGCCCATCTCATCGAGTGCCGGCTCGAACAGCAGGCCGACGTCGTTGCGGGCGGCCGCCTCGGCCAGAAGGCGCGCCGAGCCGGGCGAGCCGAGTTCCTCGTCGGCGTTGATGATCGCTTCCCAACGAAGCCGATCAGCCGGACCGAATCGGGTGAAAGCCTCGAGGGCCACGAGCATCACGGCGAGTCCTCCCTTGGCATCGGTGACCCCCGGGCCGCGGAGCACGAGGCCGTCGGCGGCCAGCTCGACCCGCGGCGGCTCGGGTCCGGGCGGATACACGGTATCCATGTGGATGCCGAGGAGGACGCTCGGCGAGTCGGCCGGGCCGACACCGCCCCGGACGCGAATCGCATCGCCGAGCGGCGTCGTGATCTCGCGGCCGTCGTCGCCGATGGCGGTGCGGGTGCCTCCCGACACTCGCTCGACCGGCCCGAGTGTGCCGAAGGCCTCGCTCACGGCCCGGTGCATCGTCACAAGCCCGACCGGATCAAGGCTCCACGAACTGATCCCCGCCCAGGTGCGGACGATCTCCAGCATCCGGCCCTGCTGCCGGTCGATCCACGCGAGCATCTCGGCCTGCAGGCCTGGCATCGTGCGGCCCCTTCGAACGATTATAACCGCGGCGGGCGGGAGGGAGCGGCCGGTGGGCCGAACCTACCGTTCGGACGCCACCGTGACCCGCATCTCGACCAAGCGGCGATACAGGTGGAGCTTGTCCTTGAGCAGCCAGCCGTCGAAGCCGAGCCGCTCGATCGGCACCCAGAGCGAGACCCAGCCGGCGATCACCAAGGCCTCGCCCACGATGTCGTTGAACAGGCTGTCGGGATAGAGCCGCTCCACCACCGAGTGCAGCGTGAGAAGCACCGCCATCAGGGTCAGCCCGACGGCCATCCAGCGGAGCATCCGAATCCTGTTCCGGTGGTGCTTCCGCGCGAGGAGGCCGGCCTCGTACTGAAAAAAGTTGCGGACAGCGGCCTGGGTGTCGGCCTCGGTGGCGTTCGGATCGGCCTCGGTCGGCACGCTGATTCGCAGTTCGAGCGGTGCCTTGGGCGGGGCGTCGCTGGCCCACTGCACGATGTGCTCGACCGCCCGTGGATCGAGGTCCCGCTGCCGAAATGGCGACGGGTCGAGCGCGCTGTAGATGCCGTCGAGCGAATCGACCCGAACGTCGATACGATAGGGAGACCTGTCCATGGCGGCTCCGGGAATGCGGCCGAGGTGAGGACGGGAAACTATACCCGAGCGGATGCCGACGTTTCCCGGGCCGGCGGCGGCCGCCCACGCTGTGAAAGCCATGTCGACGCCCACCGCCTCCACGACCGCCGGCTCGAAAGCCGTGCTGCTGCCCCGCGAGGGAGAGCCGGGATTTCAAGCGCAGGCCGTGCTCGTCGGCAATGCCATCGACATCAAGCGGCTCGGGGCCACCGACCGGTCGCTCGGCGCGCCGCTCGTGGTCGAGCTGCTCGGGTCGCTCACGGGCGGAGGGATCGCGATTCTCTACGGGTATGGGGCCGCGGTGTTCTTCGACGCCTCGCCCGCCGCGATCACCGAGTATCTGCGGCAGATCGGTCCCGAGATTCGGCAGCCTTTTCCCCTCCCGGAGCGCGACGTCGAGACGCTCGAGGTGCGGGTCGAGCCGGGCGGCAAGGAGGCGGTCGCGGGCACCACGCTCGTGCTCGCCGACGTCACGATCGGCAAGCTGCAGGTGATCGCCGACATCCTGGCCAAGAGCGTCGTCCTGGCCCACCATGAACGGGCGGCGGGGCGGCAGTTCGAGCGCATCGAGCCGTTCGCGGTGAACCTCGACCACTGGCGTCGGGCTGGCCGCACCGCTCACGTGCTGCTGCAGCATCTGGGTGAGGCGCTGCTGACCGAGCATCGCGTGGTCGGCGGGGCGCGCATCGACGACGCGCCGGAGCTGCTGTGGGACGAGCCGGAACTGGAGCGGCTCTGGGCGCGGCTGCGGGACGAGTTCGAGATCCGGGAGCGGTTCGCGGCGCTGCACGGCAAGCTGGGGCTGATCTCACGCACGGCCGAGACCGCCCTGGAGCTTTTACAGAATCGCCGCGCGCTCCGGGTCGAGTGGGCGATCGTGGGGCTGATCGTGTTCGAGATCGGGATCACGCTCCTGCAGTGGGCCCTGGGCGTCGGGCACTGAGCGGGCGGGCCCCGCGTTCGGCCACCACCCCTGTGGCGGCGTCCATCGAAGCGGTACGATTTCGGCCTCCGGCGGTCCCGTTCCCCGATTCAATCCGATGTTCCAGCCCGTCCGCGGCAAGCCCGACTTCCCGGCCCTCGAGGCCCAGATCGCCGCGTTCTGGCGGACGGCCGGGATCTACGAGAAATCGCTCGCCGCCCGGCGGGACGGCCCGCGGTTCGTGTTCTTCGAGGGGCCGCCGACCGCCAACGGGATGCCGCACCCGGGTCACTGCCTGACCCGCACCATCAAGGATCTCTATCCCCGCTACCGCACGATGCGGGGCGAATACTGCGAGCGGAAGGCCGGCTGGGACACCCATGGCCTGCCGGTCGAGGTGGAGGTGTGCAAGGAGCTCGGCATCCACTCCAAGGGCGAGATCGAGGCGTACGGGGTCGAGCCCTTCATCCACAAGTGCCAGGAGAGCGTCTGGCGCTACACCAGGGAATGGGAGACGCTCACCGAGCGGATCGGCTTCTGGATCGATCTTTCCCAGGCCTACGTGACGTATCACCGGTCGTTCGTGGAGAGCGTGTGGTGGGCGCTGGCCACGCTTTTCGATCGCGGGCTGCTCTACAAGGGGCACAAGATCGTCTGGTGGTGGGCCCAGGGTGGCACGGCGCTTTCGAGCGGCGAGGTCGGGCAGGGCTACCGCCAGGTGGCCGACCCGAGCGTGTACGTGGCGTTTCCGCTGCTCGACGCCGCCGGCGGCCCCACGGGCCGCAGTCTTCTGGCCTGGACGACGACGCCCTGGACGCTCCCCTCCAACCAGTTCGCCGCGGTGAAGGCCGACCTCGAGTATGTCGTGCTCCGGGCGGCGGCAGCGGATGGCGGGCCGGCCGAGGCCGCGGAATATGTCGTGGCGGAGCCGCTGGCCGCGGCCCTCGGCGAAAAGCTGAAGCAGACCTTCGAGCTGGTGGAACGGATGCCGGGGGCGGCGCTCGTGGGCCGCTCCTACTCGCCGCCGTTCGACACCTATCGCCCGGCTGGGCCGCCCGTGCCCGCACCGCTTGCCGCGGGGGGCAGCGAGCCCGCGGCCTGGCGGGTGGTGGCGGCCGACTTCGTGACCACGGATTCAGGAACCGGCGTCGTCCACATCGCGCCGGCCTTCGGCGAGGTCGACTACGGCGTGCTGGTGGCCGAGCAGGGCCGGTTCGTCCCCGGGCAGGGCCCGACGCTCCTCAACGCCGTGGCCCCCGACGGCACGTTCACCGACGCCTTCCCGATGGGTTCGGGCCGGTTCGTGAAGGACTGCGACCGCGACATCACCCGCGACCTCCGGGGCCGGGGGCTGCTCGTGCACCAGGAGCAGTATCTCCACGACTATCCGTTCTGCTGGCGGGCCGACCAGGATCCACTGATCCAGTATCCGCGCGAAAGCTGGTTCATCCGCACGAGCCGGTTTCGCGAGCCGATGCTCGCCAACAACGAGCGGATGCACTGGCTGCCCGACCACATCAAGCACGGCCGGTTCGGCAACTTTCTCGAGTCGAACGTCGACTGGGCGCTGTCCCGTGAGCGGTATTGGGGCACGCCGCTGCCGATCTGGGTGTGCGAGGAGACGGGCAAGGCCGAGGCGGTGCCCTCGTACGACGCGCTCCTGGCGAAGCCGGGTGTGCGTGGCACCGAGGTTTTTGCCGAGGCGAAGCGGAAGCGTCCCGAGCTGTCCGAGGACCTCCGCGTCCACAAGCCCTACATCGATGCGGTCACCTACGACTCCCCCTTCGCGGCCGGCGGGCGGATGCGGCGGGTGAGCGAGGTGATCGACTGCTGGTTCGACTCGGGCTGCATGCCCTTCGCCCAATGGGGCTGGCCGCACACGGGCCACGACGAGTTCGCCGCCCAGTTTCCGGCCGACTTCATCTCCGAGGCGATCGATCAGACCCGCGGCTGGTTCTACAGCCAGCTGGCGATCAGCACGCTGCTGTTCGGAGCCGGCTTCGAGGGCCACCTGCCTGCCGGCGCCGCCGCGCCACCAGGCGAGTATCCCCATCCCTTCAAGACCTGCATCGTTCTCGGCCACATGCTCGGCGAAGACGGGCAGAAGATGAGCAAGAGCCGGCGGAACTACCGCGAGCCGGCCGAGATCTTTGACGCCTATGGGGCCGATGCCCTGCGGTGGTTCTTCCTGGCCGGCCAGCCCCCGTGGACGAGCATCCGCTACAGCGAGCGGGCGATCCGGGAGAGCGTGCCTGAGTTTCTGCTCCGGCTCTGGAACGTCTATTCGTTCTTCGTGATCTACGCCCAGATCGACGGCTTCGATCCGGCGGCGCTGCTGGCCGAGCCGGGCCAGCTCGCTCACGCCGACCTCGCGAGGGCCCGTGGCTGGCGGCCGGCGGCCGAGCGGAGCGAACTCGATCGCTGGATGCTGTCCGAACTGCATTCGACCGCGGCCGTGATGGTGGAGCGGCTCGACGCATACGACCACTTCGCCGCGGCCGGCGAGCTCTCGAAGCTCGTCGACGCGGTGAGCAACTGGTTCGTCCGCCGCAGCCGCGATCGGTTCTGGGCGGCGGGCAAGGCCGACGGTGGCCCTGAGACGAATCCCGACAAGCTCGACGCCTACTGGACCCTGTACGAAACCCTGCTCGCCGTCGCGCGGCTGGCGGCGCCCTTCGTCCCCTTCGTCAGCGAGGCGATCTGGCGAAATCTTGCGGTGGCGGCCTTCGGCGGGCGAGCTCCGGAGAGCGTGCACCTGACCGATTACCCGGCGGGTGACGAGGCGCTGATCGACCGCGACCTCGTGCGGCGGATGGCGGTCGTCCGCGACGTCGCCTCGCTCGGCCGGGCGGCCCGGGCGGCCGAGAAGCTCAAGGTTCGTCAGCCGCTGTCGAAGGTGGAGGTGATCCTCGCCGATCCAGCGTCGGGTGACGAGGAGTGGCTCGCGGCCCATGCGGACCTCGTCTGTGACGAGTTGAACGTGAAGCAGTTCGAGATCTGCCGTGAGCCCGACCGCTACATCGAGCGAGCGATCCTTCCGGACCTCAAGAAACTGGGGCCGCGGCTGGGCAAGGACCTTCCCAAGGTGAAGCAGGCGCTGGCCACGGCCGATGCCGCCGCGATCTTGAAAGGCATTCACGACTCGGGTCGGGCGCGGCTGCCGCTCGCGGGCGGCGGTGAGGCGGTGCTCGAGGAGGGAGACGTGCTCGTGCGGACCACCGCCAAGCCCGGCTGGGCGGCGGCCGAGGGGCCGCGGGCCGTGGTGGTGGTGGCGAAGGAGCTGACGCCGGAACTCGTGGCGGAGGGCCTCGTCCGCGAGGTGGTGCACGCGGTGCAGACCCGCCGCAAGGCGCTCGACCTCGAGTTCACGGATCGGATCACGCTCGCGTTCGCCACCCCTTCAGCCGAGCTTCGGGCGGCCCTTGAAACGCACCTCGACTATGTTTCCGCGGAGACGCTCGCGGCGGCGGCCACGGTCACCGCCGGGGCCGGCACCGAGGGTGAGTCGGTCGAGATCGACGGCCACCCGCTCGTGATCGGCGTCGAGCCGGTGGCGGCCCATGGCTGACCCGCGTCACCTCCGGCTGGCCGTCCTGCTCTCCGGTTCTGGCCGGACGCTCGAGAATCTGCTCGAACGGATCGACGGCGGCAGGTTGCCCGCTGCGGTCGCCGTGGTCGTTTCCAGCCGGGCCGACGTGCGGGGCGTGCGGATCGCCGAGCGGGCGGGCCTGCCGGTGCGGGTGCTGCCGCCGGGAGGGCAGGGGGTGGATCGCTGGAGCGAAACGATCTTCGCCGCGTGTCGCGAGGCCGAGGCCGAGATCGTGGTGATGGCGGGATTTCTGCATCTGGTGACGATCCCGCACGACTTCGCGGGCCGCGTGATCAACATTCATCCGTCGCTCTTGCCCGCCTTCGGTGGCCGTGGCTTTCACGGGATGCACGTGCATCGCGCGGTGCTCGAGCGGGGCTGCACGGTCTCCGGCTGCACGGTGCACCTGGTGGACGACGAATACGACCACGGCCGCGTCCTGCTCCAGCAGGCGGTCCCGGTGCTTGCGGATGACAGCCCGGAATCACTCGCGGCCCGCGTCTTCGCGGCCGAGTGTCAGACGCTGCCGGAGGCCATCCGCCGGATCGCCGCCGGGCTGTTACTCTGAGCGGTGGCAGTCGGGGCGGTGCGGCCCGCATGGGCCGCCGCCGCTCGGGGCCTGGCGATCTCCCCCGCTGAACCAAGGAGTTGCGACCCGTGATGATCCGATGGGCTGTTGCAATCCTGTTCCACGCCGTGCCGTTGGTGGCCGCCGCCGAGACGCTCCCCCCGCTCGAGGCCGGCAGGGTGCCGATGACCGTCGAGGAACTCTGGGCCGGCTTCGATCCGCGGAAAGAGCCGCTCGAGACCGAGGTGCTGAAGGAGTGGGAGCAGGATGGGGTGGTGTGCCGGATCGTCCGCTATCGGGTGGGCGTGTTCAAAGGGGAGCCCGCCACGGTTGCCGCGTTTTATGGCTTCCCGAAGGGGGGCACGAAGCTGCCCGCGCTCGTGGATCTCCACGGCGGCGGGCAGTCGGCGTCGCTCGGCAGCGTCGTGACGTGGGCCAAGCGGGGGTATGCCGTCATCTCGCTCAACTGGGGTGGCAACCCGATGCGGCTCGGCCAGGAGGTCTGGGATGGTCCGCAGACCGACTGGGGCAGGCTCGACGCGACGCATCCGCCGCAGCGCAACAAGGCGAACCACTTCGCCGGTCCGCTCACTCCGGACGACTACACGCTCGATCCGTTCGAGTCGCCGCGGAACAGCAACTGGTTTCTCGTGCTGATGGCAGCTCGCCGCGGGATCACCTTCCTCGAGCAGCAGCCCGAAGGAGACGCCGCGCGGATCGGTGTGCGTGGGCATTCGATGGGAGGCAAGCTCACCACCAACCTCGCCGCAATCGACAAGCGAGTCAAAGCCGCCGTGCCATCCTGCGGCGGCTCGGGAGACCTCGTCGAGAACGAAGCCACGGTTCCCGGCGGCAGTCGGACCAAGCGCACGGCCATGGAGTTGGGCTGCATTTCCGACAACGCCTACCTGCCGCTCCTCACCTGCCCGGTGCTCTGGCTCTCGCCCACCAACGACTTTCACGCCCACATCGACAACATGGCCTGGAACTGGCGGAACCTATCCGACGACCGCCTGCGGTTCAGCATTTCGCCGCACTTCAATCACCGGCACGACGAGGCGCACGCGGTCACCGAGTGGCTGTGGTTCGACGAGCATCTCAAGGGTGCCGCCTTCACCATGCCCCGGTCACCGCGGATCGCCCTCGATCTCGAGGCGGCCGGCGGCGTGCCACAGGTCACGGTCACGCCGGACGAGTCCCTGCCCGTCCGCCGCGTCGATGTCTTCTACGCGGTCGATCCGCACGCGCTCACCCGGTTCTGGCGCGACGCGCGGGCCGTGAAGGCCGACGGGCAGTGGCGTGCCGGCTGCCCGACGCCGAGCCTCGACGAGCCGATCTTCGCGTTCGCGAACGTGGTGTACGACGCGCCGGCGGACTATCGGACCGGCCCGCAGAGCCCGAACCCCGATCTCGCCGGCACCTTCGTCATCAGCTCGCGCATGGTCTCGGCCGGACCCGAGGCGTTGCGGGCCGCGGGCGTACGGGCCACCGACCAGCCCAAGCGGCTCATCGACGACGGATCGCGGGGCTGGCACGACTGGTATCTCCTGAACTGGGGTCATCCGCCGCTGTGGACCGCGCACACCCGCAAGCTCAAGGATCCCACGTGGCGCGGCCCCGACGGGGCGACGCTCACGTTCGAGGTCAGGTGTGAGAGCGACAACCAGGTGGTCGTGACCGTCAACACCAACGCCTGGGGCGCGATGGTTCCCGGCAAGCCCGCCGTGGACTACGCGGTCGTAAAGCCCCTGACCGGGTCGCCGGATTGGCAGACCGTCTCCGTGCGTCTGGGCGAACTCGTGGCCACCGATCCCAAGGTCAGCGAGCCGCTCACCAGTTGGCGGACCGTCACCGAGTTGTCCATCTCACCCAGTGGCACGGTCATGCGCGACGGCCAGCCGTTCAAGGTGGACCCGAAAGCCTGGAAGGGCCCGCGGGCGATCCGCAACCTCCGCTGGGAAGGGGGCGACTCTCAGCCCTCCCCCGCGTCGTCTTCGCCCTGAATCGTGACCCGGCCGCCGCGATCCCGATCGGTGCTGCCGGGGAAGGTTCTGTCGGATTCCGCATTGCCGGATTTCGCGAGCGGGTTTTATGACACTGATCCCGTTCCACCTGGAGATGCCCCCGCGCATGAGCTTCGTCGCCCCCCTTCGTCTCGCCGTCATCGCCGCCGTGACCACCGCCTGTGCCCTGCCCGCGACCCACGCGGCGGCCCAGTCGGGCAAGCAGCCCAACATCCTCGTGATCTGGGGCGACGACATCGGCCAGTTCAACGTCGGGTCCTACAACCTCGGGATGATGGGCTACAAGACGCCCAACATCGACCGGATCGCCCGCGAGGGGGCGCTGTTCACCGACTGGTACGGCCAGCAGAGCTGCACCGCGGGGCGAGCCGCCTTCATCACCGGGCAGTCCCCGATCCGCACCGGCCTGACGAAAGTCGGGCTGCCGGGGGCCCCCGAGGGCATGCAGCAGGAAGACCCGACGATCGCCACCCTGCTCAAGGCCCGCGGCTACATGACCGGTCAGTTCGGCAAGAACCACCTCGGCGACCGCGACGAGATGTTGCCCACGAACCATGGCTTCGACGAGTTCTTCGGCAACCTCTACCACCTGAACGCCGAGGAGGAGCCCGAGCACCCCGACTATCCGAAGGATCCCGCGTTCAAGAAACGGTTCGGGCCGCGGGGCGTGATCCACTCCTTCGCGAACGGCCGGATCACCGACACCGGCCCACTGACCAAGAAGCGGATGGAGACGATCGACGAAGAAGTCAACGAAAAGACCTTCGCTTTCATGGACAAGGCGAAGCAGTCGGGCCAGCCGTTCTTCATCTGGTGGAACTCGACGAAGATGCACATCTTCACCCACTTGAAGGAGGACGTGGCCGGGAAGACGGGGCTGGGGATCTACGCCGACGGCATGGTCGAGCACGACCGGCAGGTGGGCGAGCTGCTCGCCAAGCTCGACGAGCTCGGGCTGGCCGAGAACACGATCGTGATGTATTCCACCGACAACGGGGCCGAGGCCTTCACCTGGCCCGACGGCGGCACGACCATGTTTCGCGGCGAGAAGAACACGCAGTGGGAAGGTGGCTACCGGGTGCCCTGTGCGCTCAAGTGGCCGGGCACGATCAAGCCGGGCACGGTGATCAACGACGTCGGCGCCCACGAAGACATGCTGACGACGCTCGTGGCCGCCGCCGGCGACGCGACGGCCAAGCAGGATCTCCTGGCGGGCCGGCGGATCGGCGACCGCACCTACAAGGTGCACCTCGACGGCTACGACCTCGGCCCGGCCCTGCGACGAGAGGCGGCGTGGCCCCGGAAGGAGTTCATCTATTGGACCGACGACGGAAGCGTGGCGGCCCTGCGCTATGGCAACTGGAAGGCCACGTTCCTCAAGCAGCCCGCCCACGGGATGCACGTCTGGCAGCAGCCGTTCGAGGAACTGCGGGCGCCGACGCTCGTGAACCTGCGGATGGATCCCTTCGAGCTGGCCCAGGACATCGGCATGGACTACCAGCGCTGGTACCTGGAGCACATGTTCATGATCGCGCCCGCCGCGGGCTACGTGGGCGAGTGGCTGCAGAGCTTCAAGGAGTTTCCCCCGCGGCAGAAGCCGGGCAGCTTCAACCTCA
>Ga0214921_10006504_pt1 | contig 15963 bp, 15 predicted proteins | sample LL1505_MetaG_FD_177992 | JGI IMG/M metagenome (GOLD analysis project Ga0214921, IMG submission 177992) | Freshwater microbial communities from Lake Lanier, Atlanta, Georgia, United States - LL-1505 | ecosystem: Environmental > Aquatic > Freshwater > Lake | place: USA: Georgia | collected...
CGGCGAGCATGAGTTTGAGGGGCAGGGCGATCAGCTCGTAATCCCCTTCGGGGATGTCGTCTAACACCAGGTTCTCCAGCACGCGCAGGCCGCGTTGGCGGATCACCTGGTGGCTGTTCAGGGTCTTGCTGTCGGCCGGGTCAATGCTGGCGGTGTCGATGCCCACCAGAAGCACACCCAAATCGGCCAAGCGCTCCAGGGTCTCGGGGGCAAAGGCGCTCAAATTCGGGTCCCACTGGTCGACCGGCATGCGCTGGTAGGTGCGCACCAGCAGCCGCGGCGGCAAATCGTTCAGTGCGTGAGCCAGATGGTGCCATTCGATCAGTGGGCCGGGTGCGATGGCATGGATCACCCGGCAGGGCCCCAGGTAAGGCAGCAGGTCTAGCGCGCCGACGGCCACACCGGCAGGGTCATAGTGCAGCGGCGCGTCGGCATGGGCGCCGATGTGCGGCGACAGGGTAAGCGCGCCGACGTTGACCGGACAGTCGTGCGCCAGCGTGGCGGTCCAGTGTTGCTGGTAGGCGGTGTCGCCCGGAAACACCGGGCTGGCCGGGCCCACGGGTGGCGAAATGTCGTAGATGCGGGGCATGGGGCGGCGCATTCTGTACCGCAGCGCCTTACAAACGACCCAGCAGCAAAAACTCCATCAAGGCCTTTTGCACATGCAGGCGGTTTTCGGCCTCATCCCACACCACGCTCTGCGGCCCGTCGATCACCTCGGCCTGCACCTCTTCGCCGCGGTGCGCCGGCAGGCAGTGCATGAACAGGGCTTCGGGCCGGGCAGCGCGCATCATCTCGTCGTCCACGCACCAGCGGGCAAAGGCCAGTTTGCGCGCCTCGTTCTCGGCCTCGTAACCCATGCTGGTCCAGACATCGGTGGTGACCAGGTCAGCACCGGCGCAGGCCTGTAGCGGGTCGCTGAACACCTGGTAGCTCTCGGCCGAGCGCAGGCCCGCCACCGACTGGTCCACCTCGTAGCCGCCGGGCGTGCTGACGTGCACCTTGAAGCCCAGGATCTCGCTGGCTTGCAGCCAGGTGTTGGCCATGTTGTTGCCGTCTCCCACCCAGGCCACCGTCTTGCCCCGGATCGAGCCCCGGTGCTCGATGAACGTGAAGATGTCTGCCAGGATCTGGCAGGGGTGGAACTCATTGGTCAGGCCGTTGATCACCGGCACCCGCGAGTGGCTGGCAAAGCGCTCGATCTTGGTTTGCTCGTAGGTGCGGATCATCACCAGATCGACCATGCGGCTGATCACGCGGGCGCTGTCTTCAATTGGTTCGGCCCGGCCCAGCTGGCTGTCGCCCGTGGTCAGGTGCACCACGCTGCCGCCCAGCTGGTACATGCCGGCCTCAAAGCTGACGCGGGTGCGGGTGGACGCCTTCTCGAAGATCATGGCCATCGTGCGATCGGCCAGCGGCTGGTGCCGCTCGTAGGCTTTGAACTTTTTCTTGATCAGCGCGGCCCGCTCGAACAGGTAGCCGTAGTCCTCGGCGCTGAGGTCGCTGAACTGCAGGTAATGCTTCATGGCTCAGCCCGCCAGCAGCTTTTTCACCAGCGGACACAAAATGGCCACCACCTCATCGGCCTCGGCCACCGTCATGATCAGCGGCGGCACCAGACGGATCACGCTATCGGCGGTGACGCTGATCAACAGCCCATGGTCAACACACTGCTGGGCGAGCACACCACAAGGTTTTGCCAGCTCGATGCCCAGCATCAAGCCCAACCCACGGATCTCCCGCACTGCGCCGCTGGTGAGTTCGGCTGCCAGCGCTTCGCGCAGGGCTGCGGCCAGATGGGCGCCCACGCGTGCGGCGTTGTCCAACAGGCCATCTTCTTGCATGATGCGGATGGTTTCCACCCCGGCCCGCATGGCCAGCGGGTTACCGCCAAAGGTGGTGCCGTGGTTGCCCGGCTGGAAGATGTTGGCGGCTTTGGGGCCCGCCACCACGGCCCCAATGGGCACGCCCGAACCCAGGCCCTTGGCCAGCGGCATCACATCGGGCAGGATGCCGGCCCACTGGTGGGCGAACCACTTGCCGGTGCGGCCCATGCCACACTGCACCTCGTCAACCATCAACAGCCAGTCGCGTTCGTCGCACAAGGTGCGCAGCTGGCGCAGGTAGTCCATGTGCGCCGGGTTGACGCCGCCTTCACCCTGGATGGCCTCCAAAAACACCGCCACCACATTGGGGTTGCCGGCGGTGGCGGCCTCCAGGCTTGCCAGGTCATTGAGCGGCACGCGGATAAAGCCTTCCACCAGCGGGCCAAAACCCGCTTGCACCTTGGGGTTGCCCGTGGCGCTGAGGGTGGCAATCGAGCGGCCATGGAAAGCCCTCTCGTACACCACGATCTCGGGCCGATCGATGCCCTTGTCGTGGCCGAATTTGCGCGCCAGCTTCAGTGCTGCCTCATTGGCCTCCAGCCCGGTGGAGCAGAAGAACACATTGGTCATGCCCGACAACTCCACCAGCTTGGCCGCCAGCGTCTCCTGATGCGGCACGTGGTAGTAATTGGAGGTGTGGATCAGCTTGGTGAGCTGATCTTGCAGTGCTGGCACCAGCTTGGCATGGTTGTGGCCCAGGGTGTTGACCGCAATGCCGCCCAGCGCATCCAGGTACTCCTTGCCATTGATGTCCCAAACGCGGCAGCCCTGGCCGTGCGACAGCGCGATCGGCAGGCGGCCGTAGGTGTTCATCACATGGGGCGAAGAGGCCTCTTGGTGGGGGACTGCGGCATTCATGGGCTCGGACTCCGGACAGGTCAGGACAAAATAAAGCGGCCCAACGCAGGGTGGGCCGTTGAAACATGATTCTAGGGCCATGGCAGGCGCCAAGCTGCGGCGCTTGCGCGCGGGCAACAGCAAGTAGAATTCTTGTGCATTGCAACATATTGACTCGGTTCACGCCAAAACCCACCCCAGATGGTTCCAACTCCTGCCAAAGAAGTCGTCATCCACGGCATGACCCGGCAGGGCAAGCCATTTCGGCCCAGCGACTGGGCCGAGCGTCTGGCGGGAGTATTGAGCTCGTTCCGTCCTGGCGGTCCGCACCCGGGCAGCCACCTGGGCTACTCCCCCTGGTGTGTGCCCTGCACCGTCGACGGCGTGCGCTGCGTGGTGGTGCACCATGACCTGCGCGACCACGACGTCATGGCCTGGGATTTCTGCATGAACTTCGCCCGCGACAACGAGTTGCAACTCAGCGAGGGCAAGCCCGACACGGACCGTTGAGGTGTCAAGCGCCTACACTGGGCAGCATGGAACTGAACCACGACTTCAAGGGTTTTCCCACCGGCCATGCCCCGTTGGCCCTGACCGATGTTGGCGCCCAGGGCTGGCGGGTGCTGCAGGGTGACCTACCCCTGCCGCTGGCGGTGCTCAAACAGTCTGCCCTGCAGCACAACCTGGCCTGGATGCGCGACTTTTGCGCGCAGCGTGGGCTGGACATTGCGCCCCACGGCAAGACCACCATGTCACCCGAGCTGTACGCGCGCCAGATCGCGGCCGGTGCCTGGGGCATCAGCTTCGCCACCGTGTACCAGGCCGCATTGGGCGCGCGGCATGGTGTACCGAGGCTGATCATCGCCAACCAGGTGTTGCAGGCGGCCGACTTGCAGGGTCTCGCCAGTCTGCTGCAGACCCACCCCGGGCTGCAGGCCTTTTTTTTGGTGGATTCGCTGGCCCAGGTGGACGCCATTGAGGGCTGGCAACGGGCACACGGTCAGGGCGTGGTGTTCAGTGTGTTGCTGGAACATGGGCTGGCGGGCAAACGCACCGGCGTCCGAACCCGCGAGCAGGCGCTGGCGTTGGCGCGCCGGGTCAAGGCCAGCCCGGCGCTGCGGCTGGCCGGCATTGAATGCTACGAAGGCTCGCTGGCCAGCTGCCGGCACGAGGAAGATAGCGCTGGCGTGGCCGCCGTGATGGCGCGCCTGCATGAAACCGCCGCCGACTGCGAACGCGAAGACCTGTTTGAATGCGACGAGGTTCTGCTGACCGCTGGGGGCTCGGCCATCTTCGACCTGGTGGCCGAACACATGGGGTCGATGCTGAGTCGTCCCACCCGCCGGGTTCTGCGCTCGGGCTGCTACCTCACGCACGACCACCTTCAGTACCGGCGCCATATGCAGTGCGTGGGCGAGCGACTCAAGCTGACCGAAACCCTGCGTCCGGCGCTGGAGGTGTGGAGTGTGGTGCAGTCCTGCCCCGAGCCCGGTCTGGCCCTGCTGAGCATGGGCAAGCGCGATGTCTCGTACGACCTGGACCTGCCGGTGCCGGTGTGGCGCGCTGAAGGTGGGCAAGGCGGACAGGGCAGGGTAGACGCCGTGCCCGGCCACTGGACCATCACCGCCCTGAACGACCAGCACGCCTACCTGAAGTTTGACCCCACCAGCCCACTGGCGCAGCAGCCGCAGGTGGGCCAACGGGTGGGCAGCGGTATCTCACACCCCTGCACCACCTTTGACAAATGGCGCTGGATGCCAGTGGTGGACGATGACTACCGGGTGGTGGACGCGGTGTCGATTCATTTTTGATGGTTCGGCGCACCAGGTGCACCAATTTTTAACGCCCAAAGGCTGAGGCGGCGAGACGGCATTGAACGAGGCTCAAGCCGCCAATTTCGCGCTTGCCAGTCGATTCAGGCTGACGCCTTGCTCGGCGGCCATCAGTGCCAGATTGCGATGGATAGAAGGCGGAATCCGCACTCGGAATTCGCCGCTGTAAGTTTTTTCGGCCAGTGCCACTGGCACAGCTTCACCACGCGTGTTCATGTCGGCTACCACATCGGTTACCACTTTCTGGATACCCTTGAGCGCTGCCGCTGGCGTCTTCGCCAACCAACTCAGCGAGGGGAATTCTGTGCACAGCCCCAGGTGCTCGCCATCCTCCGGAGACCAAGTGACTCGGTAGGTGTAATGCTGAATGTTCATGATCGGTTCTTCAATTGTTCAATGGCCGCGAGGACTTGCCTGACTTGATAGGGCTTTGCCTTGCCTCTGGCGTTCTGGATATTGACACGCGGGTCACCCGGCCAGGGCGTCTTGAAAATGGCGTGACAGCTGCCGTCTTGTCTAGGCTCTACGAAGTAGGCCTCACACACTTTTTTCAAATCATTAAAGCGCACATTTGCCGGCTCGCGACCCATCTACTCCAACAGTTTTCCAACGTTCGACATTCTATAAAAATGGTGCTACTAATGGCACCACTTGTCAATTCAATTTTTATTGAAAATTGTCATGGACCGAATCGCTCCGGCGACAGGCTCTGTCCGTTTTTGTAGCAAATTAGTTCATAGGCGCGTGCAAGCGCGTCTCCTTGGTCACAATCCCGCCCCGCCGGCCAACCTCGATCGAGCCATAGCGCTGCTTGAAACACTCAGGCAAAGGCCGGTCGCCCGGCACCGATAACCACAGCCGCAGCAGGTGGCGCTTCTTGTCCGGCTCGGGCCAGTCGACAAAGGCGGTGCGGTCATGCAGTTGGGCGTGGTTGTAGACAAACTGCATGTCGCCGGGCCGCAACTGCATCCCAAAATGCAGCTCGGGGTCGTTGGCCAGCGCATCGAAAAGGTTCAGCGCTTCGATGTGTGCCGGTGTCAGTCGCATCGCGGCCTCGAACCGTTGCGCGCTGTCGATGTACTGGCGCTGGTAGAACACGGTCAGTCGGCCCGCATGCCAGGACAGCGGCGGAATCGTTAGCCAGGGCAGGGCGCCCTCGGGCACTTCGCCGCGGCGGTCGGTGGCGATCGGGTCGAACAGCAGGGCCAGCAAGTCGGGGCGAAGTTCCCGCATGCGGTTGTAGAGGGTCTCAGCACTGACCAGCAAGGAGCGGCCGCCCGACTTGGCCTCGCGAAGGCACAACAGGCCGACCACGTCGGCGCTGTCGGTGTGAAAGGTCTGGCGCTCGGACGTTTGGTAAACGCGGGTGTTGGGGTCTTTGGACGAGGCGCCGAGGTCGCGCACATGGCCGAGGATGTGGCCGGCCGCGTTTTGCGAGCGGGCGCTACCCAGATGCGCGCCGATGCCGCAGAACACCGTGGCAGCAAACTGCTGGCTGTAGCCCGCCACGGGCAGGCCGCGCAGCACTTCAATGCCGTTGCCATGCAGCAGCTTGGCTTGCAAGGCCTTTAGCTGGTCGGCGAACGTTGTCAATGGGAAATCAGCCGCGCTGATCTCGCCGACGTCGCGGCCTAGCGAGAGGTAATGCCGTGCGGCGTGCTCCAGCTCGGCAATCTCGTCAGCAGACAGCCGGTACAGCCAGCGCGCCTCATCCTGAGCCATGTCTTTGCCGAGCCAGGCGGCGGGGCCGGTGAACCGGTTGGGCAAATCTGAGAGGTTCAAGGCGGGAGGTCCATAAAAAGTTTATTCACTTCGCCATCGCTCGCGTTTCACCGTGTTTTAGCAGCCAGACCCGGTCCGTCGCGAGGTCACGCGCCCGCAGGGCCTCCGCCAGATCGCGCGGCGGGTGGTCAAACGACTCCTGGGTGAGTTTGAAGGTGCCCCAGTGCACGCCAAAGGCCTGCTTGGCATCCAGATCCAGCATCAACTGCACCGCATCGGTTGGGTTCACGTGCATGTTCTTCATGAAGTCGCGCGGCAGGTAAGCGCCGATGGGTAGCGCCAACAAGTCCACCGCACCCAGGCGCTCACGAATGGCTTTGAAATCGGCGCTGTAGCCGGTGTCGCCCGGGAACAGAAAGCGCCATGGCGCTGCGGCGCCGGGCTGATGCTCCACCATGTAGCCACCCCAGAGCGAGGCGTTGGTGTCAAACGGGGTGCGGCGGCTCCAGTGCTGGGCGGGGGTGAAGTGGATGCGAATCGGGTGGGCCAATGGCTTGCCGTCTTTGTCGGTGGTCACATCGGCGTGGTCCCACCAATCCAGCTCGGTCACATGGGCGATGTTGCGCGCGTCAAACCAGGGCTTCAGGCCCAGCGGCACAAAGATGCGAGGCCTTTGGCCAGATGCCACCATCGCGGCCACGGTGGCATCACACAGGTGGTCGTAATGGTTGTGCGAAATCAGCAGCACATCGATCGCGGGCAGATCGCCGCCCCGCAGTGGCGCGGGCACCATGCGCGGTGCGCCAAAGCGGCCGTAAGGGCCGGCGAAATCGGCCAGCGTGGGATCAGTCACAATGTTGAGCCCGCCCACCTGCAGCAGCACAGCCACATGGCCGAGCCAGGTCACTGTGGGTGCTTGTTGGCGTTGGGCCAGGCGAGTGTGGTCCACAGCCACGCTCCAGTCCTTGGCGAAAGCTGCGTAGCCCTGCGCGGGGGGCGCGAGCGGCTTGAAGTCGCCACGCAGGCCGCGCCAGACCATCTCGTACCACGGAAAGTTGCCAATCACCACCGAGCGGTCACTGTTGGCGTAGCCGCCGATCCGATGGTGATCGGGTTTGGCGAGCAAGTTGCGGTCAACCATGTTTGTTGTCGTTCAAGTGCGTCTCGGGCCAGGTCTAAATCGTGTCAGGCATCCAGTGAATACAGCGTCACAGGTTCCTTCCGACCGGCCACGGTCATCGAGTCATGACAGACAAACCGGTCCGGGAAGCCTTGTTGCAGCGCGGTGTCACGAGTCGCGGCTGACATCAGAATCCGCGTTCCCAAGCGCTTGTTCAGCGGTTCAATGCGCGCTGCCAAATTGACAGCATCGCCATACATGGTGTAACCTTGGCGTTGGGCCGAGCCGATGGAGCCGGCGCAGACCGGGCCGGTGTTAATGCCTATGCGCGTTGGCAGTGCGACCTCGCGGCCGCCTGCCAGCATGAACTTTTTGCTGTCAAGCGCCACTTGTATCGCCACAGCGGCGCGAACTGCGGCATGAGCATGGTCATCCAACGCAGCAGGCACGTTGAACACTGCCACGATCGCATCCCCCACAAAGTTGTTGACGGTACCGCCGACCTCATGGATGAGCGCGGTGACGGTCGAGAAATAGGCACTGAGAAGGTCTGCTGTCTCTTGTGGCGACAGGGTTTCCGACAGGCTGGTGAACGCCTCAATGTCAGTGAACATCACGGTCGCGTCAACCGAACGTGTTGCGATCACGCCGCCCGAAGCGATGAGCTCATTGGCAACCGTTGGACTGAGGTAGCGATGCAGGGCGTCTTTCATGAACTCGCGCTCACGCAGCGCACCGACCATGGTGTTAAAGCGAGCCGCCACCTCGCCGAGTTCATCATCGGCCAGGACGGCGGCATGGTGGTCCAGATCGCCTCGGCGCACCGCGTCCTGGGCCGCGAAGAGCTCGCGCACCGGCACCAGCAAACTGCGGCTGACAAAATAAACCGATGCCAGTACAACATACAGTGTGGCCATTAAATCCAGTGCGATCACATTGGGCACGGACAAACCTTGCAAGGTACGAATGGGCGCCAGCACGCTGAGATCCATACCAATAAGCAGCGAGGGCAGCAGGCCAATTACCACGAAGATGGCGGCGAGCCTGCGCGCCAGCAAGCCGCGCCATGGGGACGAGGTCTGCCACGTTCCCCGGGTCACATCGCGCGAAGAGAACTGCAGGGCGTCCCGCCAGTGTCGACGCATCGAGATGCAGAGGTCGTTCACTGCAAAAAATGCAAAGTAGCTGTAAAGCGCGGCGTACATGCTGGCATAAAACACCAGCGCCAGTGCGATCTGGCGCTGGGAAAACTGCGTCAGATCAGCCTGTGGCGGTGTATATACCCCCAAGGAAGACGCCGTGATGCTGAACAGCACAACCAGCAGCCCTGCCGCACCGGCGCTGAGCATTGGCAGGCGTTCGATCCGGCGTACGGCCTGTTCCTTGCTGCCGCCGGAAGTCTCAAACAAGCGGACGGGTCGGTATGCCCATAAAGAGAAGCCGTAGGTGGCCCACGCGAACAAGGCGAGGTTGACCAATACCATGGGCAGCACATTCACACGGCCCGTCACAACAATGTAAATGCCGGCCACCCCCAAGTCCAACAGCGGAAGCAGAAGCATGCGCCTGACAAGCCGACGTTGAAAGCGGGGTAGGGCAGGTTTGACCATGGTCAACTGTGTCCTCCAAGGGCTAGCGCGTCAGATTTTGCGCCGCCCCGCCCAGTAAGGCTCGCGAACCGCCTTTTTGTCGATCTTGCCAATGGTGTTGCGGGGCATCTCTGCGATGAAGTCCACCCGCTCAGGCTGCTTGATGGACGACAAGGCCGAGGCGCGGCAAAGTTGAAGCAATTCATCGGCGGTAGCCGACTGTCCCGGCTTGAGCGCCACGACCGCGAGCACCGCTTCGCCCCACTTGTCATCAGGAACGCCCACCACGGCGGCATCCAGCACCGCCGGATGCGTGTAAAGCACTTTTTCGACCTCGCTGGGCGCCAGGTTGTAGCCGCCCCGGATGATCAGGTCCTTGATGCGGTCGACGATGTAGCAGTAGCCCTCGTCGTCGATGCGGCCCACGTCACCCGAATGCAGCCAGCCGTCGATCAGCGCCTTGCCCGTGCGTTCGGGCTCGCGGTAATAGCCCCGCGTGGTGTGCGGGCCGCCAAAAATGATCTCACCGGTTTCGCCGGCCGGCACATCCGCGCCGTCCGGGCCGACCAGCCGGACCGTGGTGGCAAATGAGGGCCGGCCGCAGGAGGCCAGCAATTGCGGCTTGTCGGTCAGCGCATGCACATGGTCCTGCTTGCGCAGCAGCGTGCCAATCGAGGCGATCTCGGCCATGCCGTAGAGCTGGATGAAGATGGGGCCGTACTTGGCGATCAGGGTGCGCAGCCGTTCCGCCGGGATTGGCGAGGAACCGTAGCCCAGGGTGGTGATCGAGGCCAGGCGCCTGGGGAAGTCGCCGGAGTCCTGCTCCAGCAGTGTGGCCAGCATGGTCGGCACCAGGAAGGTGTGGGTCACCTGGTGGCGTTCAACCGTCTCGCACAGTTTGGGGCCGCTGAAGCCGCGGCTTTCGGCAAAACCCACCGCAGCACCGGCGAGCAGGGTCGGCACGATGGTGATGTTGACGCATGAATTGTGGGGGATCTGGATCAGGTAACGCGTGCTGGTTGTGATCTCGTACTCCAGGCAGGCCACCGTGCCGTGCTGCATCGCCGCTGCATGATCGAACAAAATGCCCTTGGGCAGGCCGGTGGTGCCGCTGGTGTAGACGATGGCAAAGTGGTCTTGCGGGAACGCGGTGTAGGCCCAAGGTGGGAAGGCGGCACTGGCCGCGGCCAACGCGGCCTCATAGCTGCCGTCTGGTGCCAGCACCAGCACCGGTATGTGTTTGGCAGCCGCCAGCCGCAGTGCCATGGCCTCAAACTCCGGCTCGGTGATCAGCATGCGGGGCTCGGCATTGGCCAGCACCGAGACCAGCTCGGGCTCGGTCATGCGAAAGTTCAGACCCACATAGACCATGGCCGCCTTGCTGACGCCCACCATCACCTCGACCACTTCCATGCAGTTGTGCACCAGCAGCGCGACGCGCTCACCCTTGGCAAACTGGCAGCCTGTGCGCAGCATATGGGCCAAACGGTTGCTGCGATGGTCCAGGGTGGCGTAGTCCATGGTCCGCTCGCCATCGAACAGCGCCAGACTGTGCGGCGCGCGTTGGCTGATCCGGGTAACCGAAAGTCCGATATTCATGGTGTGTCAGCAGAATGAGGGTTGAGGGCTTGCTGCCGATGCAGCGCAACAGGCGTGATGATACGGAACATATGAAACATGCGGCTCTACAGCCTGGCGGGACTGCGAGAAAGGTCTTAAGATTTGTGTTCTTTACATTTGTCGTCTCCAGATAAGGTTTTTTGTGTCCGTTCCAGTTATTGCATCTAGTCGTACACAAGGCCTTCCTAGGCTGTTGGACGGGGCAAATTTTCATTTGCACAGTCCAAAATAGCGGCGTATCTAATTTTTTCTAAAGGAAGACGAGATGGATCTGACCATACCGCCACATGTACCGCCACATTTGGTTTTTGACTTCGATATATACACTGCGCCAGAACTCGATCAGGATCCCCATAGCACGATGGTCGAGCTGCTGCAAAAAAGACATGTTCCAGCGATCTTTTTTACACCACGTAACGGCGGCCACTGGATCGTCGCGGGTGCGGTGGAAGGCCTGGAGATGCTGCGGGACTTCGAGCGTTTCTCGAGCGAGCCTCAGTACAACGCCAATTCACGAAAACCCTGGACCTTACCCAATCAGTCTGACCCCCCCCATCACACGGATTACAGGCGCATCATCAATCCAGCCTTCGTGCCCAAAGCGGTGGCCGAGATGGAGGACCACTTGCGCACCTTATGTGGGGCGATGATTGACGAGTTGCAGCCGATAGGAGCTTGCGAATTTGTCGAAGATGTCGGCAAAAGGTTTCCTGTGAACGTCTTTCTGCGGCTGGCGGGTGCACCCGAGGTTGACCGAACGATGCTCGTGGAGTTAACTGAGCGGGTCGTGCGTCATCCGATTCGCTCGGAGCGCGAAGCCGCATCTTATGCCTTGGGCGAGTACGTAATGAAGGCCTATGAGGAGCGCCGTAATGCGCCCGGAAAAGACTTGCTCAGTATGGTGCTGGGTGGCATCTTCCAGGGCCGACCACTAAACCAAGAAGAGTTACTCGGAATGGGGCTACTGCTATTCCTTGGTGGGCTGGACACTGTGTCATCCACATTGTCGTTCGTGATGTCGTATCTTGGTCGGCATCCGGATCATTACAGGCAAATCGTGCAGGACCCTTCCATCATTCCAAGTGCGGTGGAAGAGTTAATCCGGTGTCACAGTGTCGCTTCAGTGCAGCGAGGCGTACGCGAGAACACCGAGCATCTGGGCATTCAGTTCAAAAAAAATGACAAGATGTTCTTTATGACTCAGTTGTATGGGTTGGATTCGCGACGGGTTAGCGACCCCTTGCAAGTGGATTTTGGACGTCCTGTAAGTCCCCATCTTGGCTTCGGTGCCGGACCGCATCGCTGCATCGGCTCACATTTGGCCCGCACCGAAGTCCGCATCTTCCTTGAGGAGTGGACACGTCGCATACCGTCGTTTTCAATCTCGGGCGAATCGAGCGTAAGAACCCGTGGTGGGCACGTCTGGTCACCGATTGCGCTGCCCCTGTTCTGGCCGTATCAGTGACCCCACCAGTGGAGAACGCGTGCGCGAATCGCGTCTGCAGCCAAGGTGATGGCAATACCCACCACGCAGAGTGTGATAACAACGGAGAAAGTAAGTGCTGAGTTTCCCGTGACTGCGGCAGTCCCGAGAAGCGATCCCATGCCCGGAACACCAGTTAGGATCTCCGCCGTGACTACCGTGATGACAGCGAAGGTCACTGACAGGGGCAGACTGGCGAGGGTCCAGGCCATTACAAACGGAAGGCGGATGCATTTCAGGATATGCCACTCATCTGCGCCTAGCAGGCGCGCATTCTGAACTAGTTCCTCCCTAACGGAGGAACCGCCCTCGTAGGCGTTGAAAAACGCGACGAAAAATACGACTAAGACGGAAATGATCACACATGAGGTGGCCGTGGGCCCAAACACGATGACGATAATCGGTACGAGTGCGATGCGTGGTACAGCATTCATGCCGATGATGAACGGCCGCATCACTTCACTTAGGAAACGAAAATTGCTAAGTATCAGGCCGGAGGCCGCCCCTAAAACCATGCCGATGGTCGTGCCCAACAAAGCGGCATAGACAGTTGACCAAATGTAGGCCCAAATCAGAGGAGAATTCTCATTGCCGGTGCCCAAGTTGTACAACTCGCGGGCAATGCGTTGAGGCGAACTGACGAAGTAAGGGTCGAAAAGGTGGCCCATGGCCTTCAAAGCTGGGATCTGCGGTAGGTATTGCCAAGCCAGCATAAATGTGACAAGCAAGCCCAACTGGCTCAGCCAGACAGGACTGCGAGCCTTGATGCGACTTAGACGCGAAGGGGTCGCCTGGCCAGCCTGACCAGCACTTCTGGTGGCTTTGTTAGAGGTCATTGGTAGGTCGGTGCGCAGTATTTGCGCGGCTGAGCTGGATCTGCACGGCCAGTTGCTCCCAAACATGGCCGTAGAGTTCAAGGAACTTCGGATTTTCACGGAGCTGAAGGAAATTTCGATTGGTGCCAAATGGGATATCGAAACGCTTATAAACCGATGCCGGCTGGGATGTCAGGATCATGACCTGGTCGGACAAACTGATGGCTTCGCCGAGATCATGAGTAATCAGGAGAACAGTGATACCTTCCCGCTTGACGATGTTGAATATGTCTTGGTGAATACCGATGCGAGTCGGCTCATCCAGCGCTGAGAACGGCTCATCAAGCAACAGTGTGCGGGGGTGGGCTGCCACCGATGCTAGGAATGCCGTTCGCCTTCGCATACCGCCTGACAGTTGGTAGGGGAACTTGCGTTCAGCGCCATGCATACCCGCCAAATGAATCAGTTCCGAGATGCGGTCTTTTTGTTCGCCTTTGCCAAGGCGCGATTTCGAAATCCGGAAGTGCAGGCCCACGTTGTCCTCCACCGTGAGCCAAGGTAGAAGCGTGTCTTTCTGGAACATCATGGTTAGCGGATGCCGCGGAGGTTGTGCGGTGTCGTCAGACCATTCAATACTGCCGGTATCTGGGTGCAGCAGCCCAGCGAGAAGAGCCAGTAAAGTGGACTTGCCACAGCCGCTGGGCCCAACTATCCCGGTGATGGACCCAGTTGGTACTGCGATTGACATTTGGTCCAGCACCTGCGTGCCGCCCGGGTAGGCAAACGATACGTTGTCGACACTCAGCAAATTGCTGCTACCAGCCATGGCCGGGGCAGCCCCAGATGCTCTCATTTAGCTCTAAACCTGTTTCTAGCGGCTCTGGCCAGCATGGGCTTAACGGTTTGCCGGCTGGCCGTTAGCCGATATCCAATAGGACATATCAACCCGCTCATCCCAAGCGTAGAGTTTATTGGCACCATCGATGAAGGGCAACCCATGCTTGAAATACGCCAGTGTCCCGGGCCATGAACTGTTTCGGACGTATCCCCCATCAGGAAACCAGAACAATTTTTCTCCAACAACCTGCTTGGCTATTACATCAGCTTGGAAGGTCTTGAAATCCGGATGCTTGATCAACTCCGCCGCCACCTGCTCTGGCGTAGCGGTCTTTATAAACTGTTCGACACGCTTGAGTGCCCGCATCAGCTTTTCCACAGCTGACCGCTTCTGGCTCAGGTTGGCCTTCATGCCCCAGAGACCCGAACTGATCGTGTTCTGAATCGTGTTGGGGGGCACCGAAGCCGGATTTCGGGGGTCAACAAGTAGTTGCAACCCCCTGTCCAGCCCGGGTTGCAGCACAGCAAGCGCGCTAACAGCACAATCGCTTCCTCCGGATAGCAGAGAGGGCACGATCTGGTTGGCGTCACCGAGTTCAAGAATATTGAATTTACCCCCTCCCGCCGTTTTGTAAGCCATTGCTGAGGAGAAAACCGCTGATCCGGCTCGTGATGTGGACACGCGGGTGCAGTCGGCGATGGACTTTACATTGGCGGATGCCGCCATGAAGCCGGTACCCAACCCGGAACTGATGGCATAGACGATCGACGTTTCCTTACCTTCCCGGACAGGCACTAGGGCCGACGAGACCCCGATGACACTAAGATCCCCTTCACCAGCAACTACCAAGTTCAACGAATTGGCAAACACCGTCTTCACAGTGAGGTCCAGGCCCTCCTGCTTCGCGAAGCCCAAGGTCTCCGCCAAGTAGATGGGCGCAAGTGGCGTTGTGTTGCCTGCGCTCAAGGCTACCAGTTTTTCAGGTGGTGTCTGGGCTAAGGACAGTGTGGGCACTAGGCCCGAGACTGCGAGCGTCAGGACGCTGATAAATCGAATCATATTTGTCTCCTTCTAGTTGTGAAAATACGGCCGTTATAAATAAAGAATCAGGTTATCACAAACATCTAATTATTATTTTTTACCCGTGTATTCTCGCGAGTCTGAGCTACCAATTTCGCTATAGTCTTACTGTGATGTGTGCCTTGCTTTGGGCTTACTGCAGAAATTCCGGACGGCTCGCCGTGCTACTGCAAGCCCAGCTAATCTGACCGGCAAAAGATCAACTTGGTAAACAGACACTAAACGTTAACTGTGGTCGATCGCAACGCGATTCGCCCACAAAAAAGCCGTCTTGCGACGGCTCTTTTGCTTTTGCTGACAGCGCACCCCGTTCAAACGGCGAAGCCCCGGTCAGGGGGATTCGTGCGAAGCGCCCGGTTTCAGGCGGCTTGGGTGGCCAAGGCTTTCACCTTGGTCGACAGGCGGCTCTTGTCGCGAGCGGCCTTGTTTTTGTGGAAGATGCCCTTGTCGGCTACCGTGTCTACCACGGCTTGCATCTTGCCAAAGGCTTCGGTGGCCTTGGTTTTGTCGCCAGCCAGCACGGCTTTCTCGACGTTCTTGACCGCGGTGCGGTACTGTGAACGCAGCGAGGTATTGGCAGCGTTGATCTTGATGTCCTGACGGACACGTTTACGGCCCGACGCCAGGCGCGGGTTCTTTTTCTTGGGTTTTCCAGATGCCATAAAAGTAGTTCCTTGTGTTTGAGGATGATGCCAGCAAAGCCCGCGATTCTAGCAGGGGCTACACTGAGCGCGTGAGCTTGTTCAAATCTGCGTCCATCGTTTCGCTGCTGACCCTGGCCTCCCGCATCACCGGCCTGGCGCGCGAGCTGCTCATGGCCTCGATGTTTGGCGCCAGCGCCATGACCGACGCCTTCAACGTCGCCTTCCGCATCCCCAACCTGTTCCGGCGCCTGTTTGCCGAGGGCGCCTTCAGCCAGGCCTTTGTGCCCGTGTTGGCCGCCAGCAAACAACAGCATGGCGATGCCGCCACCCACTTGCTGGTGGACCGGGTGGCCACTGTGCTCACTTGGGCTCTGCTGCTGACCTGTGTGTTGGGGGTGGCCGGCGCCCCGATCCTGGTGTGGGCCATGGCCAGCGGCCTGCAACAGTCGCCGCGCGGCATTGAGGCGGCAGTGTTCATGACCCGCTGGATGTTCCCC
>Ga0214921_10006505_pt1 | contig 15961 bp, 17 predicted proteins | sample LL1505_MetaG_FD_177992 | JGI IMG/M metagenome (GOLD analysis project Ga0214921, IMG submission 177992) | Freshwater microbial communities from Lake Lanier, Atlanta, Georgia, United States - LL-1505 | ecosystem: Environmental > Aquatic > Freshwater > Lake | place: USA: Georgia | collected...
AAAAAATAAAAAAGTATTAATACATGACATTTTGATAATATTGATAAATTAATATTATAATATTTAAAAAATTTTAATATAGAAACATATATATTTATTCCAATTTTAGTTACAATAACTATATAATACAAAGAATAATGAATATAAATGGCTAGTAAATGCAAAATCTATATTAAAACAATCTGTACAAAAAGTTTATACAGAATTTAATATTAAATTAAATACAATAAATAAATTATTTGATATGGATAGAATCATATTAGATAAAAAATATAAATCTACAATTCCATATATTATTGCATCTATCTATCAAAAAAATATTAATATTATTAGATTGATATCAGGAGATATTGAAATTTATATAGCAATTGATTTACACCCTTGAAGATTTAAAATGAGACAAAATTTTTAATATATAAATATTTATATATTAAATGTCAAAACACAGAAGCGAAGACTATAAAATATCAGCAGTTAAATATTATCTTAATAATGATGTCAGTTTAGATGATGTATGTGAAATTTTTGATTGCCCAAAACAATCTTTATATAGATGGGTTAAAAGATATAATGAATTGGAAGAAATAAAAAGATTAAATAGAAAACCAAAATCTTACAAAATAACTAAAGAGCAAGTTAAATATGCCATACAAAAATTAAAAGAAAATGAACAAATAACAATGGAAGAATTACATAAAATAATTAAAAAGAAATATAAAGATTTTGATATAACATCTCAACATTTAGGTCAAGTAATTAGAGATAATAATATTACAATAAAAAGAACACGACACGAACATTACCCAAATGAAAGATACGGAAAACCAACAGATATTAAAAAAGAATTAAAAGCATTTTATAAAGAAATTAGTAAGTATTCATTAGATAAAATAATATCTTTAGATGAAACATCAATTCAACCATCAATGATTATGGAATTTTCAAAATGTGCTTTAGGTAAAAGATGTGTTGTTAAAACAGATGATAATTATTTTTTTAGAAAATTTACTTTATTATGTGCTATTTCTAATTCTAAATGTGTAGGTGCAACTTTTTATAAAGAAGGTGGAATGACTAAAGAAAGATTTGTTGAATTCTTAGAAGCAAATATATTTAATAAATATAAAAATCACTTAATTATTTTAGATAATGCAGGTAGTCATAATAATGAATATGTTAAACAATCAATTATAAATAGTGGTAATCAATATTTATTTTCGTTGCCCTATACTCCTAGTTGCAATGTTATAGAAAATTGGTTTAATCAAATAAAACACTATTTGAAATTAAATAAAAAAGTATTGAAATATGATGAATTAGCTATAGAAATTAAAAAGGCAATAAAACAAGTTAAAAAAGAAAACTATAAGAATTACTTTGAAAATGCGTATAACAAAGATGCTTATAAAGATTATGTTAAAAAGGATTCTACATTAAAAAGAAAACCAAAAAATTATAAGGATTAAAAATATATAAAAATTTCATAATATAATCATATAACATTATGAAACTTAAGAGTATTTTATATAAAAAAGAACAAGATGAATTAGTTGATAAAATTATTAATATTTTAGAATTAGATAATGAAAATAGTATTATTTTATTTAATCTTGATAATGATAAAATAAAACAAGATAAAATATTAGAATTAATCCCAGAAATAAGAAAATATTATAGTTTTTCAACCATAATAGGAGCATCAGAACCAACAAAAGCAAAAAGACCATATTTATCAATTATAAGACAACTAACAAAAAGTAAATATAAATTAAATAGTTATGATTATAGAATAAAACAAGATAATAAAGAAGATATAAGGACAAAGAAATATATTTTTGAATTACTACAATAAAATAATATTTTATTATAAAACTATATAATAAATGAACAATTTATTAAACTATAAATTAATTAGTATTGGTGAATTTTCACACGGAATACAAGAAAGTTGGGAATTTCGTTTTGAGTTATTAAAGTATTCTATAACAAATACCAATAAAAAAATATTTATTTTCAATGAAATGTCCATTTGGCAAGCAGATAATATTATGAATAATACAATTTGGTCTATTAAGGACAATAAATATATAAAATATGATGGGATTAAAATAGAAGAACCTATACAAAATGACAATTATGTTGGTGGTAAATTATGGCAATATATTAATCATGCTATAGAAAGTGAAATATTCTTAAAAATAATAAAGTATATTAAAAAAAATAAAGATAGAATTACAATTATTGGTATTGATAATGATAAAATAGATAGAGATTATGATATGTATAAAATAATAATGAAATATTATAATAAAAATAATATTAATTTTTTATGGGCTTCAAATCATCATATTGGTGATTTACCATTAAGTGCAGAAAATCTTACATATATTAAAAATAAAAATCACAAATGGTTTTTGGGGCATTATCTTAAGAAAAAATTAAAAGATGAATATTGTATTATATTATCACAAGCATACGAAGGAACTAATAGATTTAATAGTTATTGTATTCTGAAAAATTGTAATAAAAGAACATATCAATTAAATTATTTTACTAAAAAATTTAAATATGATAAAAATAAAAAATATGTTAATCTAAATAAAAAATATCAATTATTAACAGATTATAATGAACTATTAATATCGTTTTCAAATAGTTATTATAAAGGAAATAAATATGGTGTTCAAGATTATATAGATACAAATATATTTAATTATATATTATTTTGGAATGAAGTAAGCATATTAAAATAAATAAAAAATTGATTTAATTTTATACTATATAATTATATTATATAATTATATAAATTAATCATGTCGTATAATATTAAAGTTACACATACAGCACCAACTTTTAAGCAATTTGCAGAATGGGGAATTCAAACAGCTTATCCTACTTTTTATATTAATATTGTTTTTTACAAAGAGGAAAAAGAAGAATTATCATTTAGAGTAAAAATAACTGGTCACTATTATTGTTGTGGATCACGCAATTTTGAAGATATTGATATAAGTTTAGATACATACAAAATTAATAATAATATGAGTAATGAACAAATTAGTGAATTATTAGAGGGTGATTATATTAAAACAATTTTAGAAGAAAGTATTAAAGATAGTATGATTCCATATGATCCTATTGGAATACTAGAACAAATATGGGATGAATTTTAATTAAAAAATGATTTGCATTGACAATTAATTATATAATAATATTTTAACAGCATCAGATATCAATCTAACATCTTCATTAATTTCAAATGCAACCATATGATGTATTCTTAAATTATTATTTTCTTTATTTAATTCTATTAATTCTCTATCATATTGAACTCTTGCAATATTCCACATCATAGAAGTATAGATCGCATCATCTGGTGATAAAATACCTTTCATTTCTGCGATATCTTTCCTTTCAAAATTTAATTTTATTGTGCTGACGGAATCCATATCTAAACGAGAAAATAAATATGTTGAGGTTTTATATACTTTTGGTATTTTATTATATTGTTTTCTTAATTGTAAATTAATTAATAAATCAATAATGACTTTTTCTTCATCACCATTTTTATCAAATAGTTCATTTAATCTTTTTTCATTTATTTCAAAAAAGTAATCAATTGGATCATAATTTTTACTTACATGTTTCCATCCATTTTTTTCAATGTATTTATGATAAAATCTATCTAAACTTTCTTTTGTATTTAGTCTTAATGGATAACAAATAATTGCTTTACATAACTCAGGATACATATTTGCAAAAAATAATCCGAAAGGCGATGATTCTTCTAACCATATAATAATATTATTTGATAACTCTTTTTTATCAATAAATAATTTAATATCATCACTTACACTTTCAAAAGTTAAATCATCCAAGATATATCGTTTATTATAGAACTTAAATTTGTATTCATGAACATTTCCATTTAATGATTTTAATGTTCTTTTTAATTCTGGTATAAATTCTAAATTATTACCTCTTATATTTCCAATTATTATAAAATTATTTTTAGCACCACCGATTTGATAATTAATATTTTTAAATTGAAAATACAGGTTTTTATACTTTGTCTTATATTTTATATATTTATCTTTATAGTCCATATATAATATTAACTATAAAATAATTAATTTAAATTTTTGCGTTTATTTTTTGAAATTAAAATCTATATAAAGTTATATAAATATAGTATATTATTATGAGTGCTATAGAAGAAAAAAAGACTAAACCACCTGATAAACTTACAGATTATTTTAAGTGTGTTAAAATACCACTGAAACATGTTCTGAAAAATCTAGATATTAATTTACCTAAAATTACTGATGCAGTTATTAAGTGTAATAAAATTGTTATCAATACATTAATGTTTATGAAACTTTATTTATTAGATTACTTTGAAAAGAATAATAAATTGCCAGAAATAGATAAAGTATTTGTTAATTCTTGTATGAAAATTTTATGTAATGAAAGTGTATCAGGACGCCCGCCAAAGAAAGAAATTAAAGAACTAAAATATAAATTAACTGCTTTTTATAATTCTGATTATAAACCATTAATTAAAGATACATCTTTAGATTACACACATCTTAATACAGTTTTAGATTATCTTACTATTGGAATTATTACAATGTATGAAAATAATATTAAATTACATTATGTTGAATATATTGAAAGATTTGTTAATATTATTTGGAAGAAAAAAGAAACAATAATCAAAATAAAAGAAGAAAACAAAGAAGAAGAAAAACAAAAAGAATTAGTTAATGAATTTTGCAGACAATTAAGAAAAATTAAGACTGATATTTTAGAAATAACAACCGAATATAAATCAGATGTAAAATATCACAATTGGATTAAAGACATTAAGAAAACAATAACACCTAACAAAGATAAATACCAAAAAGATAATTTATATTATGATTTACAATGCGTTCCACAAGATTATTTACCTTGTATGATTAGAATGATGAAAGAAGTAGAAAAAGATAAAGTAATGATTTATAATGTTTTTCCAATGAGAAATGATATTATTATGAAAAGCATAAAATTAGATACAACTACTTTAGTTCATTTACTTTTTACACAAAAACAAGGTAATAAAACAGATTATTTGTTAGAAGGTAATTTGAAGAAATATGAAAATAAAATATGGGAATTTTTCTTTAGAACTGAAAGACAATGTTTTAAGAAACCAAAATATACTTTTCATCATATGATAGAAACTGATGGAGTTAGTTGTTCTATTTTAATGTTAAGAAATGATTTAATTGGTAAAAGATTACCTATTACTAAAATTGGTTCAAATGCAGAACAATATATTGATGAACTATCTGATTATACAAACATTAAAAACAAAAAGATTGTTTGCATTGATCCAGGAACTTCAGATATTTTATATTGTGTAGATAATGATACTAAAGATGCAAATGAATTTAGATATACACAAGATAGTAGAAGAAAAGAATGTAAAATTAAAAAATATGCTAAAATTATTTTGGAATTTAAGAAAGAAAAAATAGATGGAAAAACAATAATTGAATATGAAACAGAACTATCAAAATTAAATAGAAAAACATTAATGATAAAAGATTTTAAGGAATACATTAAAAAGAAAAGTGAAATTAATAATAAATTATATAAGTTTTATGAAAAATATATATTCAGAAAACTCAAATTGAATGGTTATATCAATAGAAAGAAAAATGAACAAAAATTAATAAATAATTTTAAAAAAATATTCGGAAAACCAGAAGAAACAATAGTAATTTTTGGCGACTGGGAACAAAAACAACATATGAAATACAAGGAACCAATTAAGGGAAAGGGTATGAGAATATTGTTTAGACAAAATAATTATAAAACATTTCTAGTTGATGAATTTAGAACTAGTTGTATGTGTTCAATTTGTAAAACTGAATTAGGAAGATGTGAAAAATTTCAAATAAGAAAAAATCCAAAACCATATAAAAGTAATAATATCTTAGTACATGGGGCAATACGTTGTAAGAACTGTAAAGCTGTATGGAATAGAGATGTGAATGGTGCTACTAATATATATAGAATTGCAAAGAATGCAATTAATGGAACTGAACGACCTAAATATTTATGTAGGGAGAAGAAGGAAGATAATGTAAAGGTAGAAAAACCTAAAAAAGAGAAGGTTAAAAAAATCGTTCAGAAAAAAGTCAATAAATCAGTTAAGGTTGACGCCTTAACAAAATCATAATTTACACGCTCTGCAACGGGCAAACCTTGAAGTTTTATTTTTTTGACATTTATTTGTCTCATTTTAAATCTTCAAGGGTGTAAACATACCATTAAATAAAATATCTATGGATAAAATTTCTGATAAATTACAAAAATATAATAATTTAATAAATAAAAATTAATATCTGCGACGTTTATTTTTATGTGATTGTTCTTTTTCTCGATCATCTTCTTGTTCTTCTTGTTCTTCTTCATCGTCATCATTTACAATAAAATCATCCATTTCAGAATCTATTTCTGATTCAGATTCAGTCTCTTCATCTTCATCTTCACATTTTGCTTTACAATTATAATTAAACTCAGATTCATCAAATTTGGGTGAATTGATTTTCTTTTTATTTAAAATACAGTCTTCAATCCATTTAATAAAAATCTCCAAATTTTTACGGCCAGTTGATGTATTTGGCACTGGACAATTTGGTATCTGAGTTAAATCAACTCTGATATATATTCCAAGACGATCAGCATGTTTGCAAACATCTTTGACATAAAGATTATCTTCGGAAATACGATTATAATTAGTGTATTTAACCGCATGACCAGAAAATGGATTTAATGCGTGTTGACAATATCGACCACCCCTACTTTTTTTGTATCCATAATAGTTTTCTTGGATTCGCTTATAGATATTTGCAGGATGTGAATTTGCGAGTCCTGCAAAGCATGCGTTTGTAATTGTAGAAAAGACATTGTTCATCATTCTTAATGATTTATATACATAATAATAAACAGATAAAATAATATATAATTTATTTCAATTTTTATTATATATTGTATTATATTATACTATAATATATGGAAACAGTTATAAAGATTTTATTATTTTTGATTATTGTATTATTTTTGTATTGGTGTTATATAAAATATGCTAATAAACAAACTGCAAAAAGATTATCAGAATCTATAAAAAATAATATTACTATTACACCATATAATATGAATCAATTTATAAATCTATCAAAAGATATTAAAAATATTTTATTAACTATCGCAATAAAATATAAACATGGAGATATTATAAATTTGTTATCTAATAAAAAAAATTGAAATAATATAATATTTAGATATGTATATTGATTTATAATTATAATATAGAAATCTAGTAAAAAACAAGTAAGAAAATAAGTAAGAAATAATAATTTTTTTAAATTTTTATCTAGATAACAACATACACTTTGATTTTGTATTTTCTAATTTTAATTTTACTACATTTTTTTATGGGGAATCAGATCTAACAATCCATGTCCAACAAGTATCATAATCTTATTTCTACATCCATTCCAATTAATCATAGTATTTATCACACGACTTAACCATCCTCCACCTTCGGATGCCATTTAAGTTTATGTAATAAATTTATATAATAATTTTAATATTAAATATATATTGATTTAATAATATATTTATTTAATATTATATTTATTTAATATTATAATGACAGATAACAATAAAAAATATAATTGTAATTTTTGTAATTATTCAACTAATTATCCATGTGAATGGATTAAACACACGGAATCTGATAAACATCAACGACGTGGACAAAAAAAAACACATCACTGCGAATCATGTGAATATCAAACAAAAAGTAAATGGAATATGGATATTCATATAATGTCTGTACATTCAACAAAAGAAGACAGAGAAAAATCTAAATTTTATTGTAAAGACTGTGATCAAATATTCTTTTGTAAATTATATCTTGATAAACATATTTCTGGAAAAAAACATAAGAATGTTATTAAAGCTAATCAATTATTATCAGAATTAAATAATTAATAAAAATATTAGATAATTTTACATAATATAAATTATATATAAAAACTTTTTTTTTATTTTTAGTTATACACTTTGATGGTGTAAATCTATTTTCCTTCAAAAAAATTTGTGTACATATATTATATGACACAACAAATAAGTCTTAAAAATTTTTTAAAATTATACACTGGTATATCAAATAAATTTATTGATGAATATTATTCATTTTACGAATTATGTGAAAATAAACTATTTGGTATTGATAGTAGAAAAGTTATTAAATATTTAAAAATAAAACACGCACGAAAATTTCATGAATTGTTAAGAACTAATTATATTTTAGAATCTGATTACATTATTCAACGTTTAAATAATAAATTAGAAAAAAATAAACAAGATGTATTTTATTACTTATCGTTTGATGGTTTCGAAAGAATTTGTATGGGATCGCGTTCAGAAAGAGGCAACCAGGTAAGAGATTATTTTATATTATTACGTAAATTTATAAATTATTATCGTTTACATTTTGCAAATAAGATTATTGATTTAACAAAAAATAATAAGTATATTTATATTATTTTAGTAAATAAAAATAAAGATATATTTAAAATTGGTAGAACAGGTGATATCAAAAAAAGATTACGTAATTATTCAACAGGAAAAGATAAACATCCGGATATTCAATTTATTATGATAGTCGATGATGCAAAACAAATAGAAAATTGTGCAAAATTATTTACAAAAGAAAATAGATTTAGAGGAAGTTCAGAAATTTATAAAATAAATTTTGATAAATTAAAATCAGTAATATTTGGATGCGCAGATTTACATAATAAATTTAAAGATAAAAAAATAGATCTAGATACATATATCGTTTATGATGATTTAAAATCATTGGAATATCTCGATTTAAGTGGTAATATTATTGGTTATGAAAAAGGATATACTAGCGTTAAAAAATCTAGTAAAAAATCTAATAAAAAATCTAATAAAAAACCAAGAAATCTAGTAAAAAACAAGTAAGAAAATAAGTAAGAAATAATAATTTTTTTTAAATTTTTATCTAGATAACAACATACACTTTGATTTTGTATTTTCTAATTTTAATTTTACTACATTTTTTTTATGGGGAATCAATTCTAACAATCCATGACCTACTAATATCATAATCTTATTTCTACGTCCATTCCATTTAATCATAGTATTTATCACACGACTTAACCATCCTCCACCTTCTGGGACATCTGGTGTTTCTTCTGTACTCAATTCGCTCAAAATCTCATCTAATAATAATATAGATGCATTAGAAGTCAAGACAATATATATGAATATTCTTTTTTTCTGTCCACCGGACATTTCTACTGTGTCCTTATCTAATAGGTCTTTTAATCCTAATTGTTCCTCAAGCCAAATATCACGATTTTTATATGCTTTGATTTCTTCTGTTGTGAATTTTGGTGTATATTCCGATGCTTGAACAATATAAAATACCGATGAACTTATATCCTCGAATGAAAGATTTTTTCTATTATCAGAACCAAAATATATGTCACCAGAATGTATATTTGATGTAAACATCTTTAACAGAGTTGATTTACCAATACCATTTGGTGCCTCTAGATAATAAAACATTCCTCTCTTGAAAGAATATGTGAGATTAATAATTTTTTCAATGTAATCAGGATTTTCGATTAGATCATTAAAATAATATCCAAATGATGCATTTACAAAATCTACTTTATCTACTTTATCTATATTACCTTTTGGTTTTTTATTCGAAGAAATCAATTTATGTTTCTCAAAAACTTTGCAGATTGTTAAAAATTCCGATACAAATTGATAATATTGAAAAGATTTTAAATTATCCGCCAAAGAACCTAGCATCCATGAGATATTACTAAATGCATGTAATTGAGCAATATCCTTTCCAATTAGTGAGATATAAGTTATAAATAGATTTATTCCACATATAACATATTTTTGGATATTTTGTTGTGCTTCCATTTTTTTTCTTTTTCTATTTTCAAAATCTGTATCAATATCACAACCCATAGAAATCTTCATCTTAACATAATTAGTATCATCAAATTTTGTAATAGATTTTGGATTGGGTTTTGTTTTTTCATATAATGATGCATCTGTTAAATAAGTAAGCATTATACACATAATAATACAAAATGATGAGAATATAAATCTTACAGGATAAATTGTATCTATATTCATATTATAAATAGACACTGCAAATGATATAATAGAAGACCATAACATTGGTATTACATACATGAATTCTCTTAATTTATATGAATCATCTGTAAGATCTTTGTGTTGTTTTTGATTAAGTCCAGGAATCGGTATACCACATTTAATTCGAGCCATATGTAATCTAAGAATTAGATCATCACATTTTATTCTTACTTGTTTGTAAGATATTTCAGATTGAACAAACCATGACAAATAATCATATAGAGCTTTTGCACATAGACAATACAATATATGTTTTTGGGATGTACTCAATAGGCGTTGCACATACAGATTAAGATATGTTGAGACAAATGGAATAAAAATGAAACAAATAATATTAAATGTGCTATATGTAGCAATAGTAGCGCATATGATATTAACACAATCCTTTGATTGTTTAAAAAGAGATGAAATCTTAGAGACCTTCATAATTGATTATGATAAAGAAATAGTTTAATAAGTATAGATAATTTTTATATTCAATTTTTTTTAGAGAGAATGTATCAAATAATCATTACAAACTATCACAACCTTACAAAGGTTATGATAGTTTTATGAGTATTTATGAAAAAAAAATTAGTTAACTTTTATTATTTCCTCTTTTAATTTATCATCAGATTTCCAATTTAATAATTTATATCTAATATCATCTCTATCTTCTGGTACATATACATTTTCTGTTAGGATATTTTTTATTTTGTTTTCTGATAAAAATAAATTGGATATACATGTGATTGATTTATCAGAATTTAATACTTTTTTATTAGTAAATACACCAACAGATAGATATTTTACAGGAGATTTAATATCATTTAGTACTAAATTTATATTATCTATTATTCTATTGTGTAGATTATTTATACAATAGGTTTCCAATAAATCTAAATCACAATCTGATTTATCATTTGATTTATCATTTAGTCTATATTTAATCCAATGTATACTATAACATTTATATAAATCACTCATTATATCAGCCATTCTTCCACTTATATATTCTTTTGTTTTTAATTTTGGTCCATAATTTACTAAGCATAAATATGATAATAGAGCATATTGTCTAGATAAATTATCAGATTTTGAAATCAATTTATTATTTCCTAATTTGTATAACATTATTTTTCCATAAATTTTTATTGTATCTTTAATCAAATCATTAATATTATTTTTAAAGTTACCAATATTATTTTGTTCAAGTGATTCAACAATATTATAAATATATTTATGTGATTTTATAAGACCTTGGCCATATATAATAAGACTTCTAGTTAAAATATTAGAACCTTCAACAGTAATAGGAATAGGTGTTAATTGATATGCATTTGCTAGAATATTATTTTTATTTTTTATTATACCCCATCCTCCAACTACATCCATCGCATGATTAATATTTATTCTTGCTAATTCTGTTAGTTCTCTCTTCATAATCGCGCTAAGAACACTAGAATTTATATTATTTGATAGGATTGAATTAAATAGATTTTGCATTGAATACATAATAAAAGTATTAGCAAATATATCAGCAGTTTTTTCTCTGATACCTTCCATTTGTCCAATTGGTGTTTTAAATTGTGTTCTAACATTACAATATTCCGATACAAATTTTACAATACTCGAGGATGATGCGTATCCAGATGCTGGTAGACTGATTCCTCTACCTTCCGCTAAACATTCCATCAACATAAGCCAACCTTTTCCAATCATATCCTTTCCCCCTATAACATCATCTAATGGTACAATAATATTTTCGCCGGTTATAGTACCATTTGGAAATTGTGCTCCAAGTGGATCATGTTTATAACCTATATTGATATTATTATTAAAATTACAATCTTTACATAAATTTTCACAACATTTATTATTTATATATTTTTCTTTCTCTAATAGAATAACCGTTATTGAATCATTTTCTAGATTTTTATTAAGAAAATTATTAGGATCAGAAATCTTTACAGCTAATCCTATAAGATTAGCAATCGGTGCCAATGTTATATATCTTTTAGAAAATGTAATGTTTAAAAATAATTTATCATCGATTTTAACAACATTACCAGAACATTTCATATTTACAGCATCAGAACCATTATATAATCCGGTTAGACCAAAGCATGGTATATATTCAGATGTTGAAAGTTTATTAAGATATCTATTTTTCTGTTCTGATGTACCATATTTATGTAAAAGTTCTGCAGGTCCAAGAGAATTAGGAACCATTACCATCGACCCAATAGAACCAGAAGATGTAGTAATTCTTTCGACAATTTTACATCTCATATGTGGACCCAATTCTAATCCTCCATATTTTTTTTGTATATTTAATCCAAATAATTTATAATCCTTAATCATATCAAAAATATTTTGCGGGATTGCTTTCTCTGACATTATTTTATTATCATCTATTTGTGAACAAAATTTATTTAATTTTTTATTATAATCATCTGGAATATTTAGACTTTGATATTTATAATTATCAATATACGATTTTAGATTTGGTGTACCTGAGATAATATCTCTTTCAATAGAAATATTTCCTGCAAATAACGCTGTACGTTCAGTTGGTGATATTTTGGGTACAAAATTTTTAGCAAAACTAAATACACGAGAATACATAATATATAATATATAATATATAATATTTAATAGTTAAATAAAAATATTACATATAAAATGCCTTATAATAATCATCATCTTCTGGCTCAAGATTCTATAATATCAATATTTTTTAATGAATATGAATTTAATAAACAAATAAAATTATATGATTGTAAACTATGTATAATATGTCTAGATGCTAAACCAAATATAATATTTGATAAATGTGTGCATTCTTGTTATTGTGTAACGTGTTATGAAAAATTTATAAAAATAAATTATACAGTGAAATGTCCATTATGTCGTGAATTTTTTATTATTTCGTTTTTATCATCTATAATTATTATATTCACAATAATCAGAATTGTCAGAATTATCATCGTTAGTATTCATTTATATATTGTATGTGAAAATACATATAATATATGTAATATAAAAAAATAAATTTTTAAATTTTAAATTTTTAATTCTTGTATTTCTTTATGAGTTTTAATTAAATCAGATGGAATAGCTTTTCTTAATAATCTATTTAATGATTTTGATACATATAATTTCATTTCACTATTTACACAATCAAACCCAGTGTAATCTGTATTAGCGATATAATATACATATTTGAATTTATTTTTATATCTAACTTTTCCTATAAATTGCCATGGTCTCACATCATTTTCTCCTTCTTCATACCAATATACTTCTGAAATATTTTTTGGAAAATCAAAATATTTTATATTAATATGTTCATTTTTCATATTTTTATTAAAAACCATTGTAATAATATTTTTTAATTGATATCTTTCATCATAATTTTTATTTTCTTTATTTAGGAAAGATATAGGATACTTAAAAGCTTTATAAAATTTATTAAATTTGTCAAAATTTTTACTTGCATTTTTAGATCTTTCTACAATTTCATTAATTTCTTCTTTTGTAGCTGGTAAAATCGATATAAAAAATCGATTATCTTCATGTTTTGGTTCAGAATGTATTAAACATTTATCTTTATCACCTGCTACAAATATTACGCCATTATTTATTGATAGATTTATTTTTTTACCTCGAATATTTTCAGAGATATATTTTCTTTTTTCTATATCCAATTCACTTTCATCTAAAATAGATTTATCTTTATATTCTTGTAATTTATAAAAATAGTCTTTTTCTTCTTTTGTTGTTTCTAATACTAATGTTGTTGGTCCTTTTAATGTAGTAATAAATTTTGTTTGTAATTTATTCCGATTTGAATGATAAAACCCATCACAATGCCACCTAGGTATATCGAAAAATGTTGTTTTAGATTGGATACGAATAGCAATCCAATATGAATCTGTTTTATATGATTTTAGAATTGTATCTAATAATTTTTTAATAATATCTATAATCGTAACAATATCATCAGACGAATTTTTACCAATATTTTTTATAAATTGTTCTAAATTATTAAGTGTATTATATGAATTATAATCACCGAATTTGTCTATGTTAAAATTTTTAATACTGTTTATTTCTTTTTTTGTATAATCAATGTTAAAAACTTGATAACTTTTTTGTGAATCTATGTATGATATTATATCATTTTCACTAAATTTCATATATAATAATTATATGATAACTATATAAATAAAATTTCTAAATATTTACAAAATGTAGATATTTGTATGTGCATAGTTTTTTCGTTATCTATGTCATTACCAGCGTATGTATCACGATAAATTATAAATATTGTAAGCTTATATACAAAACCTTAATGCAAATTCATTGATAAAATATATAAAAAAATAAATTTTATTTATCTTTAATATCATTAGTAAATTAAAAAAAGTAACATAATAAATATTAAATAATACTTTATAAAAAATATTTGGCAAAGAATACAGAAAAGATAAAAAATATGCATATTTTTCTTATAAATTATAATAATTATTTTTATGATGGTATATATAATATGGAAAATCTTGAAACAATAAAAAATGCATTAGATGAATACGATAAAATCGTAATGTATGACTCTAATATAACAACTATAACTAGACGTGGTTTTTGTGGATACATAAATATTGGTACGGTATTTACAAATCTAACAAAAGACTTAGTAAAAATAAATTTAGAAAGAACTAAACAAGATCTGTCAAATCAAATAATTGATATATACAAATTAGGTGATTCAACTTATATAAAAAGATTGTGTATTTGTGGTGATGAATGTGGTAATAATAATTGTACTAGAAAAAAAGATAAAACACATTGTGATGGTCATCATGTTATTATTGTATCACCTAGAAAAGATACAGAAATAGATGAAAATAATGATTATGTAATAGATTTTACTTACAAACAAATGTTAGTTAATCTAGATCAAGAAGATATAGAATTTAATAAAAATATATTGGAATCTTTACCGAATTATTTATTTATTAAATTATATGATTATATTAATTATAGTGAGTGTAAAAGATGGATTGACAACATTACAAAACCATGTAAAATTATAGTAAATAATTACAAACAAAAATATATAAAATACAAACAAAAATATATAAAATACAAACAAAAATATTTAGAATTAAAAAATCAATCAGGATGAAATATACAAACAAAAATATATAAAATACAAACAAAAATATATAAAATACAAACAAAAATATTTAGAATTAAAAAATCAATCAGGATGAAATATACAAACGGAATTAGATAAATGTGCACTAAAAAGATATGAAAAATATGCATAAGATATTACTGAATTAATTATAAATAAAAAAGATGCATCACGTGAATTATCTATGATAATTTTAAAATATTCAACGAAAATGACGAAAAAAATATATTAAAAAAAGTTGATATTTATTTATCTTAATATATATATCATAATAATAGTAACAAAATATTATTATAATATGAATAATGAAATAAATATTATATTTTTAGGTGAAATGTCAAGTGGAAAAACAACATTAATTTCATGTATATTAAATGATATGATTGGAACTATAAAACGTTCAAAAGGAACAGAAAAAATTACAATTTATAATAATGGTTTTATACCTTCATTTATGAATGATAATTATAATCACATTATAGTAAATAATTCAGACATAGAAAT
>Ga0214921_10006507_pt1 | contig 15959 bp, 9 predicted proteins | sample LL1505_MetaG_FD_177992 | JGI IMG/M metagenome (GOLD analysis project Ga0214921, IMG submission 177992) | Freshwater microbial communities from Lake Lanier, Atlanta, Georgia, United States - LL-1505 | ecosystem: Environmental > Aquatic > Freshwater > Lake | place: USA: Georgia | collected 2015-05-28
CCTTTGTTTGTTCTATTCGGTCATGATGCGCGGGGCGATGTTCATGGTCTGCAGCTCCTGAAACAGCAGCTTGCACGCGTACGGAATTTCCACATACGCGAATTCGGTGCGGTTCTCGCACATGTGACAGCAGTGAATACCCATTTTGTCATTCACGGCAGCAATCATGCCGCACCGCTTGCACACGTGCACCTGGTACTTGTCCGACGAATCGTACATGCGCCCGCGCGTGAATCGGCACGCCCCGTGCGCCACCATGCTGTCGCGCTCCATTTCACCAAACCGGTGCCCACCATCTCGGCTGCGCCCCTCCGCCGGCTGCCGCGTCAAATTCACCATGGGTCCAATGGAGCGGCTGTGCTGCTTGTCATTCACCATGTGCTTCAGACGCTGATAAAACGCGGGTCCGATAAACACGCTCGTCTCAATCTGCTCCCCCGTCAAACCATTGTACATGAGCTGATTGCCGTTGCACTCGTACCCCAGCTTCAATAATTCGCGCCGAATGGTTTCAATGTCCAGCTCGCCAAACGACGTGCCGTCGCCGAACAAGCCCAGCTCCACTAAAACCATGCCCAGCAGCGTCTCTTTCAGCTGCCCGATCGTCATGCGCGACGGAATGGCGTGCGGGTTGATGATGATGTCGGGACGGAGCCCCCGCGCCGTGAACGGCATGTCGCGCTCCGGAATGATGTTTCCCAGCGTGCCCTTCTGTCCGTGCCGCGAGCTGAACTTGTCGCCGATCACCGGCTTGCGCAGAGTCCGCACCTTCACCTTGCAAATGCAGTATCCCTCTCCGTTCCGCTCCAAGAAATTGCGATCAATGTAAGACTCCTCCTGTGTGCGATACGCGCGGCTCTGGTCCTCAAATTTCAACACCTTCGTGTGATCGTTGCGATTGATCGGCACCACTTTCGCAATGATGATGTCGCGGTTCTCCACCAGCGTGTTTTCCGGCATCACGCCCTTGGCATTCACTTTATCGTAGTTTCCGAACTTCATGCCCTTCGTTTTGGCGGGATCCGGTTTGCACCGCACCTCTTCGTCCCCGTTTATTTTCTTGTCCTCGTCTTTTTCGGTATGGTAAATCACCGTCTGAAACAGGCCGCGGTCAATGGAGCCTTGGTTCATCAGCACGCTGTCCTCCTGGTTGTAGCCCGTGTGCGTCATGATTGCCACAATAACCGGCCCGCCCGACGGAATCTTGTCCAGCTTAATCATGCCCATCACGCGCGTGTCCACCAAAGGACGCGCCGGATACGTCATCACGTACGCCGTCTTGTCCATGCGCTTGTCAAAATTCGTCACATACATGCCCATTGCCTGCTTGGCCATCGCGGATTGGTACGTGTTCCTCGGCGACTGGTTGTGTTCCGGAAACGGGATGCAGGACGCAATCACGCCAAAGATGGTGCTGGGATGAAGCTCGCAGTGCGTGAATGTGTACTTGAATGCATCCCCCCTCGGCATGTAGAGATCCGACGGTTTCATGGCAATCATACTGAAATTCTGTTCCTCCGGATCAATGTATTCAATTACCGCATCGGGGATCCGATAATCGGTCAACAAATCGTCCCAAAACAGCTCCTTGTCTCGCAGCCGTTGAATGATATCCTTTGTGATGTAGAGACTGCCCGTTTTCGCATTCACCCGCAACACAGGACGCGTGATCCGCCCCGCATCCGTGCAAATTCGGATTTCCTGCGTCCGGTAATTGAACACGACCGACGTGTAAATGTTGATGATTCCGCGCGTTTTTTTGTCCTTGAAGTCATTGTAGAGTTTGGGCGCATCCACTGCAATTCCGATCCACGCCCCGTTCACAAATACTTTCACACCATCGTGCATTTGCGCGCGAGTGGCATCGTCCAATGCAATGATGTACGACTGCAGTTGTTCGCGAATGCTGTCCGAACTGCTGATGGTAGTAATGTGCGTCATGTAGCTGATGTTCTTCACCACACCTACGCCGCCGCCTTCGGGGGTCTCTGCCGGACACAGGAATCCCCATGTGGTGTTGTGCAACTTGCGCGGTGGAATCAGCTTGCCGCTCTTGTCAATCGGCGTGTTGATGCGCCGCAAATGGCTCAAACTGGAAATGTACGTGAGCCGATTGAGCACTTGTGCAACGCCGACTTTGGTAGAGCTCACGTTCTTTATGCCGAAATCGCCGGTGGACAGCGCCTTCTTGAGGCCGTTTTCAATGGTGGACGACTTGATGATTTTGTACACATTGGTGCTATTCACAATGCTCAAATAGTCGTCCGTTGACCGCCACGACCCCGTGTTGATTTCACGAATCACTTGCTTCGTCATGTCCTTCACGACCTTGTTGAAATAATTGCGAAACAAGTTGTTCAGCAGCGCACCGGTCGTATCCACGCGCTTGTTCACGTACGAATCGCGATCGTCTTGCTGGCCGCTCATGCTTGCGCCAATCAACCGATTTGCCATGTATCCCAAGAAATACAGTCGCTGGGTTTGGGTGCTGCAGTGCGGAAACAAATCGTTCTTCAAAATCTCGGTCGCAAAATCGCGTTTTTTTCGCGCGCCAGCTTCCTTATCCACATTGATCGGCGTGTACATCACATGGCTCGTTACGATTTTAAGCGCATCCTCCTGGGTTAGAACCGTGTTTGCTTCAATGATGGATCCCTGAAGCGCTTCCAATGCTGCCGGGTCGCTATTCAAATCCAAATCCAATAGAATGACTTCGCAAATGTCCTTATCGGAGACGACACCCAGCGCTCTGAACACGATGAACAGCGGAATCGGCTGTTTGATGCGCGGAATTTGCACGTAAATCGGAAACCCAAACCCGTTGTGTTTGTTCGCAATCATCATGTTGATCTGCTTCGGCGAAATGCATTTGAAATCCGGCACCGACTTGATTTCCGCGACCCAGTTCCACTTGGTGTTCCCCTTGGACACGTTGAAACAGTAGACGCGGTTCTCAGCTGCGCGTTCCTGCCCCAGTACCGTTTTTTCGCTGCCGTGCATAATGAAGTAGCCGCCAGCATCGTGTTTGCACTCGCCGGTCTCTTGGTGACTCACATGCTGGCACTGCTTCAACACGCAAATGCCGGACTTCAGCATGATGGGCAGCTTCCCGATCGGGATTTTGGGCAGAATTTTGTGATGGTGCTGCACGTTTTCCAGGTCGTTTCCAGAGCGTACGATGATCTGAATTTTCATGTCTATCATCATGGATGACGCGTACGTGAAATTCCGGAGCCGGGCCTCCTGTGGAAACATGAGTTTGGTGGCGCCGTTGTTTTCGTGAATTTGGGGGCGGTGCAAGTTCAACTGTTTGAATTCCACAAACATTTCCAGACGGTATTTTTTAGCATTGCGATCATAGTCTTGCTCCGATGCAATGTGCACCGGATTGAACATTTCAATCGTGCGTTCCAGCTGGTTGTAGACCAAATCATTATACGACTCCAACTGGTGCCGCACCAGCCGCTCCAAATGCCCGTTTTCAAAATACGAACCGATCATGTCCCACGGCTCCTCCACGTATTGGCCAATAGCGGCTTCCAGTTCATTGCGAACGTGTTCCGAAACAGATGTTGCTGACATTGACAATGATGTTATATGCGTGTATGTGTCTCGTTTGACTAGCTAAATGTCAATTCAATTTTTGTATTTAAATTGATTTTCATGAATGAAAACAATATAAATACAAACGGGTGATTTTATTAATTATTTGCACTACAATTCACCCCCCCCCCTTCCCACGAAAAAACGAATGACACAACAAAGTGACAAGCTCACGTTGCGTGGATGGACGAAAGACTTTTATGAATTTCCATTTCAACCCATTTATATTGGGAATAAACGGGCAAAAATTTGTGTGGTGTCTGCACCGCTGTATTCAAACCAAATCCACATATTTCATACATTAAAACAAAAGGGGTACTTGATGCTTGGTATTAGCTCCTATGGGCATTATCCCTTTGTTGAAGAATTGGATGTTATTAACGATAATCGTTCAGAAATGCTTCAAAAGGAGGAACACAAATCGGTTATGAAGCAAATGGATGGTTGGCTTACTTGTTCAAGAACCCCGGTGTTGTACGATGTTCCGCAATTAATGTTCAGTGAATCCGATTGTCATCGTGTAAATGAATCCACCTCACCCAAGGGGTTGGTTAAAAAATATGATGTCGTCTACAACGCCGCAAGCGATGGTGACTTTCATCAATATCACAAAAACTGGAAATTAGCAAAGGAATGCTTTCAAAAAATGTCGGACGCGGGATATACCGTTTTAGTAATTGGCCGTAATGCGCCAGCTGATTTTGAATTGCCCGGTATTTCATACAAACCTTACTTGAATTGGTACGAGTTTTTAGACACGATTGAGGAATCACGCGTGTTGTTTGTTCCCAATGTATCGGATGCATCCCCCCGCGTTCTCACGGAAGCACTATGCAAAGGAACCCCTATCCTCGTAAACAAGCATATTTTTGGAGGATGGAAATACGTAAATGATTGCACCGGTGCATTTTTTGAATCGCAGGACGACGTCATACCTCAATTACAGCATGTATTGAATGCGGCATCCGAAATGAACCCTCGCAAATGGTTTTTAGATACGTATTATAACGACAATGGTTCCGTAGCATTGCAGAATTTAAAAACGTTCATTGAAACAATGTGCGGTGGCGTGATTCCATTGGAAGAACCAAATGATGTATTGCGCATGACCGAATACAAGCACTCGTTTGATCTGCCACCGATTGAAATGGACGATGTTCAATTCATTTATGTTTCGGTTGACACGGCGGATAACACCCCATTATGTAGACACGATTTAACCGAGTATGTTAGCACTTTAAACGTTCAATTCAAGACACATTTAAAACCCGATCATTGGGTGGTGTGGCCTTTTTATAAATCCACGGGTTGGGGCACAAAACAAGATTTTGAATTTGTTGGACATTCGGAACCACTTTCGGATGCGGATTCAGATACACAGATGATTGAATCCACATGCAGATGCAACGGTATAACTCAAACTCAAGCGGACCAAAATGACAATGATAAAACTGAATACGATTACACGGTTACCCTGTCGCCGATTGAAATGGACAATATCAAATTCATTTATGTGTCAATTGACACGGCAGATCACGCCTCATTGTGTAGGCATGATTTGACCGCGCATGTTAGCACGTTAAACGTGAAATTCAAAACACATTTAAAACCGCATCATTGGGTGGTGTGGCTTTATTATAAAACCACTGGCTGGGGCAAGAAACATGAGTTTATGTTGCCATAAAACAATGTGCAATATATGTCAAAATAAATTATATTATGACATATATTTGTTATTTGTTATTTGTTATTTGTTCGGACGCGTGATTGGCATGAGTACAAAAAAACAAATCACAATTGATCCTACCACTTTAGGCGTGGGTCAAACATCCAATGCACAAAGCACAAAAAACACAATGAAACCACGAAAAATAAAACCAGCTGCATTGCATTCAAGCACTGTGAAAAAAAATTTACTTGCAAAAATAAAAGACTTCAAACGTCAAAGTGAAGAAACGCCCTTGCAAAATACACAGCCGCAGCTTTCCAACAATGAACTGGCAAACCAATTCAAAATGTCGTCAAACTATTTAGAACAGTTAATCAATAAAAAAAAAGAGTCCCGAAAACCCCATAAACCAAAAACACCAAAACAACAAACAGGACAACAACCTGTGCCATCCGTGCAAATGCAACCCATGCAAATGCCGCCCGTGCAAATGCAACCCATGCAAATGCCGCCCGTGCAAATGCCGCCCGTGCAAATGCAACCCATGCAAATGCAACCCATGCAAATGCCGCCCGTGCAAATGCAACCCATGATTGAAGTGTCTTTAGAATTGCCTCCAGAGTTACAAACAACTCCATTTTACTCCTCACCTGTATTGCCTGTATTGCCACCTGTATTGCCACCTGTATTGCCACCTGTATTGCCACCTGTATTGCCACCTGTATTGCCACCTGTATTACAACGCAAAGAACCACTTTTAGAATCCGATGTAGAACCTGCATTACAACCTGTTTTGGATAATCCAATTGTATTAAAAGACGTGCCGTACGGATGTTTACGCGGTGGAAATAAGCCAACTTATCGCACATATCATAGAAACATGCAATCAAATGAAGACCCGTCTCATCAAAAAACCATGAAAAAGGCGCATATAAACCCAAATCCAACACAAAACACACTAACTCCAAATTCAATATCAGTTAATCCAAATTCGGATCCGGAAGAAGATGCAATGATACAAGAACGACAACGAAAATTGAGAGAATTGCAAGAAAAAGCGATAGCAACCAACGCAACCAACGCAACAACTGTAAATGAAGGCAACACAAACCCTCGCATAATAAAAATGAAAAACAAAATCAAAACAACCACCACCAAGAAATACAAACTAGGGCGAACACCGGGCAGCAACGTGGTTGGCGTGTTGATAAAAAACAACGAAACCCGTAGTCGGGTCACCAACGACCTCGGCGAATTGAAACGAGAGTCCATCGTTGAAGTCCGAAAGTACCTGCACAATCACGGACTGCTCAAGGTGGGTTCCGACGCGCCGCCCGACGTGCTTCGCAACCTGTATGAAACCGCCAAACTCACCGGCGATGTCAACAACGTTAACAAGCAAGTCCTCCTGCACAACTTCGTCGCAACCGCCGACACGGAACCCGAATGACAAACACGAATGTGCCCCAAAATGCAAATACAAATGAATATAAAGAGAGATATTCATTAAATAATAACGAATTAATATTACCCAAGTCATGGCCCTTGTTAAGGAGTATTTCCGTCTGGCCAAGGAATCAACCGCAACATACGGCCCAAAAACGGTCCTCCTCATGCAGGTTGGCGCTTTCTACGAATGCTACGGCCAAACCACGGATCGTTACATGATAGACGAGTTCTGCCGCATGTGCGAGCTGGCGTGCGCCAACAAGGCACCGGGCATCCTCATGGCCGGGTTCCGCGACTATAGTCTGGAAAAGTATTTGAATAAACTGCAGGAATTGGGCTACACCGCCGTGGTGCACGATCAGGGTGCGCAAATCAAGGAGGAGCGCGCCCTGAGCGGCGTTTATTCACCCGGCACGTTTTTCACTGCCGAGTCGGCCGCCCTGTCCAACTGCGTGGCCTGCATTTGGCTGGAGCGCATGCGCGCCAAAACGATCATCGGCATGGCCAACATTGATGTTTTCACTGGTCGGTCCAGCGTGTTTGAAGCCGAAACGGAGCTCATGCACGCTCCTACCACGTACGACGAACTGGAGCGGTTCATTTCAACTCACGTTCCGAGCGAGGTCATCCTAATTACCGATAATTTCTCTCAAAAACAGGTGGATGATTTGATAAACTTTACAGGAATTGCCGCCTGCGCCCGGCTGGTTCACCGCATGGATTCCACTCGCGTCGCCGTGCAAAAATCCAGAAAACAGGTGTACCAGCGCGAAATCATGGCCCGGTTCTTCGGGGCCTCTTTGTCGCAGTCGCTGCTACAGTTTGCGTCTTACGAATTCGCAACGCAAGCGCTCACGTTCTTGCTGAACTTCGTGCACGAGCACAACCCGCACCTGGTGCACCGTATTGCAGAGCCCGCGTTTGAAAATTGTTCGGACCGCATGGTGCTGGCCAACCACTCGCTCAAGCAGCTCAACATCATTGACGACGACAGCGGCACCAAAAACAAGTACTCCTCCGTGTACAAACTGCTGAACAACTGCATGACGCCCATGGGCGCGCGCCACTTTCGCACCCGGTTGCTGAACCCTTCGTCCTCTGTGCCCAAAATCCAGCGCGAATACGACATCACGGATCACTTGATTGCCTCCACCGATACCGAGGCCTGGCGCCCTCAGCTGGCGCAGCTGAAAGACCTGGAAAAATACAACCGCTTGATCATGCTGCGCAAATGTCCGCCCCAAATGCTGCACTCCCTTTACGGCAGCTTGTCCATTCTCGGCACCCTGCATTCAGCAATTGACTCCATCACTTCGGCATATTTGGATGCCACGAAACCCTTGCCATTATCCACATCAAGCGAAACTGTGTACGACATGTGCGCCCGCCTGCGCGACTCCATGGCCGCCGCTTTCTACATGGATAAGTGCGCCAATGTGGGCGCAGATCTCGGCGAGTGCGACTTTGTGCGTCCCGGAATCCACGCCGGACTGGACGCGCTCCGCGCACAAAACGTAACCGCGACCCAAACGCTGACCAATCTCAGGAATTTCCTGGATTCTCTCATTGAGAGGGGAGAGAAAACCCGCACCGCCAATGCGTCCACCGACTTTGTCAAGATTCACGAAACCGAGAAGGGCAGCATTTCTCTGCAGGCCACCAAGCGCCGCACCAAGTTATTGGCGGATCAAATCAAACAGCAGGGGCTGGACCAATTGTACATGGGTGACCGCAGTTTTTCGCTGTTGGCGCTTACGTACCCCGCAGCCACCGGCGCCAACAACGAAATCACGAGCCCGCAGCTGGATGAGCTGTGCCGCAGCGTCATTGCGTCCAATCAAAAAATCAAGGACATTGTGCGACAAATTTACGCCGACTTCGTGGACAAACTGCGCGACTGGGACCCCGTGTTCCAGCAGCTCATCCACTTTGCCACCACGCTGGACCTGCTGCAGAACCAGTGCCACATTGCCGTCAAGTACAAGTTCTGCAAGCCGGTCATTGCAAACGCAAATGACGAGGTCAAGTCGTTTTTTGACGCGCGGGACCTGCGCCACTGCCTCATAGAGCGGCTGAACGAGGACGAAACCTACGTGGCGAACGACGTGGCGCTAGGCGAAGGCACAGGCACGTCCCGCGGAAGTGGGGGTGCGGGGGGCTTTGCCCCCCGGGGCATGCTGATTTACGGCACCAATGCCGTCGGCAAAACCAGCCTCATTCGCGCCGTCGGAATTGCCATCATCATGGCGCAGGCGGGGCTTTACGTGCCGTGTTCCGCGCTAACGTATAGCCCGTACACCACCATCTTCACGCGCATCCTGGGCAACGACAACCTGTTCAAGGGACTCTCCACGTTCCAGGTGGAAATGAGCGAGCTGCGCGTCATTCTGCGCACGGCCACCGACCGCAGTCTCATTCTGGGCGACGAGCTCTGCAGCGGCACCGAAATGGATTCGGCCATTGCCATCTTTGTCGCGGGACTGTCGCACCTGCACCGCGTGGGCTGCACCTTTTTATTCGCCACGCACATGCACGAAATCAGCGGCTACGACGAAGTGCGCCTATTAACTAATATATGCATGAAGCACCTCACGGTGGTGTATGACAAGGGCAATGACCGCTTGGTTTACGGGCGCAAGCTGGCGGACGGGCCGGGGGCCAGCATGTACGGCCTGGAAGTCTGCAAGGCGCTGCACTTGCCCGACGCGTTCTTGGAATTGGCGAATGCGGTGCGGCTGCGGCACAGGGCCCCGCCCTCCGACATCGGCATCCTCTCGTTTGAGCCGTCGCATTTCAACGCGCACAAGCTGAAGGGCGTGTGCGAGCGATGTTCTTCAGAATTAGCGCAAGAAGTGCACCACTTGCTGCCGCAAAAGGACGCCGACCATATGAATTATATTGGCCACGTGCCGAAAAACCACGTGGCAAACTTGATGGCGCTCTGCACCCGGTGCCATGATGAAGTGCATGCCGCGCCATAATGAGTTTGAGGTTGGTGCATTTTTGGAAAAGCGTTTAACTCCCCATTTTTTATTATACAATAACTTGTATACACAAAACCAGGATAGATAGATAGGACAATGAAAATTTTAAATTTAGTATTGCATTCAAACACGCCAATTTACAATGAAATGTACACAATCACAAACGAACATTACAAAAAATACACAAATGTGAAAACAGTGTATTATTTATTTTCGGACATTGAAAATGAATATGAATATGACTCTGAAACCAATATTTTGCAGATAAAAGGGATTGAAACATTTATTCCCGGACAGCACAAGACGATCAAAGCATTTGAGTTTTTCAGGGATGAATTTAGAAACTATGATTACGTTGTGCGACCCAACGCCAGTTCAATTGTGAATTTTGATAATTTATGCAATGAATTGAATGAATTGACTAACAATAACACTCCAATGAATTATGGTGGATTGTGGATGCACATTGCAGATGGATCCACCAGTCCAGATTATGGCATAATTGACAATCGGTTTGCAAATTTGAACTACGCATCGGGCACATGCATTATTCTTTCTAAAAACGCATTCGCATTATTGTTGGATGGGTTGCATTTGTACGATGATTCAGCGGTGGATGATGTTTCAATTGGAGACTTCATTCACAAACACACGGAATACACATTCACCCATTTGACCAAAGTGGTATTCACGACCGACGATCATTTTTTGAAAAACATGCAGAACAATGCAAATGATAAATTAAAGGAATACATACTTTTTAGAAATAGAAGCAACAACCGGTATCATGACATTGAGATAATGAAATACATATTAAACAATTTGTAAAAATGCATCAAGCACAAAATTGTCATGGGTCTTCATTCATGATGTTGTCATGCACGCGGATGGTGTAAATATATGTGATTTAATTTACATATATTAAAAAAATAAGAAACACAATAACATCTGCGTTTACTTCAAGTGAGTCAAATAATGATAGTTGTCAAAATACATGATTTGGTTTATGTTGCGGTTTTCAAATCCTATCATTGGATACTTAATTGGTATGTTGTGTTTTCGGTTTTTTACCCAATTGGCCACAATTGTTCCCAATATGGATTGTTCATTCGTTGTAAAATTGACAAAATCAGGAGAATGTACGTCATACAAATGTCCGTCTATGTATTTATCAATTAAACACGCATCTTTCCATTCATTCAAAAATTCCATGGATATTTCAGATTTTCGAACGATTATAAAACCACACATCAATAACGGAAACTCTTTATTGAATGCATCATCATTCCCTAATTCTTTTAAAACAATTGGTTTGGTGAATGATTTCAACACATGCAATTCGGATTGTCTGGGCATGAAAAAATCAAAATTCACAATATTTAAAATTTTATCCACGGTTTCTATCATGTCATCGTTCGCCAACAAGGCATCATACTTTTTAAAGTCGCAATCTCTATAAACCAGGATGTCTCCCATTTCCATTTTTTCTAATTCCAACAACATTATCAACGGTTTCCACGCAGATAACCCGATTTTGCACATGGTTGCATAATATGTGTTGATGTTGGTTACTTCATGTTCTTTTACATATTTTTCATATCCCATATCCCTTAACAGTTTGGGAGTGTAAAACATGATGTTATCAAAACATTTGTGCCGTTCAATCAATGTTTCTCTGCAATATTTCAAATCTTTTCCATTGTCGTTGGGCAATCCTTCGGAATAAAAATGTGTTATATTGTATTTTTTGCGTGGGGGGAAATTTAAAGGATGAAAATACGAACACCATTTATTCAATATGTCCGAATCATTTTGTGAAACAACTGCATTCTCTAATAAATTATTGTAAATCACGAGCATTGTCTCTTTCAATGAGGTCGCATTTATGACACCCTTTTCAATGAAATTCAATATGTTTTCATTGTGAATGTACATTTCATATTCACTCTTGAAATCGCTCATCAAATCATGTTCATTCCTGTATTGGGTGACATTCGGCGATGAGTACATCATGTAATTGTTCGTTTTTTTCAAAACAATGTTGCTGATTATTCCGCGCAGAATGTCGCAGTACCGAAATGACACAGAACACGGTATTAATAAACACATGAACACCTCTTGATTCAGCCAAAACGTGTTTTGAGAATTGAAAACGCAAACATTGCTGTTGTTTATCAGGATGCGTTTATCCTTCTCCCATTGAATGCAATGTTGATGATTGCATATGATTCTGAACAGAGCGTCCACGTCCGGGTCATTTTCAACTAATCCATTTATTATGGAGGGGGTTTTGTCCGTGGGTTGAATTAAATAATTCGGATTATGTTTCAATAAACTCAACGGAAATCCACGGGGCCAGATATAGTTATTGTTTGTAAAATATTTGAATATGTTGATCCATGCATTGTTTTGTTCAGTGATCATTTGAAGGCCGTCATTGTGATCATTCTGCAAAACACTGTCAAAATTGTCATGAGGCACATTGTCGTCATCCGTTTCATAAATTATTTTATAACCCTTTTTAATGGCATAGAGATACCCTAAATTCTTCCTACAATAATGATTGTAAGGCAATAACTCGCTCAGCTCCGGGAACAGTTTTTTTTGAGACGGAATGTCCAAATATATGCAATTCAAATTGGCATACTGTTCGCTGGGGGTTTTGTTGTCACCCACAATGATCACATCGTATTCCTCATTTTTTATGTGTTTCAAAATGGTTTCCGTGGGGGCATTGATTGTTGTTATGATCACGCATTTTTCTTTATGGAAAATGTCGTTCAGCCATTCAACCGCGTGCGGGTTCTCTTTAAATTTGATTGGATGCAAAATGAAATGGTGACGATGATTCAAAGATCTGTAAACATGTTCTTTGTTTGAAAATTTGTCTCTATCGCCCCACAATATTTCATCTGTGAATTGTTGGTATTGCGATTTGTCTGATTCAATGTTATTGATTACGGTTGGTATGGCAATTTCCAAAAACACTTCATGCTTGGAAAATAAGTCAAACAAATGAAATAACGCGGGTGTTAAATATTTTTTCGGCAAATAAAACCAATCACCTGCAGCGCCATGCCCCGAAAATTTATCCATATTATATTTTTTAAATTCATCATCCTGCATTAACCGGTGTATTGCATGTTTGCCGTATTTGCCATCGCAATTACTCTCCCACCACCATCCCGAATGAGCATCCACCGGTTTAACTTCACTGTGATAATATATGAGTTTGGAAGAATCAAATAAATTTAGAATGTTAACATTTATGATGTTATCATCCATCGTGTAAAAAACACCATCACTCTCATCTATGAGTGATTTGTAATTTTTATAAAAATGATTAAAAATTTTATGGGCATTGTACCCATAATTAATCGGTATGAAATTCACCTCATCATCATTCTCAATCGGGTAATCTGCATAAAAAATCAATTGCTTGAAATGCTTTTCATATAATTGTTTGATTACAGGTTTGTTAGTATGAATTAAATAAGACCAATTAAACACCACGATTAAAATGCTATTCTTAAAATTGTGATGAGATGACGACATTTGAATTAGTTATACATTACATATCTAATAAAATAACGCACCAAGCGCGTTTCAGTGTGAAGTGGCGCTCATTACCGAATACCGGCTTAGCTTATTGCACCGGCTTAATTTGCGTTTGGATTGGGCATATGATTCGCGCTCCTTCACGCTTTTGAAAAAAAAAGCGGTCTTTTTGTTTTTGTTTTTGTTCAGCATCCAATATAATTAAACCGACAATGTGGTGCGATTGTCTTGTTTTTTACGCCGTGTTTTGCGTGCCCGGGCAAAGGCTTCGTCAAAATTGGGTAACTTCCGAAATTTGTGAATATATCGCGCCGTTTTTCGGAAAGCTCCCGGCGGCAGATTTTGTTGTTTGCGGATCCTCCCGGTTGTTTCATCCCGAACGTACCGGTCGTAATCCATGTCTTCGGTAAGCTGGTCGTACAGCTCGTGCACTCTCGTTTCCTTATAAACCCGTAAAACATCCTTGTATTTTTTGTACTGCTTATACGATTTCGTCTTCATGTAATTTAGCAGACCAACCACGCGATCAATGTATTGTTGTATCTCCGTCATGTTCTGGACGGCGGCATTCAGGAGGGAGTGGGTTTGCGGGTTTAAGGCAACGCTCTCCCTGGCCATAAGCTTCTCAACGGCTGGTATGGAATCGTCCAAAAAATGTTTCATCGTTTCAACGTGCGCGGCAAAGAGATCCTTAAACTCGCGTATTAAATAAATTTTAACCTTGATTAATTCGTCCAAGTATTTGCCGAACCAAGACGTTTGAATTTTGGCAGCGTTGTCTTCATTCAGCAGTTCATTGGAAATAACGCGTGAGCGTGGCACCGAAAAACTGAACGCTTCCTCAACTCGGCCTATGTTCGTGTTAAATGAATTTGCAAACGCATGAAAATGTATTTCGTAGAATGCATTGACGCGCTGGGCAATGAGTAGTATCTCGTAGGGACTCGTATTACGTAATAATGACATATCCTCCGAACCAAGGAACGCTAACATTAACTCATTTAGCAATTTGTTAAGGGTGGCCATGTACCATTTGGACAGTGTAAGCATTTCTATTGCTGGATTTTTGGTGTCAGGTTTTAATTCCGGCAGATTGTAAGACACGTCGTCGTCTTGCGTTTGAATGACGGCGCACGACATGACCAGCAGGTTTATGCGCCGGTTTTCACGAATTGCTATGGGAAGCATCGTTTTCACTAGGTGCATGTTTGTTTGTTTGCTAAGAAATGACGTCCCTGGATACCGTACAAATAAACGCTTATCGGCGAGGAAGGGGGTGGACATGTCCTTGGTGTAGTCCACCGGCACGAACACGCCCAATGATAACATAGACCCGATTGTATTGTGTGTAATTGTATGATTGTCTGGTATCATTGCGTCATCAACATGACCTGAAAAAATTCGCTCGTGGGTTATATCCACCAACGTTAATCCGTTAGTGAACGATATCGTGTAAGGGCACAGTTTGCGGAACACTTCCGCCCTCCGTTCTGCTCCTTGAGTGGTGTTATCAAACATGGCGTAATTGTCCGGGTCTCGCATGATTTTATTTATTTCCACATTAATTGAAGGGTGTATCCCGACAGTTTGTCCCGCTTTTTCAAACTCAACTATTCTTAAATATTTATTGGCAAGAATTTTTATGTTGGGTAACAGCTCATTGCCGATCGCTCCATGCGCACGGACAACCGCATAGTCTTCGCCCTGCAATTTTCCGTTTTTCTCGGAGTCTGCCATCAGCGTCGCCTCATCCACATTCATATGGAACATGGGATGCTTGTTGTACCCGATCACTTGAAAGCTTGTCGGAGATGGTTCGTATATGCCGGCTGGATTATGAGGGTCTATATCATCGTCATCCCAAGGAGGAGCCGACGCCACGAGTTCTTGCGGTTCTTGCGGTTCTTGCGGTTCTTGCGGTTCTTGCGGTTGCAATTCTTGCGGTTCTTGCGGTTCTTGTAATTCTCGCAGATTCTTCTGGAACAACCGTCGTTTCAAACGGGCCGCGTTTCTTTGCGATCTCAAAATTTCGTCTTCGTCGTCATCATAAGAACGATGGTCGCCCTCGGAGCGAACTCGCCCATTGGTTGAGCGTTTCCCCCCTTTGTAATGTTTGCGATTGCGATTGGTGCGTCTCTTCATCACGATGTGTATATAAATGATTAATAAAAAAAATTGATTTCAAATGCTAATATAATATCAAGTAATATGTTCTCCTCCGTGTATTGATTAATACAATGAATCTCTTCATTCTTTCGTTGATCCCGACTGAAGCCGCCGAAGCATATATGGACAAGCATGTGTCCAAGATCATATTGGAGGCGGTGCAAATGCTGTGCACGGCAATGCGCGTCTTGGTTCCCGACACCCCCATCAAGGACGCATTGTACAAACAGGCGCATTTGAACCACCCCGTCAGCATCTGGGTGCGCACATCGCGCGACAACTTCATCTGGACGCTAGATATCGTAGAAGCGCTGCACGAGGAGTGGCGCTTCCGATACGGCCACCCCGAAACCAAACAACATCGGTCGTATGCCGTCGCGCAACTGTTGCGCCGCCACGTGCCACGCGACGAGCTCTTCCCCTGTCCCCGCGCCGGGCTGACCCCGTTTGCACTGGCCATGCCGGACGAGTACAAGGCGCGCAACGGCAACGCTGTGGAGTCGTATCGCGCATACTACATGTCGCCCGAA
>Ga0214921_10006508_pt1 | contig 15959 bp, 17 predicted proteins | sample LL1505_MetaG_FD_177992 | JGI IMG/M metagenome (GOLD analysis project Ga0214921, IMG submission 177992) | Freshwater microbial communities from Lake Lanier, Atlanta, Georgia, United States - LL-1505 | ecosystem: Environmental > Aquatic > Freshwater > Lake | place: USA: Georgia | collected...
CTACGGTTGTGTTTCTTTCTTTTCCGTTCTTGCCAATCACAACGTGGGCGGATTCACCCTCGGCTGTGTACCAGTGTCCCGCCTGGTCAGTAGCGACCAGACGGGAATTGGTAGGCTCTTTAGATGTGATTGTAAGAGCCATTACAATTAGAACGGCATTGCGTTGCCGTCTGCGTCAACCTCGGCCTTGATGGCCGTAGACTTGCCCGCAGCGGTAGCAAACTCTTTGGAAGCACGAATCTTTTCCTGCAACCAATCGGGCATATCTGGGAACTGACCGCCTTCACCCTCTTCGATCTCATAATAAATAGTATCGTTGATGGTGGTAGCTGGTGCTTTCATACCCTTGGGTAGTTTGGATGCACCTGCGATTGCGCAATACTGCCTACCCTGCTGGCTGGTCTTGTGGATCAGCGTGAGCATAGCTGGCTTGCCAAGAAGGTTCTTCAAGCTGAATGCTTGGAGTTCCTTGGATGTAAAGGTCTGACCTCTCCACTGCTCAAGCAGTTTCCGCAAGCTGGCTTTCTCTCCAAGACTGCGGGTATGCTCGATGGAAACGACCATAGGCTTTTCCACCTTAGTTACTTTGCCCTTCTCCTCCACCTCGAACTCATCAGTCTGATCGGGCAACTCAAAGGTCAAGCGAACTTTAGGTGTCCACTTCTCTTGGTTGTCCCAATTGGTTTTCTGATGGCCTAGATCAACTAGGCTATAGAGAACGCCTACAGTAGCTCCCGCTTCTGGTAGTTTGCGTTCCATTTTCTGCGATTCACTTATGGTTAGTCCCATGTTATTTCTCCTTTATTTATTTGTTTGGGTTTGTTGTTGTTGGGGTAAGTTCGTCAAAAGCTGGTGACTTAACATAGAAGCCCTGCGCGATGGTTGCGGTCTTGGCATACTCGATCTTGACATTGGCTGGCGCAATTTGTCGAGCTAATTCGCAAACATCATCTGCCCTTAAAATAACAAGCCACTCCTTGCGTCCGTTGCGCCTAAAGAATACCGCTGGGATTTTACCCGCTGGACAATCCCGCCTTGATTGTTCCATCCACTCTTCGGGTTTGAGTGCTTGGCATCGTTTGCCTTCGATGTGGAAAGGAAAGTTCTCGCAGACTACGTCACCGCTACCGCCTTCTGGATTGCCTGCATATTGAACCGTGCGCCTAGCCTTCTGCCAGCCCTGTTCCCGCAAGTAGTTTGCTAACTCTCGCTCACCCGCTGCGCCCTTAGCCCTGCTGTTGATCTTGCCCATAGGTTGTGTCTAGCCAACCACCCACCGCAAGGTCGAGCGTATATTTAATTACGCCAAGTCTTATTAGCGTGGCTAATGTCCCTATTAAATTTGTTAATCATTGCTCTTATGGTCAGCTTCTCAACAATCTCTTGGTTTGCCTTAATCCACGCCACAGCCTCATCGTAGGACTTTGCATCCTGCAATCCATCCTCAAACTGATCCCACGCTTCTTTGTCGTTCATAGGTTCTGGAATACCCGCCAACTCTGCCCTGTCGATGGGCAAAGCTTAGTTGTTATGCTTTTGCACTTAGAGATTGGCAACAGCCAGAATAGGTCATCGTTCATGCCCCAGCAGGCAACGTAATCCACGCCACTGATAGCGCGCTTGGGGATATTAAATCCATTCCCGCTGCTGGTGCTGAAGCGATACTTGGTGCGTCCTGCCTCTACAGTTTGCGCGGTCTTAACTTGGATGCGGAAGAACTTATTATTCTTCTCAGCCACTACATCATAGCCAGAAAAATCCTCGTAAGGTAGCAACACCGAGTACCCGCACCGCAGCAACGCGCCAGTAACGCGAGCAACCCCTACTGCCCCCACTTGGCGTGATGTTAATTTCATGCTTGACGGACTTCGGTTTGTGCTAGAGACTTTTCACCATGAAAGCAATAACAACTATAACACTGATGGCGATGCTGATGGCATCGGGAATGGCGGAAGATGATGATGGTGACGCTGCCGACTTTGTGGGAGCAGTGCTAAAGCGCAACGGATTCTCATGTGGCCGAGGCTGCGTAATATCAGAGAATGGTGGAATGGCTTATTCATCGTCATCTGGTAGGTCAATAATTTCTACTGAGGGTTTCTATTATAAGTCTGGAAGTAGTGTTGTTGGGAAAGATGCGACATTCATATCGAAGTCTAGGAATTTCTTTTATGGAACTTCCGCAACGATTAAGGCTGGTTCGGCCTATATGAATGGAGATGCTGTTTGGGTTGGATCTCAAGAAGAGGATAATGATTAAGCTCCAAATAATGCGAGCCTATTCCGTATTCTGCTTTCTAATCCACCGATAAACTTCTTTCTGGCTGGGTTGCGTTGAGCCATTCGGTATTCGTCCTCAAGCTGGGCTTGGCTGGCTGCACGCATTAACGCCTTTGGCTCAACCTGGTTGATGGCCTGCAATGTCTTTGGACCTAACCCTCCATCTACCGCCACCTTCTGGCCAAGTGTGTTCAATCCTTGCTGGATGTACTTCGTTGCACCGCCCATCCCGCGATTAAACGCGAGATCCTGTGCGAATGGTTGGACTGCTTGGGGGAGCTTAGAGACGAATGGGCTGGTGTACTCTTTGACGTACTGCGCCGCAGCCTGCGCTCTTTCTTGCGCTGGGAGCGATGAGATTCTTTTGAAGGCATCTGGATGATACTTGTCGTTAATACCAGCAACCTCAAAATTACCACCCATATCTCCCGCTGGCAATTTGTAGACCTGCACGTTGCCCTGCTTGTCCTTCCTTGCCTCAAAATCAATCGTCTTTAATGCTGCTGTTTGTAGCACATCTTGTTCTGGTTTTGTTTGCATAGCTTGTGGTTCCTCTACAAAATCAAATGCTGGTTGTTCTGGCACAGCTTGTGATGCTTGTGGTGCTTGCTTGGCGTATTCTCTGGCCTTCTCAATTGGGGCAATCCTTCTTATCTCTTCTGGCACTGGCTCGTATCCAGTTCCAGTAAGTTCTCTTGCCACCATATCCTTGCGAAGCTCAACATCCTTGGATGGGTTCATTGCAAACTTCATTGTTTTTGACCCTGCTTAATTGTCGATTCATTGCGAATCAAAAACTCTTTTCTTGCGTCACTACCAACTTGAGAATACGCGCTCTTTAATGCCCTAGCCTTATCCTCGCTTCCAAGCTTCTTGAAGCCATTATCGCCAAGCAATGCTTCAGCAGCAGCGCGGTTGGCTCGGCCTCTTATCTTTGAGTATTTTTCGTACAACTCTGGAGATAGCCTATACTTTTCGTTGCCAATCATAAATTGCTCTAAGGGCTTCGGTGGTATCACATCTCCATTCTCAGTCTCCTTGAATAGCTTGTAAATTGCCAAGGTGGTTTTGTCGTATGTTGCTTCCCTTGACTTGGTGAAATCAAAGAAGTTGTACATTACTGGATCAGCACCTTCTGGTGTCTGTGGTATCTCCCTTCCCCATATATCAATCTTTTTGGGCAGATCCTCCGCATAGCCAGGAAGCTTTCTCTTGAGGACTTCGCCGAATAAATTTAGTGTTCTTTCAGTCACATCTTCACCTTCAATATCTTTAATCTTTATTTTCTCTGGCAATGAATCGCTCATAGCCCTTGAGACAGCACCAAGCGTATTGGGGAAAACTATTGAAGATACTGTTCCAAAGTAATTGGCAATCCACTTGTCCATCCTGTCCCTCTTGCCGTCCAGCATAGCCGAAAGAAGGCTGTTTGTTCCCTTCAGAAAGCTTTGGTTCATGGCAAATGACAGGGTTTCTGGGACAAGTGCAGTTAAAAATTCTGGACTTATAAATTCACCCTTATCTGTTGCCTTGCTTGCCTCATTCCAAGTTGCAAGCATTCCGCCAACAATCCCCATTTTCTCAAGATTCATAACACGATCACCAGGCTGGAGGTCCGTGGAATCACCTTCCGCAAATCTTTCGAGCGCGCTAAGGTTTATTGTTCGGGGAGGAAGTGTTTTGTATTGTATGTCCCTAGTCTTCTCGGAATCCTCTGCCGACCCGCCAATCACTCCAGCGTCCGACAATGTTTTTGCAACTGCTCCTATGGTTAGGCTTGTCAATGTTTTCCCTATTGCCATGTGTACGCCCCTAGCGTCCTTGGACTGCATTGCTGGTATTCCCTTTGTAACGAGCGCATAACCAGGAAGTGAATAATCAAGCATTTCATCAATCACGTTTGCTGGTGTCTTTGCGTATGGGATAATTGTCTTTCCAATAGTCCTCGCCAATCCAACCCTATTCCCAAGACCAAACATATTTGATACGCTCAACGCTGCTCTTGATAGTGGCGTGTCCTGTTGGAACACGGCCTCTGCTGCCTCTTGCTCTATTTTTCCTAATTCTTCTTTGGATGGCAGTCTTGTTGCTACTGAAATTTCTTTTCCAAGTTCTCTTTTCCCAATCGACTCAATTTGATTTCTAATGTCTTGTATTTTCGCAGATTCAATTGCGGTTGTTTTGGGTTTTGATAGCAATTTTGAAAGCTCATTATTAAGCGATGAAATCTTCGACACTCTTTGGAGTTGTGCGGATTCAGCTAAAAGTCTTGCTTGAGCCATTCTTCTAAATGGGGTATCTCCAAGTTGAAGCAGGCGCAACATTGTTTCTGGAGGTACACCAAGCACCGTTTCAGCGGCTAATCTAGCCCTATCAAGCCCAGCCTGCCCCAATCCTTTCCATCCGTTAAGAACTGGTTGAGCCAATCCAGATCCAGTCCAGAATTGTCTAAACGCTTGGGCTGGCTGAAATCCCCTTATTTTCTCTCCAGACAATAATCCTTCAGCACTGATACCTCTTTTTAGCCCAGCCAATCCCTCTCCGCCTCCTCGAACAAATGCCTTAACCGTTTCTCCAACTCTTCTTGCTCCAGCCAAAGATATTGGTGAGGATACAGTTCTTTCCGAAACTGGCATTCCAACTGATTTCTTGAACGCTCTTGCCACCTCTTGGCTTATAAATGCACCCTGTCTTCCCATCGCTCTAGGCAATGAACTTACCGCATTACTCCAAAGATTCGTGACCAAAGAAAGAGGCGCAAGAAGATTTCCTTGTATTACGGTTGGCAATGTCTCGGCAAAAAACTTTTTAGGGACAAGTCTTGACTCAAAGTTCTGGAATCTAAATGCACTTTCAACAAATCTTTTCTCGGCTTGAATTGCTTTCTGTATGTCCACATCATCCAGCGTGTTTCTTGCTTTTTCCGCAAGAGTTTCATAGGTTGACCTGGTTCTAGCTTGAAGCTTAAAAAGATTTCTGGCTTCTATAAGAAGAGGCTGAGTAAGGGTTCTTCCATTCTTATCAAGAAAAACGCTTAGTGTGGCAAGGTATCCATTTTGGGTTGCCGACGGAAGAGTCCTCATTGCTGCAACAGTTTGAGCGGCTTCTGTAGGTAGTTTTATTCTGGTCTTTGCAAGATCAATCAATGACTTAACATCATTCTGTTTTGATGCTCGGTTAATTAACTCGGCATTGGCAACTACTTTTTGAGGAGCAGTTCCGCTTTCAAAAATTCCTCTTACAACATCATCGGACTCGTTTGCTAGGGCATCTTGCAATGCCTTCTGACCAAACTTTGCGTACTTTATATCCTCACTCTTTGCAAGCTGTTCACGCACTCCTCTATCAAGGAATGGATCTTTTACCATCTTTACGCCTGCCTGCCTATATCCAACGCCCTTAGGGAGTGCTGGCAATTCAATTGGCAATTCAACTGGAGGAACGCCTGCCTTTGCTACTGCTTGTTCCGCCTTCGGCGCAACAGCCTCAACTGCCTTCGGCAAAGCACCCTCAACCGCTGGAGCAACAGCAGGCGCAACAGCTTCAGCAGCTTGAGTGGCTGGGCGAGTTAATGCACCGCGAACTCCTTTAGCCAATCCAACCAACCCACCGCCAGTAGGCGTTAGAATAGATGCAGCCGTTGTGGTTATTGGATACTTCTCAACATCGCGCTGTAACACTTCGCTAATGCGAGCCATACGCTCTGGACCTAGCAACGCCTTGCCAGCAGCCTCTTGACCCTTCTGGCCTGCTATAAATCCTCCGATACCAGCAATCGCGCCAGTAGCAAGCTTGGGAAGTATCCCGCCAGGTGTAAGTGCGGCAGCGGTTTCGGCAGCCACAGCACCAGTAGTTGCGGGTAATATTTGGCTTGCAACAGTGCGTGCAATTGCACCAAGCCTGCTGGGTTCTTCTGGCTCAAGTTCAAAGGAGTCAACATTGCCATCCTTGTCAGCCTCGAAGCGTACCACTTTGCCGTCCTTGTTTCTGCCAATTGCAAAGCCAACGCCTGTATTCTTATCTGTTCCAGACGATACTGTTTCAATGCCAAGCCTCTGCGCTTCTTTGACTGCTGGAATTGCTGGCGCTTCGATAATGCCTTCAGCCAACGCCTGCGCTGTTGGCTTGTATCCTTCGGCTATCGTGCCATCTGGCCTGCGGATCGTACCCATCGCATCCACAGCCTTCCCAGCCTCAATGGATGCTTGTTGTGGCGTTGCGCCAGCTTGTAGTTGGCGTTGCGTTTCTTGCTGTAATACAGCTTCACGCTCTGGAGAGATAACATCCTCTGGCGCACCACCAGATGCCAAATAATCAGCCTTGGTTAAATTGCCAGCATCTTCTTGGGAAAGTGGAGCAAACTCTAAATCTTGTTCCTGCTCTGGAACGAACTCAAGCTCTGGCCCTATAGCCATTGCTTACTGCCTCGCTTGCAGTCTACCTGGTTTCCCGTTGATATAAATAAGTTGTCCAGGCTTCACGCCTGCTGCCTTTGCTTCTTGGAGACTATTAAAATTCTTCGGTGCTTCTTGTTGCGCTGGTGCTTGCGCTGGAGTCTCTGGCGCAACTTTTGTAGGTGCTTGCAAAGGCATTGTTGAAGACTGATAATCTGGAACATTTGTTTCCATCTGGCCTGCTTGTCGGTTAAAACCAAGTTCGGCCAGCTTGTTTTTATAAACACCAGCTTCAGCCTCGATGTCTTTCAGGACATCAGCGCGTGGTTTTGCACCAATCAATCCAAGTCCAGCTTCCATAGCAAATGTACGCCTATCGCCCTTCGCAATTTCAATCTCTTGTTTTACACGCTTCTTCTGCAGGTCTTTTAGCCTGTCATTTAATTCAGCACGCTGTGTTTCAATGTCTTCATTCTGAAGGCTCTGCTCGTTGCTAATCGTGCTGCCAATCCCAGCAAGGTAAGGCGCAAACGCTGGGTCTTGGCTCAAAGTAGGAAGATCCTTTAACTTTCCTTTAACCTTCAGTCCACCCTTCTCAAATGTAAAGTCAACGTCTGGCTGTTCCTTGAGTGCCATTGCGCGCTCTTCGAGGGCTTGCTTTCTCTGCGCTTCGGCTACGGCTTGCTTCTGAAGTTCATCTTGGCGAAACATATTCATCAATTCTGGTACATCTAATACTGCCATAAATCTCCTTATATCTTGATTAAGTTGCCAAGGCCAGTAGCAATCTGACCAAATTGTTCAGCTCCACTTGGCTGTCTGGAAATCGCGCCAACCTGCGCACCGTAAGTGCTAGACAAGTAATTAGCTTGAGAGCCATAAAGGTTTGCGAATGTATTTGTCAACGCAACTGGAACAGACTGGTCAACCGCTTGATAGAAGTTAGCCGCCGTTGAAGGCTGTTGATTAAACCCACCAGGCAAAGCCTGATTGGCTTGGATATACTGCTGCATCGCGCTTTGCTGTTGCCCCGTGCGTGCGCCAGCAAGATTGTAGATGGAAGGTCCGCCAGCAACAAAGTTGGAAGCTGCACCAAGCCTGTTTTGACGCAATGCGTCACGGAACGCTATATCAGCTTTGAGTGCGTCACCAGTTGACTGACCAGAACCAAGGAAACTCTGCGCTGCTCCGTAGCGTGCCAACTTTCGGGCTTCGCCAGCAGCACCGATCTGTGAGGCTTCTTGCACTGCTGGTCCAAGGCCAAAGATGTTTCCACGGGCAGTCTGTGCGGCTCGGATAGATTGCTCGTATCCACGCCGTTCTTCTGCACCGATGGTCGAACCAAGGCGTAATTGATTAAGAGCCTCGTCTTCGATGGTCTGACGAATCTGCTCAGTCTCTGGCGTGGTTGTTGCACCAATTGGCTCAGTAGCCATCTGGCGATACTGCTGACCCAAGCCAACCGCAGTGCGGTAAGAATCTGGATCAATCTGGAAAAGCTGTTGCGAAGCACGCTCTTCGGGTAGCTGGACAAATGATCTAAACGAGGTGATCTCTTTTAACCCTTCGGGGCTATCCATCGTGATAGGCTTAAAATTCTTCTGCATATCCTGCGCGCCTGTGACTGCGCTGGTTACGCTCTTCAAGTCATCACCAAGTTGCTTGATGAATACTTCTGAAGATGTGCGCCTAGCATCGCCAGCGGGAAGTTCGGCAAGAAATTTGTTGGCCGCAGTAAGCCGTTCATTGATGCCAGCAATCTGCGTGTTGCCACGCTCAATCACGCTGTTTAGGCGGGACAGCTTTGAGTTGTTGTAATCCTGAACAATTTGATCGTCTGAGACTTGGAAGTTTAGCATTGAGCCAAGATCGGACGATCCGTAGTTACGCCCAGCGGAAAGTTGTGATAAGGCTTGGTTAAACGCTGGACCAGCATTAGGATTTTGCATTCCCATACCTCCAGCAGTTAATGCTTGGATTTGAGCGGCAAGAGAATTGCGAGCATTTTCTTGGCTTGTCACATCGGCCAACCGCTTTTCGTAGGTGTCTTGTAGGTTTTTTATGTCGACCCGTTGTTTTCTTGCAACCTCATTCTGAGCATCGGCTATATTTGTAAAAGGAAAACCACCAGATTGGTTGTTATAGTTATCTATGTTTACTCTCTTTTGATTTCTGTCGCCTATTGCTGGAGATTGCAGAGTAGAAATTGTCCCATCATCATTAACCTTGTATCTTATCGGATAACGATCATCTGGAAGTTCCCCAGGAAAAATAAGTGCCATATTAAGCCTTTAACTCTGGACTACCAATGTTCGTGCCAATCGTGCCATAGAAATCAACTGGTCCTGGTTGGCGGTTGAACGCTACGTTCTGCTCAACTGAGCCGTAGGGTGATGTGCCATAAAGACGCTCGAACTGCCTAGTCATCTGATCGCCTAATCCTCGATTTAAGGCATACGCCTGCGGGCTAGTCTCATACTGCCTGCGGAGCGATTCTAGGGTGCGTTGCGGTCCGTACTGCCGCTCTAATTGCATCCCAGCCTGCACGCCTGCCTGCTGGTCTAAGGCTGATAGCTGGCGTTCTAATCCACGCTGTTGAGGTAGATATTGGATGCGAAGCTTATTCTCAAGCTGTGCCATCTCTGGTGCTTTTTCAATATAGGTCTCAATATTCTTCTTGTACGCCTCTGCATTGGCCTGAGCTACCGCTGCTGGATCGGGCGGAGGGGGCGGTGCGGGAATAGAAGGTGATCCACCCACGGTGTTAAACCCTAGCCTTTCGCATAAATGTCATATAGTCGTAACTCCTTGGTTTTCCAGAACGATTAAAGGTGATCCGCTTGCGAGGACCAAAACGCTCCCAAAGGAGCAACAGCAAGCAACGTAAAGATTTACCACCCTTTGAGGAGATCGTCAAGTCAACAAAGACATTCTCGCCATCTTCGCTATGCACATAATGGTCAGCCTTTTGGCCGTCCTTGATGCACCTAGCCAGAGCCACCCCAGCAATCCCATCCTTATCTTCGACTACGCCTACCATCCCCTGCCTCTCAAACCAGCCAAACCACTCAGCTAGGTTAGGCCACATCGACTCAGGCACGCCACTCTCCTCTATATACTTTAGCGCGGTCATAGGGTCTTCTGTATCTCGATTGTGTCGGGGTTAGCCGCTGCCATGATCTGGCGGATAGCCATCTTGTTTGCTGAACTGGAAATCTTGATATTGATTAAACGCCACTTCTCGTACTTGCGAAGGTCGCTGGCGAGCTTTTTCTTGACCGAGGAAGGCAGGACGGCTGGCAGGGTGAATGGCAAAGTTAGAGTTGAACTTGCAATGTTTATGTTTGGGGCAACGCTGACATCCCCAACGTCAACGTCACGCTGAATAAATACGTTTGCATCGCTTGAGAATGAGTTATCAAATACAATCTCAAAGTGGCTGCCATATTTTAGGGAGAAAGGATCTCCAAAGTTAAAATCCTTGGTTCTTACAAATGATTCATAAGCTGTTCCAGAATCAACGTAATCAGATGAAGTAGTCCCAGCGGGAGTTTTATACCCAGCATACTTGCTAATAAGTCCTGTTGTATTTTTCAACATCAACCTTGAGCCTTCGGCGTTAAAGTTGGTCAAAGCAAACTGCATTACCTTGGGAGTCCAAGTCCCCTCAAACGCTCCTAGCGCGGTGTTGTACACTAGCAAGGTATCGTTGGTATCATTGGCTTCAGTTGGGATGGCCAGAAAGTATCTATTGTCGTAATACATGGCGGTAGATACTGCGATAGCCTGCGTGTTGATGCTTTGGATAACGTCTTTCACTATCTCGGAAATAGGTATTCCAACTGAGCTAAAATCATCTGCTACTGACCGCACCAGCGACCTAATACCATTGTCGGACAAGAACAATATATCGCTACTCACTTGAACCGCAGTACCAGTAGCAACACACCCTGTATTATTGGATATGATGGACACAATCCAATCTGCTGCTGTGGTTGCATCACTTGGCACATCCACCTGGAATACCCTGCGCTTCTTGAATACGATGATCCTATTCTTGTAGTACGGCACGATTGCGGTTATCTCGTCACCATCATCGCCATTGACAACAATGCTGTTGGTCGCATCCCATATTGAAGGATCTAATATGTCCGAGGCATAAAGCGTGTTTCGGTTAGCCCCAGAACCAACAGCGAACAGCCTATTCTCCGTGTTAATCAAGAGCCTCAAGCCTTGTGGCGGTGGGCTGACCGTAGCTGTGGCAGTCGCGCCTGACCCATTGCCAACGATTGTGATTGTAGGTGCTGCCAAATAACCAGAACCACCATCAACAACAGTCACGCCTGTTACTGCGCCACCAGCAACTGTTGTAATAAAGGTTGGCACTGTCCCGCCCAAATTGGGTCCAGTAGCAATTGCCGTTGCGCTGGTATATCCGCTTCCAGCAGTAGTAACTGTTACAGCACGAACCTTGCCACCTTGCCTTGTAATAATGCTGCCATCCCAATAATGAAAGTCTCCGTCAGCATCGGCTAGGTACATCTTGTCGTTGAACTGAGCCATCGAAACTTCGGTTGCGCTGTTGATTGAATAACCACTAGACCATTGCTGTGCGTAAGAGTTCCATGCGCTTGTTGATTGGCTCCAAGTAGCATCAATTGGATGCTGGGTAGAAGACCCATTTGTATCAATACTAAAGAATCTTCCGTTGGTTACAGTCAGCAACTGCTCGTTGGTAGAAGTCTCGTAGTAGCGCATCCCGCCCACAGAACCAACCGCGCTGGTGGCAGTAGTGCAAAAGTTTGTTGTACCAACGCGAGTTTCAAGATTGCCCTTTGGGGAAAGGGTCATGTTTTGTAACTGCTGTACTTGATTCTCGGCTAGTAAGTCAGATTGTAGGCCACTAGCTTGCCCACCCAAAAAGCTCCTAATGCCGTCAAACGCCAAGAGATCGTCTAGGTTATTGTCGTAGTAAGGCATGACTGCCTCCCTTTAAGCTGAGAACATTTCTTCTATGGTTAGCTCGCCTAAACTTTGCGGTGTGATCTGCTTAATGCCCCCGACTTGGCTCAACTCGTAGTTAGCCATTAAAGCCAGATCAGCATTAGCGGTCTGCGTGATGGCTTGAGCCTTGGCATACTGCCGTTCACGCTCTAGGGCATCAGAATGCGTTAAGGCAAGAACCAAGTGATGAACGTGGGGCAAACGAAGCTCGTCATTCAAGGCCGAGTCAGACGGAGGAAAGTCAACGATGTAATTTGTCCTAGTAAGACACTTCAGCTTTTCCACAACACGCAATGGGATTGTGCCAGATGTTTTAAGCCTTGGGTAAAGGTTTAACTGTGCAACGCCACTGCTGTTTCGGCCTGTAAAATGGTAGGTATCTGGATCTCCAGTACGAGCATCGTCAAGCAAGCCTGGGTCTTGGCTTACAATCGTTGCTAGGTCAATCGGGTCAACCTCTGCATCATTGTAGGCCACCGATAGGGGTGTCTCGACATTAGTTCCTAGCGTGATCTGCCTGTTTGTTCCAACTGAATAGGTCGAGTTGGTGACAGTCTCACGCCAAGGCGCAAAGTCCCATACGCGCCGATAGGCCAAGCTTGCGGCCTTCTGCAAGAAGGTAAGCGTATCGGCATCGGTCTTGCCAATCTTCTCACCCGCATACTGGGCGATTTCAGTTAGGGTCATTTAGCTTTCGCTTGAGCCTGTTGAAATTGTGCTAGGATCAATCTCAACTTCGTTTTCGTCAAAGTATTTTACTTCGCCAGTTATGCAGTTTGATTCAATTCTTGCTATCATAAATTATCCTTCGTACATGATGTTGACTGAGCCTTCGTCAAATGTGTCTGTTCCGTTGACTGTGGTGATGCGGAGTCGATCAAGAGTTGCAGACAAGGAGACATTTCCACCCCCAGCCCATGTTGTAGTGTCTGAATCAAATGAACCAACACTGCTGGAAACCCATGTATTTCCAGAAATGTTTGTTAAAATCATATGTCCAGTAAGTTTGTCGGCCTCACCATTTCCATTAGATATTAAAAATCCTGTTGTTGAAATTCCGCCAACAGTAACATTAGCGGTTGCTGTATAAGTTGCCGAACTTTTATAGCCAGATATCGTAAATGTTGAGCTTCCAATTTGGAGTTGTTTTTTGCTGACCCCATTAGTGGATACCCCATTAAACATCACAGTAATTCTTTTCACCCAACTAGGAATACCAGTAAAATCAATAGCTGTTCCGCTGGTGGATGCAACAGCAGTAGAGGAGGTAAATGGTTGGGATAATTTAGCAGGAGTAATTGACCCGTCAGCAGGAGTTGACGAGAATGTTCCAGTTGTCGCGGCAGTAACCCTGCCTTTGGCATCAACAGTTATGAATGGGATTGCAGAGACGCTTCCATAAGAACCAGCCGTAACTGCTGTTGTTCCGAGTGTTCCAGTTCCCTGGCTAATTGTAAAGTCGCCTGCGAGAGTGGTGGATAGGTTAGCGATAGTTCCAGTTGTGCTGTTAAGCGTGGCAACTGTTCCAGACGTGAAGATGCCTGCTGTGCCAGTTGTAGTGCCTGCGGTTAGGGTCGGGATAGTTCCAAGCGTGATATTGGCAGTGCTTGAGGTTAGGTTAGGAATCGTTCCAGTAGTAATGGTCGCGCTGGTGCTAACTGTGCGATTGCCAGTAGCAGTGCCGTAGGTGAGCGCACCAGAAAGGCTTAGGTTTACAAAAGTTCCAGCAGTAAGCGTATCTTCAAACAAGTTCTGAACTGTTGCACGCCTTGGCGCACCTGTATCAGAAACTCCGCCAACAGCAATTAGAATCTGGTCGGCAGTTCCTACTGTTGTTAATTCGGTCTGGGTCGTAATTAAGCCAGCGTAAATTGATGTATCATCAATAAGGTTATGCAGGCCAGCCGCAGTAACAATGCCGTTAGTGGCAAATGTTTGGGTTCTATTTAGAATTGTTGCCATAAATTAAGCCGTAAACCTCATTGCGGTTGCGAAGATTGTTCCTGCTGGAACAGTGCCTGCGGTTGATCCCTTGCTGTTCACAACGTATCTTATTACGTTTGATGCAATTGGGAAGAAGCTAGTAATAATCTGTACTGTTCCAGTTGTAGATCCAAGCGAATCAATTGATCCAATAACTATGTCACCAAGAGCCGCGCCTGTTAGGGCAAATGTTCCTGTGGTTGTATCCGCAAGGTTATGTGGCTGAACAGTGGAAAGTGTAAACGCTGCTGTTCCGTAGCTAACAGCAGTAAGTCTTGGACCAGATGCGCCAACCTTCAGCGTGCCAACTGTTGCTGTGTTCGTTACTGCAAGCGTGCCAATCGTGGAGGTGTTGACGGATTCAGTGCCAATCGTAGCCGTGCCAGTAGTGGCAGAAATGCTGGAGCTAAAGGTGGCTGCGCCAGTAACCGAAAGAGAGCCTGTGCTGCTCACGCCTCCTGTGGATAGCTGAAGCGCGGAGGATACATTGTTGCCATCGGTGATGGTCTGGATCGTGCCGTCAATGCCAGTAGTGCCGCTAGTCTTAATTAGCTGGACGTAACTGGTAGAAATGTTCTGTGTTCCAAGTGTGGGCATTTAATCTCCTAGTTGGCGAAGCGGTTTTTGAGGACATCCCAAGCCATTGAGCAGGCCAGCCCAACGACTCCAGCTACAGCCAGAACCTTCGTCTTTAAGGTTTCCAGCGCACCTAACCTATTAGCAACATCCCCGTGGAAAGCAAGTGACCTTTCGACCATAGCGTAAAGCTGAAGCTGACGCTCTTCCATTCTGGCAAGGCGGATTTCCATGCCCCAGACTTGCTCTTCACTCATGGCTTGGTTGCCCCCAAGTCAGATGCTGCCCCCATATCCGAATATACAGGAAGCGGGTTATTGTCAAGCTTGCGTGGCGAACAGGAACAGAGCAAGAGGGTGAGGAGGAGGAGGGGCATTATAGTTCCTTGATCCACCTAAAAGACTCCGCAATTTGCCGAGAAAACTCCTTGCCCAATACATCGTCCCAATCTTTTTCTAATGGCTCAACCTTATTGCGGATAGTGTGATCGCCGTAAGGCCAGCCGAGTTCGTGTTCTGTGGTGTATTGTTCTACATTATCAAAGTCGTGGCTAGGAGATTCTAGCTCTAAATACTTCCAAATAGCTTCCATGGTTTCTGCTGGTTCTTGAGTCAAAGATTCAAAATGAACAAAGTGAAGTTTATCCTTATGCCTCTTTACTGCGTCCGACAATCTTTCCACGGCGATGCCGAGCGGGGGCATATTGAGCCAGCCCTGCGCTCTTTTCTCTATCGTTGTCCAGTTCTGCGGTGTTTGCTTTTCAATGCTTGTAAATGGAAACGGATTCTTTTGCCATTTCTTTTCAAAAGAAGAAAGGATGCCACGCATATCACGAACTGGCACTAGCACTTTGGCATTGGGCCAGATTGCAAAGAGCATATCTAAATGCCCAACCCAAGAACGGCATTTGTCGGCTACGATAGGGCGGTCGGTTAGTCTATTAAAGGCGTTCTCGCATCCACCCTTTACATAGTCATAGAATAAAGTCTCGCCATCTCTTGGGTTCGGGATAGTCTTAAATTCTTCGGTGCTATGAAATTGTCGAGCTATGTATCCGATTTCGTGCAATCCGCTGGTGGCCGTTGAATGAACTTTCTCGTTTTGTGCAAGAAGGTTCATTAGTAGGGTTGACCCTGCTCTTGGAAGGCCAGAGACGAAGTGAATAGTTTTAGACATACAAGGATTTTGAAGTAAGGCGAAGATTTCTACAAGTTCTTTATTACTGTGACATTTGCGTTTCCTTGAAAACTTAATCCAGTTCCAGCCGTCCAAGAGGCATCGGTGCTTCTTGCTCGGATAGTTAATGGCGAGGCGGTGCTTGCAAATGCGTCACTACCAACAAAAGCTGATTGTTCAACATAGCAAAGAACTGTGGCTAGGCTGGTGCAATTAAAGAACGCATAAGTACCAATGCTTGTCACAGTATTGGGAATTGTTATGCTGGTTAGGCCAAAACCACCAAACGCATAATTACCAATACTTGTTAGGCTACTTGGAATTGTTATGCTGGTTAGATTAGAACAACCCTTGAACGCATATTCTCCAATACTTGTTACGCTTGAGGTTGGGGCAAATGTGAAGCTGGTTAGGCTGAAGCAATTTTGAAATGTTTTAGTACCAATGCTAGTTACGCTGTTGGGGATGGTAACGCTGGTTAGACCAATGCAACCATTGAACGCGTAACTACTAATGCTAGTTATGCTACTTGGTATGGTTATGCTG
>Ga0214921_10006509_pt1 | contig 15953 bp, 14 predicted proteins | sample LL1505_MetaG_FD_177992 | JGI IMG/M metagenome (GOLD analysis project Ga0214921, IMG submission 177992) | Freshwater microbial communities from Lake Lanier, Atlanta, Georgia, United States - LL-1505 | ecosystem: Environmental > Aquatic > Freshwater > Lake | place: USA: Georgia | collected...
AGCAGTTTTACGAGTAGCCATGCGCAGAAATTGTAGTCATAACTCAGAGTCGGGGGCTAAAGCATGGGAAAATAAGGGTTATGGGTGCTCTCAGTCATATTCGTGTTCTTGATCTCAGCCGCGTTTTAGCCGGTCCGTGGTGTGCACAGAACCTAGCTGATTTGGGGGCTGAGGTGATCAAAGTGGAGCGTCCCAAGAGCGGAGATGACACTCGCCACTGGGGTCCTCCCTTTGCAAAAGATCCATTGGGCAACGATACAAGCGAATCTGCCTATTACATCTCGATTAATCGGAATAAGAAATCCATCACCCTCGATATCAGCACACCTGAGGGTCAAGAGATTGTGCGTGGTCTTATTGAACAGTCTGACGTGGTGATCGAGAACTATAAAGTTGGGCAACTCGCTAAGTATGGTTTGGATTACGAGAGTCTGAAAGCAATTAAACTCAATTTAATTTATTGCTCCATCACCGGCTTTGGACAAACCGGTCCGTATCAACATCGTGCGGGATACGATTTCATATTGCAAGGTATGGGTGGGTTCATGAGTATTACGGGTGAAGCCGATCATCTTCCTGGCGGTGGTCCTCAAAAAGCAGGGGTCGCAATTGTCGATCTCTTTACCGGCATGTATGCCAGTTCAGCCATTTTGGCTGCGGTGATCCACCGCGATCGCAGTGGCGAAGGTCAATACATTGATATGGCATTACTTGATACTCAAGTTGCCATGCTCGCCAATATCTCCAGTAATTATTTGTGTAGTGGCGTATCACCCCATCGGTGGGGTAATGCGCATCCGAATGTGGTGCCCTATCAAACCTTCCAAACCTCCGATAGTTGGATCATCGTAGCCGTTGGTAACGATGGTCAATTTAGACACTTTGTAAAAGCGGGTAATCGCGAGCCCCTGGCCGATGATCCGCGCTTTGCAACCAATCCTGCACGGATTGAGCATCGGGATGCTCTCATTCCCTTACTTGCGGCGATGGTGAAAGAAAAGACCAAAGTGGAGTGGATCTCACTTCTGGAATCGGTGGGAGTACCTTGCGGTCCCATCAATAATTTACAAGAGGTGTTTGAGAACGAGCAAGTTATTGCGCGGGATATCCAACTGAATGTGCCCCATCCGACTGCTGGCTCCATGAAACTCGTTGCCAGTCCGATGCGTTTATCCAAAACTCCAGTGACTGTGCGCATGCCACCACCTTTACTAGGTGAGCATACGGAAGAGATATTGGGTGCCACACTTCACTACACTCATGAACAAATCGCGCAGTTGCGCTCCAAAGGAATCATCGATTGAACACAATACGCACTCCCTCCTTATCGCTGATGCAGGTGCTAATTTTTGGCAGTCTGATGGTGACCCTCTCGATGGGTATTCGGCACGGCTTTGGTTTATTTAATTTACCCATTACCTCTGCCAATGGCTGGGGTCGCGAGACCTATGCCTTAGCAATTGCCCTGCAAAACTTAGTATGGGGCTTTGCGCAGCCAGTGGCTGGGGCATTGGCCGATCGGTATGGCCCATTCAAGATCATGGTGATCGGTGGGTTCTTATATGGTTTGGGATTAATTGGGATGGCACTCACCAGTGATCCACTCCTATTTAATCTTGCAGGTGGCTTAGCGATTGGCATAGGCTTAGCGGCCACGACATATAGCGTGGTCTACGGCATCTTAGGACGCAATGTATCGCCTGAGAAACGCGTTTGGGCAATGGGTATTACTGCTGCAGCGGGCTCCTTTGGTCAATTCTTAATGATGCCCTTAGAACAGGGGCTCATCAGTAATTTTGGTGCCAATGAAGCACTGATCTACTTAGGCTTACTTGCCTCGCTCATGATCCCGCTGGCATTTTGTCTGCGGGAGACTGGGTTTGCAGCAAACCAAGCGGGTGATCAAACGATTCGGCAAGCTCTCAGTGAGGCAATGGGTAACCGTAATTTTCGGTTCTTAATGATGGGTTATTTTGTATGCGGTTTTCAGGTGATCTTTATCACCTTACACCTTGCCCCCTATCTCAAAGACATGTCCCTCAAATACCCAGAGATCAATGGTGCAACGGTTGCTACCACCGCCCTGGCTTTGATTGGCCTATTTAACGTGGTTGGCACCTACTATGCCGGGGTCTTGGGTCAACGCTTTCCGAAACGCTTTTTGCTATCGGGTATTTACATCACGCGCTCAGTAGCTATTACTTTATTTCTACTATTTCCGCTTAGCGCAACCACTACGTATGTCTTTGCTGCGGTCATGGGAGTTCTGTGGCTATCCACCATTCCACTCACCAATGCGATCGTGGCACAAATTTTTGGGGTGAAATACCTCACGATGCTCTCGGGAGTAGTGTTCTTCTCGCACCAACTGGGTAGTTTTTGTGGAGCCTATTTCGGGGGCTATTTATACGACCTTACTGGCTCCTATCAAATCGTTTGGGGCATTGCGATTACCTTGGGTGTTTTTGCTTGCCTCATTAATCTACCCATTCGCGAAGAGCCCTTGGTACGTCCCGCAATGGCTTAAGATGCCAGCACATACAGACGCTTTCGGTAGAATAAGTTGATGAGCAAGTATTTATTTCTGTCCCACGCGAGTCCTTCTTGGAAGAAGCGCTTAGGATATGTCATTGTAGTTGTAGTGCTTGCCTTAGTGTTTGCGCTCTACTCCATCCCCGAGGTGGTGATTGGTTTAGCTAATCAAGCATGGGCTTTGTGTGGATGGTGATTCGTGTTAACCCGCTGTAGCACAATGGATAGTGCAATCGCCTCCTAAGCGATAGATCCAGGTTCGACTCCTGGCAGGGGGACCATTAAAGCCATATCAAGTTTCTATTGGGATTAATCCTATTCCCTTCAAATTAAATCATGTCAAGCAGAATTTAGTTATTTTGCTGTGATGCAACTGAAGTTATCCACAGCGAATGTGGATAAATGCACGAATTGTTCTCTAAGTATTGATTTTGTATAGAGTGAACTAGGATGCTGAAAAATTAAGCAGTCATGCACATCGTATTTGTGCTCTAACGTCACTGTATTTATTTATAGGCACTCTGAATAAAAATAAAGTTCTTAAGTATTGCCTTTTTACAAAAGTCGTATTAGGCATGCTCTCACTCTTATCGTCCAAGTTCTGATAAGCGCTTACTCGGGCTAATTGCTTCGGGATCAATCACGATCTCGATGATTGCTCCGTCTGCGCTCTTAAGCGCCTCTTGTATTGCTGGTGCAAATTGTTCAGTCTTCTCAACGCGGTATGCCGGCATGGAGAAGCTCTTGGCAAAGTCAATAAAGTTGGGGTTGGTGAGTTCGGTGCCTGAGACCCGCGCCTTGTACTCCCGCTCTTGGTGCATACGGATCGTGCCGTACATGCCATTGTTCACAATAATCACAATCGGTTTCGCCTGATAGCGCATGGCGGTAGCCAACTCTTGGCAGTTCATCATAAAGTCACCATCGCCGCAGAATGCGACAGCAACGCGTGTGGGATCAACGATCTTGGCAGCAATGGCAGCGGGCAGTCCATAGCCCATTGACCCGTTAGCAGGCGCTAATTGGGATTTAAATCCCCCATAGGGATAAAAGCGATGTAGGAAGGCAGCAAAGTTCCCAGCCCCATTCGTTAGGATTGCATTGCGTGGCAAGTGACTTTGTAGTGCCGATACGATTTCGCTTAATTGCACTGGGCCTGGGATGGTGGTGGGCTTGCTAAATGCGAGATAAGCATCGTGCGCTACTTTCATTTGGCCTCGCTCAAGCTGTGGTCCCATTGAGATCTTGCTAAGTGCCTCACAAAATGCCTGCGGTGATGCACAAATGGGGTAATCGGCGTAGTACACCCTGCCTAGTTCATCCGGACTGGGTAGTACATGAATTAATGGCATTTGTGGTTTGGGGACTGTGAGTACGGTGTATCCAGCCATGGTCATTTCACCCAAACGCTCCCCAATCACTAAGAGCATGTCAGCTTCTTGTACACGCTTCACTAATGCTGGATTCGCTGCAATTCCGAGGTCTCCTGCAAAACATGGATCCAAGTTATCGAGTAGATCTTGAGAACGAAAGCTTGTTGTTACTGGAACCTGCTCGCGATTGGCCCAGGTTGATAGCGCATTGCAGGCTAACTTGGTCCACGATCCACCACCCACAATCACCATCGGGCGTTTAGCTTTAGCAAACTGTTGCATCGCATTGGCAAAGAGCGTTTGATCTAGCCCTATTGCAATCATCGGTGCGGCTGGCGTTGGTTTCTCTTGTGCCTCTTTAAACAAAATATCTTCGGGTAGCGCCAAGACCACGGGGCCCTTTCGGCCAGACTGCGCTAGATGAAAAGCATGCGAGACGAACTCGTCAATCCGATCGGTGCGATCAATACTCCCCACCCATTTGGCGCACTCAGAATAGACCTTGCGGTAATCCATTTCTTGGAAGGCCTCGCGCTCCACCATATCGGTTCCCACTTGACCAATCAGAACGACCATCGGGGTCGAGTCTTGGTAGGCCGTATGAACTCCAATAAGAGCATTAGCAGCCCCTGGCCCGCGGGTGACCATCACGACCCCCGGTTTGCCGGTCAACTTAGCATAGGCCTCTGCCATATACGCAGCGCCACCCTCTTGCCGGCAGGTGATAAAACGCAGGCGATCCTGATGATCTACCAAACCATCCAATAAGGGCAAGAAGCTCTCACCAGGCACCCCAAAGGCAATCTCAACGCCCTGGCGCACCAAGGCATTCGCTAGGATCTGGCCGCCGTGTATCGTGTTGGGGTGGGTTTGGCTCATGGTGCTCTTTCCTTGTTTTGCTAATACACTATTTAGATGAATAGTTTAACGACAAGTACCTTGGCTGCTCTTGAAGAAATGCTGCAGAACGCCAAACGCAATCCAAGTTCAGATTGCTTACCGGTCTACTTTGAAAAAATATATGTGGGCAATATAAGCCGTCCATTAATTAGCGCGGTCGAGGATCTCTTAAAACATGGATCCTTTTCGCATATTCAGATGGATATCACGCGGATTATTTTAAAGAATGCGCCGCCCGCCCAACTCAGTGATAATCTGCGCGCCCTCGCGAATGGTCTGCATCAACTGGGATTAATCCCAGCTTGGCGCAATGAAGAGTTTGCATGGTATGGAAGTGATGGTCATGAGTATTTTCGGGTAGAGCGTGCCGCGTTTCGGACGTTTGGCTTTCGCAGTCAAGCAGCTCATATCAATGGTTACACCTCGGCAGGAACGCTTTGGTTAGGTCGGCGTAGCGAGAGCAAACAGATTGATCCCGGTAAGCTCGATAACCTCAGTGCTGGCGGTATCAATGCCAATGAGACCGTGGTGCACTGTGCGATTCGGGAGCTGTGGGAAGAGGCTGGTGTTCCACAAGGGATTGCACAGCAGATAAATCCCGCTGGAACATTGGTAATCCATCGCCCTCACCCACCCCATGGAATTCATCATGAAATGTTGTTCATGTTTGATCTTGAGGTGCCCAGAAATCTGGTTCCGGTGAACCACGATGGTGAAGTAAGTCGGTTTATTGAGCTTGATCTTGCAGAAGCTGCTGCCCGCATTTTGGCCGATGAGTTCACCGACGATGCTGCTATGGTCACCGCTGACTTTATCTTGAGGCGTAATAGATGATCTTAGCTCGGGTCTAGAGCCCTTGTTTAATATGGCTCAAGGATTGACTTGGGGAATTCATGGTTAAATAGGGTCAAGGATGAAACAGGGGTGCCCCCACTTGCTTGTGGTGCTGAGAAAAACCCTTTAACCCGATCCAGATAATGCTGGCGTGGGGAGTTCCATCAGACCGACACCCGGTTTCGTCCACTCTATATCAATGTATTTTGCGAGGAGATGGACATGAGTGTGAGCACCGATACCAAGGATCAAAAGAAAAGTAAGCCTGAAATCCCCAGCCTGAAAAGTTTGCAGCGTGATTTTGGGCAGAAGTTTGCCTACCCTGCCTCCACCAAAACTTATTTAGAAGGCTCGCGTCCCGATATCAAAGCACCCTTTCGGATGATTGAGCAATTGCCCACGAAAACGGGTGAGACCGAAACGTCTAACCCACCCATCCCGGTGTATGACACCTCGGGTCCTTACAGTGATCCCGATATTGTGATTAATTTAGAGAAGGGTTTACCTAAACTGCGCAGCAATTGGATTGAAGAGCGCAAAGATACTCAGCAACTAACAGGCCCGTCTTCGGAGTATGGTGTTGCACGCGCGCATGATGCCGCCACAGCGAATTTGCGCTTTGCACATATCGCCGCTCCACGGGTTGCTAAGTCTGGTACGAATGTCAGTCAGATGCACTATGCCCGCAAAGGTATCATCACCCCCGAGATGGAATACGTTGCTCTGCGCGAATCCTTAGGTCTTGAGAAACTTCGCCAAGATCCTCGTTATACCCAGATCCTCAAGCAGCATCCTGGTAAATCCTTCGGCGCTAATATTCCAGATGTAATTACTCCAGAGTTTGTGCGCTCCGAGATTGCTGCTGGGCGTGCCATTATTCCTGCGAACATCAATCACCCTGAGTTAGAACCAATGATTATTGGTCGTAACTTCCGTGTGAAGATCAATGGCAATTTAGGTAACTCTGCAGTGACCTCATCAATCAATGAAGAGGTCGAGAAAATGGTTTGGGCGATTCGGTGGGGTGCAGACACCATCATGGATCTTTCCACCGGTAAGCATATTCATGAGACACGTGAGTGGATTATTCGTAACTCGCCTGTACCAATTGGCACCGTTCCGATCTATCAAGCCCTTGATAAGACCGGTGGCATTGCCGAAGACCTCACCTGGGAAATGTTCCGCGATACCCTAGTCGAGCAAGCTGAGCAAGGCGTGGATTACTTCACCATTCATGCAGGCGTCTTACTCCGTTACGTGCCATTGACCGCTGATCGCATTACCGGCATCGTCTCACGCGGTGGCTCCATCATGGCGAAATGGTGTCTTGCTCACCATAAGGAGAACTTCCTTTACACCCGCTTTGATGAGATCTGCGAGATCATGAAGGCGTACGACGTCTCCTTTAGTTTAGGTGATGGTCTGCGCCCCGGTTGTATCGCCGATTCCAATGATGCAGCACAGTTTGGTGAACTCCATACCTTAGGCGAGCTCACTGCTAAAGCCTGGGAACACGATGTTCAGGTGATGATTGAAGGTCCTGGCCACGTGCCAATGCAACGGATTGAAGAGAACATGACCGAAGAATTAAAGCATTGCTTAGAGGCTCCCTTTTATACCCTTGGACCCTTGATCACAGATATTGCGCCTGGTTACGATCACATCACCAGTGGTGTGGGGGCTGCCCAAATTGGTTGGTATGGCACGGCAATGCTTTGCTATGTAACACCGAAAGAGCATTTGGGTTTGCCAGACAAAGAAGATGTGCGCGAGGGGATCATTACCTACAAGATTGCTGCGCATGGTGCCGACTTAGCCAAAGGCTTTCCGGGCACTCAGTTACGCGATAACGCACTCTCTAAAGCGCGTTTTGAATTCCGCTGGGAAGATCAGTTCAATCTTGGCTTAGATCCAGAGCGTGCTCGCGAGTATCACGATGCCACCTTACCGGCTGAAGGTGCAAAGATTGCACACTTCTGCTCGATGTGTGGTCCCAAGTTCTGCTCGATGAAGATTACGCAAGATGTTCGCGATTACGCTGCCAGTCTCAAAGAAGGTGTTGACCCGAGTAAGGCAATGGAAGAGAAATCGATCGAGTTCCGTAAACGCGGTAGCGAGATCTATCAGTAAGGATCTTTGCATGTCACGGTCTTACGCCATCCTCGGTGCCGGTCTGATGGGCCGAATGATGGCCTATGCCCTTGCCAAAGACGGAGCCTCGGTGGCTTTGTTTGAACGCAGCGGTCCTGATGCAGAGCAATCAGCTGCACGGGTAGCTGCCTCCATGCTTGCTCCGCTTGCCGAGTCTGCAATTACCGAATCATCCGTAGTGCGCATGGGTCTGTATGGTCTGGATCGCTGGAAGAATTTGATTGAGCAACTCAATCGCGAAGTTAAGCAACAGACCTTCTTTGCCCAAAATGGCACCTTGGTTCTGTGGCATCGTCAAGATGCTGCTGAGGCACAGCGGTTTGCCGAGCATCTCGAGCGCAATGTGCGGATGAACCCAGCGCTCTCCTCACCATGGCATCTCGATAGCAAGGCCTTGGCTGAACTTGAGCCCAGTGTGGCAGAGCGCTTTGCACAAGGTCTGTTCTTGCCCCGAGAGGGTCAACTGGATAATCGGCAGTTATTAACGGCTTTGTTGCAAGCGCTCCAGCAATTGCCTGTGACCTTTCATTGGCAGACTGCCTGCGAGCCCGATGAACTTGCAGGTCAAGATTTTGATTGGGTGATTGATTGTCGTGGCTTGGGTGCTAAGACCTCGTGGTCCAACACGCATAATCCATTGCGTGGTGTGCGGGGTGAGGTTATTCGGGTGCATGCTCCTGAAGTGAAGTTGCAACGCCCTACTCGTTTGATCCACCCACGTTATCCGATTTACATTGCTCCCAAAGAGAATGACCTCTACGTCATCGGTGCCACTGAAATTGAGTCTGAGGATCTCTCTCCGGCGAGCGTGCGCTCATCGATGGAGCTCTTGTCGGCAGCGTATTCGGTGCACTCGGGCTTTGCAGAGGCGCGCATTCTGGAGTCTGCTACGCAATGTCGGCCCACCTTGAAAAACAATTTACCCGAGATCTGTGTACCACGCGCTGGCCTCATGCAAATCAACGGCCTCTATCGCCACGGTTATTTAATTGCTCCTGCGCTAGTCGATACCGCCCAAGAACTGCTGCAAGAGACCGATAGCGCCCTGGCGAGATGCTTTGATATTGCGGTTCATCATCACGATCGCATGAGTAGCTTTGCATGATGCGCGTCCTAGTAAATCAAAATCCCCATGAGCTTGCGCCGTCCTCAAAGGTGAGCGATCTCTTGACCTTATTGGATGCTAAACCGCCATATGCGGTTGCTGTGAACTTGCAGTTCATTCCCAGGTCGCAACATGCTCTACATGTTTTACAGGAGAATGATGCTGTTGAGATCATCTCACCTGTCACGGGTGGTTAATCTTTTTTATTCGGATTCTTTATGACCGCACCCCTTCCCACCAAGATTGATGATCCCCTCATTCTGTATGGTGAGTCCTTTGCAAGTCGTTTGTTGCTAGGAACCTCACGCTATCCATCACCTCAGATTCTTGAAACTGCAGTGCAACGCGCTCGCCCTGCCATGATTACAGCGAGTTTGCGCCGACAGGGCTCTGCTGCCACAGAGGCACATAGTAGTTTTTGGGAACTCCTCAAGAAAATGGCGGTCCCCGTGCTTCCCAACACTGCAGGCTGCCATCGTCCGCAAGAGGTTATCACCACCGCACAAATGGCACGCGAGATTTTTGAAACCAATTGGATCAAACTCGAGTTAATTGGTGACGACTACACTTTGCAACCCGATACCTTGCGCTTAGTAGAAACAGCCGAGCATTTAATTAAAGATGGCTTTAAGGTCTTGCCCTATTGCACCGAGGATTTGATTTTGTGTCAGCGTTTAGTGGATGTGGGCTGCCAAGCAGTAATGCCTTGGGCTGCCCCGATTGGTACAGGGCAAGGCCCTCTCAACCCCTATGCTCTGAAGCTATTGCGTGAGCGTCTCTCAGTTCCTCTGTTGGTGGATGCGGGCCTTGGCCTTCCCTCGCATGCCTGCACAGTTATGGAATGGGGTTTTGATGGTGTCTTACTCAACACCGCTGTTGCACTCGCTCATAATCCCGTATCCATGGCGCATGCCTTTACGCAAGCGGTTGATGCAGGCCGTCAAGGTTATTTATCCGGGGCCATGCAAGCCCAAGACTCTGCCCAAGCCAGCACTCCACTCGTTGGCACTCCGTTCTGGCATCAAGACCCGGGGACAAATCCGTGAGCCATATCCGTGAGTTAGCAAAGCACATTGCGAAAGCGCATCGTGGCGATGATCTTTGTTTATCCTTGCCTGCGTTTAGCCCGAGTCATCCACCGCCGGTCATGAAGACTGAGAGCGGTCAAGATCAATACGAGCTTGCCGGCACCATTGCTGCCATTGAAATGGGCTTTATTGACAGCGATGCACGGGTCTTGGGGAAGGCTTGGTCGCGAATGGTGAAGCAAGAAGGCGACTTCAATCCCAAGAGTTGGCCATCACGTCCCGAGCACTTTGATCTCATTCCCTTCACCCGCGACACCAACCCAAAGGCGTTTAAAGAATGTCCAAAGTGGTTGGGTCTGTATGGAGTGTTTCCGGATGCCGATTGGATTGCGCGCATGGTTGATGCCGAGCTTCCAACCGCACAACTACGCTTTAAGTCGGATGACCCTAAGGAGATCCGCAAACAGATTAAGGCTGCGGTCTCTGCCGTTCAGGGCAGCAATACCCTTTTGTTTATCAATGATCATTGGGAAGAAGCGATTGCGGCAGACGCCTATGGTGTTCATCTCGGTCAAGAGGACCTAGCAAGTGCTAATTTAGATGCGATTCGGGATGCCGGTCTGCGTTTAGGTTTAAGCACGCATGGCTATGCCGAGTTGATCATTGCGGATCGCTTCTGTCCGAGTTACATCGCCATGGGTGCAGTGTTCCCGACCAATCTCAAAAAGATGCCCACCGCTCCGCAAGGACTGGGGCGTCTGTATGCCTATGCCAAACTCATGCAGCATTACTCATTGGTTGCTATTGGTGGTATTGATGAAAGCAGCATCCATGCGGTGGCACAAAGTGGCGTTGGCTCGGTTGCGGTAGTGCGAGCGATTGTGGCTGCAAATGATCCTAAGGCTGCGGTCAAGCGTTTAAAAGAGTTGATGAAGACCAACTAAGAAATTTAATCGGGCTCTGGTAGTTTGGTGGGATAGAAATCATGCATATGCCACAGGGGTCCTGGACCTTTGCCAATATCGAGTCTTTGCCCCGCCTCAATGGCTGCTGTTACAAATGAGATTGCCTTTGCGACTGAATGTTTTAGATCGTGCTGATCGGCCAGATAGGTGGCAATCGCAGACGATAAGGAACATCCTGTTCCATGCGTATTGAGCGTGGGGATCCGTGGGTGCAAAAACGCTTGCTGCAAAATAACGGGTTCTCCATCCTTCATATCGTGCCAAAGAAGGTAGTCCATGAACTCTTTGGGCTCACCTGCTAGATGTCCGCCTTTGATTAAGACTGCTTTGGGGCCCATGGCCAAGAGCTCATGTGCAGCCTCTTCAAATTGAACGGTCTGATGAATGGGTCTGCCCAATAAAATCGATGCTTCATGTAAATTGGGGGTAATGATGGTGGCGAGTGGAAAAAGTTCTGCAACCATTGCTTTGGCGGTATCGTCCCCACCCAAGCTAGCACCTGAGGTCGCCATTAAGACTGGGTCTAAGACAATCCGTATGATTTGGTGCTTTTTAAGAGACGCGGCAACAGCCTTCACAATCGCAGGGCTGGCTAACATCCCGATCTTCACAACATCGACACCAATATCGCTGACCACGGCATCGATCTGAGCCTGAACCACATCAAGATCAAGATCCTGAATGCGCGTAACGCCCATTGTGTTTTGTGCCGTGATTGCCGTAATTGCGGTCATGCCAAAGCCGCCTAAAGCAGTAATAACCTTCAGATCCGCCTGAATGCCTGCGCCACCACCGCTATCAGAACCAGCAATACTCAAGACTCTGGGGATAAAGATCGGGCTGGGTGAAGAGAGTTTCATCAAATGGGAAAGGACTTAATCTATTCGCTATAATAGCGTCTATTCCCTGATAGCTCAGTCGGTAGAGCGACGGACTGTTAATCCGCAGGTCCCTGGTTCGAGTCCAGGTCGGGGAGCCAAATTCAGTAAGGCTTACAGGTTAATTTGCTTGTAAGCTTTTTTTGTTTTCTATGAAGCATTACTCAAGCCTACAGTCATTCCACCGCAGACATAATGTATTTGCCCTGTAATAAATCCTGCCCGATCGTCTAGTAAAGAGGCTACTGCATGAGCAACATCCTCGGGCTGCCCCATACGCTTGACCGGAATACTTTGCACGATCTTAATTGTTTTGGGATCACCAGGAGGATTACCGGAGGTAAATAGTTCAGTCGCAATCGGACCGGGCCCAATGGCATTCACTGTAATTCCATATTGCGCCATCTCCAGCGCCCAGGTCTTGGTCATGCCAATTAATCCCGCTTTACTTCCTGCATAAACCGTACGCTCTTCCTTACCCAAGGCTGCACGACTCGCAATGCTAATAATTCGACCAAATTTAGCCTCTCGCATACTCGGTAACAGTTGTTGAGCTAAGAGCATCGGGGCCCTCAAATTGAGGGCCATAACGGCATCAAAGTCATCCACGGTGGTCTCCTCCAATGCGGCAGGCCGTATAAACCCTGCGTTGTTAACCAGCCGTACGATAGGCTCATGCTTTACAAGCGTTGGGATTAGCTCATGAATAGCATGCACATCAGTCAAATCAATTGGATGAAAGATTTCATCTTTTAATAACGTCGTCGGAGGCTTCTTATCTAAATTAATCACGCGGTAGCCATCCTCTATCGCCCGGGTTGCAATTGCTCGACCTATTCCTTGACTTGCCCCTGTGATTAAAACGAGATTATTAATGTTCATTGATTTTCCTTTAGGCCTAACGACTAACAGTTAATGCCCGGCACATCGAGCGTTGATCGCTATTATTAATGAAACCACATTGACTAGCATCTTTATTGGTAATGGCTCGACACATCGACCGTAGATCATTCTCTTGAATAAACCCACATTGACTTGCGTTCTTCTCTGCTAGTGCACGACACAAAGAACGGTAATTGCTATCTTGGATGAAACCATATTGGCTAGAATCTTGCGCAAATGTTGGGGACGATAGAAGGCTAAGAAAAAGTAGCTTGATCAATAAGAGCCGCATGGACTGATCTTAAGGGAATTTATACAGTCTGACAAATCCTATCAATTAATGATAAGGTATTAGATTACGAGAAATCTATTAGGAGAAGAATGATGAGATTGAAACAACAAATCATTGCAATACTTACTAGCTGTTTTATCAGCCCTGTTTTTGCTCAAGATCCGAGTACAGAGCAGAGGATGATTGATCATTGCCAAAAACGTCATCCTGAGATGTCGGTCGAACAATGTCGCGCAATGTATCAGAACATGAAAAACATGACACCGGAACAACGGGTCGAGCGGTGCAAACGTAATCACCCAGAGCTTTCTGCGGAGGCCTGCCAAAAGAAATATGGCTCATCAACATAAGCTACCTAACAGCCCTATCGAAGTCCTATTTAACGGGGAGTAAAAATAGTAAAGCTGCCTTCATCAAACATCATACCTATCGGATGGTAGACTGTAATCACCTATAAAGTATCTTGAGAACAACGCCCTACCCTCTAAACCTGATGCAGAATCCTTTTTGTCGTTCCAAAAAAATGTTGAAGGCAAATCAAGGATTAATTTTAGGGCTTCTCGGAGTTTCTTTATTTGCCCTAACTCTTCCATTAACGAAAATAGTTGTAGCAGCAATTGGTATCTATGAAACAACCTTTTTGCGATCTACACTCACAGGCATTATTGCGTTGGCATTTTTGATTATTACCCGGTCAAGTATTCCAAAAACAGCATATGAATTACGCCTTTTGTTTCCAATCATTGTTACAATCGGTCTTGGATTTCCAATTGGCACAGCCTATGCCATGCAGTATCTTCCGCCTGGCCAAGGCGGAATAGTATTAGGACTTACTCCATTATTAACAGCAATATATGGAGCTTATATCTCCCGCCAGCGATTACCTTTTCCATTTTGGGTGGCTACTTTTTTTGGTTTTTTGGTTATTTCTTTTTACTCTCTAATTAAGAATAACTGGCAATTTTCCCATGGGGAATTAGGTCTCCTCATTGCTTCTATTTCAGCTGCAATCGGCTACTCAAAAGCTGGCATGTTGTCAAAGTCCATGGATAGTCGTGATGTGATTTCCTGGGTTATGGCAACATCACTCGTTTTCAATGCGCCCCTTGTATATTTCTTTGCTGGCAATGATGTTAATGTGCTTACAGAAAATCTAATGCAACCCAAGATCCTAATTGCCTTTCTTTTGCTATCGGTGATTACTATGTATATAGCTAACTTCTTTTGGTATAAAGGTTTATCTTTAGGCGGAGTAGCAAACGTTAGTCAAATACTCTTTTTACAACCGTTAATAACTCTTTTTTACTCGGCTTTTTTTTGGGATGAAGAAATTCAAGTAAGCGATTATGTGGCGATCGCTTTGCTTCTTGCAATCATTGTATTTAGCAGCAGAAATCGTTCGATCATTGTCAAAAACCAATAATTTCTTTTTTCATATTTACAGAAGTTACCGTAATCACTTTTGCATCTTGTTGGATTTTCGAATCCGTGGGGAATTTTGTCGTTTATGAAAATATATTCCGACTTGATACTTTTTTAATTGCCGATCTTCTTGCATTACTATAATTTCTCAGTTATTTGTACCCCTTATTTCTTGAGGCGGCGGAGCGAGAGTAGCAATGGACCATTACATGGCCCATTGTATTTAACGAATTAGTAAGCCGGATGGGACTTTATTTTTTCGCCAATATTCGCTAGCTGCTGCTGCACCACTTCCTGGTTTAACCTTAATGCCGCAATCTAGCATCGCCATCTCAGCGCCGGCAATTCCTGCCATTAGATGAACTTCATTCATATCACCTAAGTGCCCTAAACGAAATAGTTTGCCTGCAACCTTTGATAATCCCGCCCCCAGAGAGACGTTATAGCGCTTGTATGCTTGACTAATCACATCTGCGCCATCAAAGCCCTCGGGAACCATTACTGCTGAAACAGTATCGGAGTACCACTTCGGCTCTTTAGCGCATAGTTTTAATTGCCACCCTTCTAAGACAGCTGCTCGAACACCGGAGGCTAAGAAGTGATGACGCGCAATAATATTATCAAGACCCTCTTCTTCAATCAATTTCAAGGACTCAATCAAACCATACATTAATGGAATTGCCGGTGTATAAGGAAAATATCCCGCTGGGTTTGAGGCAAGCATATCCTTAAGATCAAAGTAACAGCGCTTTAATTTAGCCTGACCATGAAGTGCCAATGCCTTTGGGCTGGCACACAGAACTCCAAGGCCTGGTGGAAGCATCATCCCTTTTTGGGAACCAGATACGGCCATATCGACTTTCCAGTCATCAAACCGAAAATCAATCGAGCCTAAGGAAGAGACGCAATCAACGAATAACAAAGCAGGATGTTTGGCATCATCCAAAGCCTTGCGGACCGCAGCTACATCTGATGCAACACCTGTTGCTGTTTCATTGTGGCAGGCCAATACTGCTTTAATTTGATGATTACTATCTTTGCGCAATATTTCTGCATACTGCTCGATGGGTATTCCGGTACCCCACTCAACGTCTAGAGCAGTTACATCAAGCCCAAAACGTTGGCACATATCAACCCATAAATAACTAAATTGGCCAAAATTACTAGCTAGAACTTTATCGCCGGGGCTTAGGGTATTTGTAATGGCAGCTTCCCAGCATCCCGAACCAGATGAGGGAAAAATAAATGGGGTTCCAGCTTCCGTACGAAATAATTTTTTTAATCCTGGAATAATTTGCTTCAGCAACTGAGGAAATTTTGGCGAACGATGATCTTCCATTTGCACCACCATCGATCGCATCACCCGATCGGGCACATTAGTAGGTCCAGGTACAAACACAAAATTACGTCCAGCCATCAAAGTCTCCTAAATAAAATAATAATAAAAAATAAGAATTGGGTAATGTCTTATGCACCGTAAACGGGGAATGCTTTGGTCAATGCAGATACTTTTTCACGGACGCGAGCAATGTTGGCGGCATCATGCGGATTCTCAAGAACATCTGCAATATAAGTAGCAGTCAGTCGAGCC
>Ga0214921_10006510_pt1 | contig 15953 bp, 16 predicted proteins | sample LL1505_MetaG_FD_177992 | JGI IMG/M metagenome (GOLD analysis project Ga0214921, IMG submission 177992) | Freshwater microbial communities from Lake Lanier, Atlanta, Georgia, United States - LL-1505 | ecosystem: Environmental > Aquatic > Freshwater > Lake | place: USA: Georgia | collected...
CCTGAAACAATCCATCTGTGGGGGGGCAACCACTGTAGCCCGAGATGCCGCAACCAACGATCGCGGTCGCAACACCCGTGTTCGAATAAGGATTCGACAGCCAGACATTCGCCCCGGCGCCCTGAAACAAACCAGCACCACCACGCAGCTGCGAGCGACGTTCCGCGTTTGACAAATCCCAATTAAATCCTAGGCGGGGCTGGAATAGCTCCTTTCCGTCCATGTTGAAGGAATTATTCAACCCGAAGCCGCCCGTTGGCTTGCCGCCCGACGCCACCGTCGGGGCAACTGCCGGGGATGAGGCAAGCGCGTTATACAACGGCTTCTCTGGAGAATCAATCCGATCGAGGCGGGCGCCTACGACAAGCTTGAAGGAACTGCTAACTGCAATGCTATCTTGCAAGAATATCCCGACGTTACCCAGTGACCATTTGGCGATTCCATCGTCGTAAGACCGGCCCGCCAAAGGGGTCTGGAACTGGTAGCTCGACGCGCGACCTCTCTGGAAGTTCTCGAGGACAGCGGCTTCAACCTGTGCCTGGGTAGCCGTGTTACAAACGATTGAACCGAATGAATATAGGACGCTGGAACTGCTATCAATACACCCAAACGAATAGGTACCCTTGGTGTTTTGTAGGAAGGCGTTATAAATCTGATTCTGACTGTAATCACCGCCAAACTTTAATTCGTGATTCTTGACGACGTAGGTACCACTCAGAAAAGCATCCACCGTATCGGTGGTCAGGACATTGAAGTGTCGACTCTGTTCCGTGCCGAAAACGAGGGAGCGCGATGTCAACGCTCCTTTTGGCGTACCGGCAGGGAGAGGTCCACCAAAGGCCAGCGAAACTTGAGGCAGGTTCGCATTGTTAGTCGGGGCGCTACTGTACTTCCGGCTCGAAAATTTGGCTTCAGTCGAAAAGTTAGGTGTCCAATCCGCAATCCATTGCCCAACGACCGAGTCGATCGTCTTCCCCTGGGAGTACCAGTTGGAATCCAACGACAAAGTGTCCGATGTAGAAGATCGAAAAAGGTTCGGATAGATCGGCTCGATCTGATCGGTTCGGGAGAAACGTAGGCTCGCGCGCTGCGAGTCGCTGATATTCCAGTCGAACTTCGCCAAGTAATCCTTGACAAGCAATTCTTTGGACGGAGAGTTAAGGCTGCCGATGTTGATGCCGTAAGTGTCCTTCGCGATTAACTGGGCGCGTTGGACCGCCGTCGAAGTGATGCCAACCTGTGTACCCGCCGAACTCCCGACGACCCCAAAGTCTGGGATGTAACGGGTACTCTTAAGCTCTTCGTAACCGACGAAGTAAAACAGCTTGTCGGTAATGATCGGTCCGCCCAAGGTAAATCCCTTGGTCGTTTCTTTAAACTTGGGGGCTTGGGTATAAACATCTGTGAAGTTGTTGTAACGTTTACCGACCATATTGTCGTCACGGTAGATCAAATAAGTGCTGCCCGTGATCTCGTTGGTACCACTTTTGGTCACCGCATTGATATTGGCGCCGGTGTAACCCTTCTGAGTCACGTCCATATTCGCGACGTTGACTTGAACCGACTGGATCGCGTCGATCGGAATCGGTTGCTTCAGCGTCGGGAAGTTATTGGCTTCAAGACCGAAGGTGTCCGAAACAGAGACCCCGTCAATGGTGGTTACGTTGTATCGCGAATTCTGCCCCGACACTGAAATCTCGCCGCGCTCTTTGTCGGTCTGCGAGACCCGCGGATCGAGACGCGCGTAATCGTAGAGGTTACGGCGGATCGACGGATACGCGTTCAGCTCCTGATTGCTGATGTTGGTCGTGGCGCCCATCCGCTCGTTATCAAACACCGTGTTCATCGCCGACTGTGACACGGTCACCGGTGCCAATGTCGCCGCGCTGATGGTGAGGTCCAGATCCAGGACTTCAGCGAGCTTAGTGAACACCTCGTTTTGCACGGAGGTTGCGCCATCCTTGGTCACCGTAACCGAGAACGGGCCGCCCACGCGAACACCGGTGACGCGATAGCGCCCTTGGGCGTCGCTGAGGGCGCGACTGACCGAACCCGATTCCACATGGAGCACGGTCACAGTCGCGTTGGCCAGCGCCTTACCGTCCGCGCCATTGACCTGGCCCGCAATGATCGACGTGGTGTTTTGCGCCAACGCCGGCGCGACCACAGCAGCCACGGCCACACTAATGGCCGAACGAGCGAAGATATTCCAAGGGTCGTGAATCATGTCAGCCGTCTATGAAGTGGAGTTTTCTGCAACTCGCGAACCTTACGGACGAAATGTGACCGTTTTGTTGTAGAAAACCCGGATCGATCAGGGGGTGATGGGTCGAGGACGAACTTTCAGCTTTCAGCCGCGCCCATGCGCGACAGCAGGCGCAGTTGCGACACCCGTTTTTCCCCCTCGGGTTGGAGGCGCCGATAGGCACCATCAGACCCCATCAACCAGGCCGAAGTGTTGTCGGCGAGATGCTCTTCGAGCGCCTCTTCGATCACGCGGGCTTTGAGCTTTTCATCAAGGATCGGGAACGCAATCTCGACCCGGCGGAAGAAGTTGCGATCCATCCAGTCGGCCGAACTCAACCAGACTTCGTCCTGACCGTCATTCCAGAACCGGAACACCCTTGAGTGCTCCAGGAACCGACCGATGATCGAGCGGACCGCAATGTTTTCGGAGCGACCCGGAACCCCAGGCCGAAGCGCACAGACCCCGCGAACAATCAGGTCAATCCGAACACCGGCCTGACTGGCGGTGTACAACGCGGCGATCACTGTCGGCTCGAGTAGCGAGTTCATCTTGGCTGTGATCCGGGCGGGCTTGCCGGCCCGTGCATGTTCGGTCTCGCGCTCGATCCCCGCGATCACATTCTGGTGCAGCGTAAACGGTGCCTGCCACAGGTGGTTCAGGGCGCCTGCCGCGCCCAATCCGGTCAGCCGGCGGAAGATTTCGTGGACATCGGCGCAGATTGCGCGGTTGGCTGTGAACAACCCAAAGTCTTCATAAAGCTTAGCGGTGCGCGGGTGGTAGTTCCCGGTGCCGAGGTGGGCATACATGCGCAAGCCATCGGCCTCGCGGCGGGTGATCAAGGCCATCTTGGCATGCGTCTTGTGACCAACGACGCCATACACCACGTGAGCGCCCACTTGCTCGAGACGCGCCGCCCAATTGAGGTTGGCCTCTTCGTCAAAACGTGCCATCAATTCGACCACGACCGTGACTTCTTTGCCGGCCTTAGCGGCCGCGATCAGCGCCTCCATGAGCGCGCTGTCGACCCCGGTGCGATAGATGGTTTGCTTGATGGCCATGACCTTTGGATCGATTGCCGCGCTGGACAAAAAATCCATCACAGGGGCGAACGACTCGTAGGGTTGGTGCACCATCACATCGCCTTTACGGATGGCGCTAAAGAGATCTTTTTGTTTGAGCCAACCCGGCAGGCCAGGGGCGAACGACGGGAATTTCAGGTCGGGGCGGTCGACCTGATCCAGGACCTGAGCCAGGCGAACCAGATTGACCGGGCCTTGAACCTGATAACAGTCCTGCGGCTTCAGCTCGAACTCCTGCATCAGGCGGCTAAGGGCCTCCTCGCCAATCCCGGCGGAGACTTCAAGACGCACCGCATCGCCGTAGTGACGACTCGGCAACTCGCCCTGGAGCGCGCGACGCAGGTCGGTGATGTCCTCTTCATCCACAAACAAGTCACTGTTACGGGTGACCCGGAACTGATGCACGGCGCGCACGTTCATGCCCGGGAACAACTTGCCTACGAAGCCCTGAACTACGGAGGTCAACAGCATCAACCCATTGGGGTGACCTGAAATTTCTTGCGGGACTCGGATCAAGCGTGGCAAGGCCCGGGGCGCCTGAACGACAGCGATCCCCGCACGACGCCCAAACGCGTCCTGGCCGTCGAGTTCAACGATGAAATTCAGACTCTTGTTCAGAATCCGCGGAAACGGATGCGCTGGATCGAGGGCGATTGGCGTCAGCAGTGGTTCGATCTCGGACTGAAAGATCGTCTGGGCGAACTCGCGATGGGCATCGGTCCAGGTCGTCGACGCATGAAAAACGATGCCCTCCTGTGCAAGCTGCGGGATCAGGGCGTCGTTCAGTAACGCGTACTGGCGTGCGACCAGACGATTAACCCGGGCACTGATCGCGTCGAGCGATGCGCGGGCCTCGGTTGCCGAAGCGTCATCGACTTGGGCCAATTCGTGCAAGCCCGAAACGCGGATCTCAAAAAACTCGTCGAGGTTGCTCGACACGATGGTCAGGTAACGCAACCGCTCCAATAAGGGCACCTGATCGCCATCCGCCTGAGCCAGGACGCGCTCGTTAAAGGCCAAGAGGCCCTGCTCTCGATTCAGCAAATCGTCAGTCCGATGGGGCGGCATCCGATCCGGCTCCGTGTTCCAGCGATCGGCCGAACTGACCGTCGGTTGCCGCTTGCTGGCCGCGGTGGCTTTAGCTGATTTCATCGGATAATCCTGCTGTTTGTCGGATAAACGGATAGATGCAACGACATCGTCATCCCCCGGTGTTAAGAAATTATTTCGCAGCGACAATTTAAACCGATGACCGATCTCCTTGACCCGCTTCTACTCGCCGCCGTCGACTTGGGCTCCAACAGTTTTCGACTTTTGATTGGACGCGCGGACTCGTCCCCGGCCGGTGTTCAGGTCATCCCGGTGGATGTCCTGAAAGACAGCGTCCGGCTTGCCTCAGGACTTGATCAAGAGCGCAACCTGACACCGCTCGCGCAGCGTCGGGGCGTTGAAGCGTTGCAGCGCTTTGGCGAGCGCCTGCGCGCATTTCATCCGGATTCGGTGCGCGCCGTCGCCACTAGCACCTTGCGCCAGGCAAAAAATGCCCGACATGTTCTGGCCACCTTTGAGGCGGCGCTTGGATTTCCAATTGAGGTAATTGCCGGTCGCGAAGAAGCGCGCCTGATCTGGATCGGTGCCGCCCACACCCTTCCCGCCGATGGGTCACACCGGCTGGTGATCGATATCGGCGGGGGCTCCACAGAATGTATTGTTGGGCGCGATTACGAACCTCTGGTGACTGAGAGCGTCACCGTGGGATGCGTAGGCCTGACTGGCCGAATCTTTAGCGACGGTGAAGTCGGGCGCGAGCGGATGAACGAGGCCATCTTGATCGCGCGAGACTTGTTTGCGCCGCTGGCCAAAGGCTTACGGCGCGAAACCTGGAGCGAAGCCATCGGTACCTCGGGTACCGCAAAGACCGTCTCAGCAATCTGTTTGGCCGAGTTTGGCGATCCGACGATCACGCGCGAAGCGCTGGGCCACATCGAAGCTGCACTCATCAAGGCTGGCCACTTTGACCGCTTGCGACTCCAGGGTTTGCGCGCCGACCGGCGACCGGTCCTGCCCGGGGGCTTGGCGATCCTGCAGGCAGCGTTTGATGAATTCGGTATCTCGACCATGCGCTTCACACCGGGGGCATTGCGCGAAGGCGTGCTCTACGACCTTCTGGGCCGGACCAACGACAGCGACATGCGCGACGTCACGGTCGAGCAATCCATGATTCGCTATGGCGTGGACAGGGACCACGCCAGCCGGGTGGGCAAAACAGCGGCCTGGCTTTGGCGCTCAATCGCACGCGGCGCAGCAGAGGATGTCGAACGCGGCATTGAACTGCTCGGTTGGGCGGCCTCGCTGAGCGAGATCGGCTTGAGCATCTCGCATTCGGCTTATCACAAGCATTCAGCCTATATCGTGGCAAACGCCGATTTGCCCGGTTTTTCGCGGCCCGACCAAGCGATGCTCTCGCGCCTCGTGCTCGGCCATACGGGCAAGCTGACCAAGATGACCAGCCTGGTCGAACTCGACGCCGAATGGCGGATGTTGCTGGCCTTACGCCTCGCCGTGATCCTGCACCGGCGGCGCGACATGCAGGACTCAACCTACCCGCTCGCTCTCGAGATCGAGCGTCGGCGGGTCAGTCTTCGCGTCGAGCGGGGCTGGTCCAACAAGCACCCACTGACCGATTTCAGTCTGGGCGCCGAGATCGCCGAGTGGACGCGCGCCGGACTGTTCGAGCATGCCGGCTATTTGGCGGTCGATCGTCTACCGAATCAGGATGGCTCAGCCAAGATGCGACTGATCGCCTGATCAAGGCTCAGGGGTCACGCGGACGCGTTCGCCCTCGCCAGCCTGAAGCCGGTGAAACTTGGCGAGGAGCTGCTCCGCACTCTCGATCCATTCGGGGTGGAGAGGAATACAGTCCACGGGACACACGACCCGGCACTGTGGCTCGTCATGATGGCCGACACATTCGGTACAGCGAAGGGGGTCGATCTGGTAAATCTCGGGCCCCATACTGATGGCCGAATTCGGACATTCGGGCTCGCACACATCGCAATTAATGCATTGGTCCGTAATCAGTAACGCCATCGGGATTAGGCCTTCGGAACGAGATCGTCGGCACCCTCCAAACCTTTAACACCCTCGGAACTCTGGATCCGTTCGGTCCGTTTGCTGACGAGCCAGGCTTCGACCGATGGGAAAACAAACTTCGAGACATCGCCACCCAAGAGCGCTATTTCGCGCACTAGAGTGCCCGAGATGAACTGGTACTGATCGGTTGGCGTCATGAAGATCGTCTCAACCTCTGGCAACAAATAACGGTTCATGCCTGCCATTTGAAATTCGTACTCAAAATCAGAAACTGCTCGCAATCCCCGAACGATAATGTTCGCTTCTTGAAGTCGAACGAAATCCTTCAAGAGGCCCCGAAATCCGTGGACCTCGACATTCGGGTAGTGGCCGAGAACTTCCCGCGCAATTTCGACCCGCTCAGCTAAATTGAAGACGGGGTGCTTGGTCTGGCTGTCAGCCACGCCAACGATCAAACGATCAAACAGGCGCGAACCGCGGCGCACCAAATCCTCGTGCCCCCGAGTCAGTGGATCAAATGTTCCGGGATAAACCGCAATCTTCATAGAAACTAGGACCCTGAAATTTCAGCAGATGATAATGGACTCGTCCAGCACTGGCGCTACGGACCAAGCTGAATCCAGCCTCGGCCCATGCCTGATGCGCGTCGGCCGGAGTGCTGAGCTTGGTTTCAGCCTCGAGATAGACCCAACCCCCATCGGCCAAAAGAGGTCCAAGCAGGGGGCGAACCCGCGATGGCCAGTCGGACCCAAAAGGCGGATCCAGAAAAATCAAATCAAACCCGCGGGCTTGGGTGAGCCCCAGACGAGCCGCAACAGCCAGGGCATCGCCCGCCTCTAGGCCAACCTGCTGGGCATTGAGACGCTGACGGACCGCGCGCAAGGACTCCATCGCTATAGGGTCGCGTTCGACCATCAGGACACTTTGGGCGCCGCGCGAGGCGGCCTCAAAGCCCAGAGCGCCCGTACCGGAAAAGAGATCCAGAACTCGCCAACCCGAAAGGTCCTGGCCAAGCCAGTTGAATAAGGTCTCCCGCACCCGGTCCGGCGTGGGCCGCAGGCCAGGCACAGCGGGGACTGGAATCAAGGTGCGGCGCCACTGTCCGCCGATGATGCGCACCCTCGCCGGGGGACCTGAATGGGCATTTGATACCATCGTTTGGAGTGTATCTTGATCTGCTAATCCAACACCCCCATTAGACGAGGCGCTCGATGTTCGGCTTTCTGCGGCGCAAGAAACCGGTACCTCCCACACCGGAACCGGGCGAATCCGCCTCGAGCCCCGTCGGGATCGTCGCGATCGAACCGGCGCCAAAAACGCCACGGTCGCCGGAGCCATCGGAGCCGCCTCGGACCGGCTGGATCAAGCGTCTTCGCGCGGGACTGAGCCGGACGAGCGGTCAACTGGCAGGGCTCTTCGGGCTGACGCGGATTGACGAAGCGCTCTTCGAACAGCTGGAAACAGCGCTTCTGGTCGCGGACACCGGGATTGAGACCACCACCTGGCTTCTCGCGCGTCTGCGGGAGCGCGTCAAAAAGGAGCGCCTCGAGACGGGAGAAGATGTGCGGCAGGCGCTCAGGGCCATCCTGACCGAGCTCATGGCGCCGCTCGAGGCGCCGATCGATCTGGATCGGTTATCGCCCCAGGTCTGGATGGTGACTGGGGTCAACGGGGCCGGTAAAACCACCTCAATCGGCAAGCTGGCTCACCTGCTTCGGCGCGAAAACAAGTCTGTCCTGCTGGCAGCCGGCGACACTTTCCGCGCAGCCGCCCGGGCCCAACTGGCCGAATGGGGCGCGCGCAATGATGTAGCCGTGATTGCTCAGGACGGCGGCGACCCTGGCGCTGTGGCGTTTGATGCCGTCTCGGCGGGCATTGCTCGCCGAACCGATATCGTGATGGTCGACACCGCGGGTCGCTTGCCGACCCAGACCCATCTCATGGAGGAGTTGCGCAAAGTCCGTCGGGTGATTGGCAAAGCGCTGACTGGAGCGCCCCATGAGGCACTTCTGGTGCTCGACGGGAATACCGGCCAAAACATGTTGGCGCAGGTCGCAGCGTTCGATGCCGCCGTCGCGCTCACGGGTCTCATCGTGACCAAGCTCGACGGCACTGCGAAGGGAGGCGCCATCGTGGCGCTGGCTCATACCCGGCGAGCGCAGCCAATCCCAGTCTATTTCATCGGACTCGGCGAGGGCGTCGACGATCTACAAGCGTTCTCCGCGCAAGAATTTGTAAGTGCACTCCTCGACACAGCACCCAGATCAAATTAGCACTCGAGAATCCAGAGTGCTAAAATAGGGCCTTGAGTTTCAATTCAATGCCTTAATCTGATTGTCACAATGGAGTATCGGTCAGATGAATCAGTCTGCTGCACTTGTCTTGCCCGTGAGTTCCACCACTCAACATGTTGCCTTGGCGCCGATCGGTGGAGCTGGGTTCGGACTGCCCGCGCTCGGCAATCTCGATGCGTATATCTCGGCCGTGCACCGGATCCCTCTCCTGACCCTTGAGGAAGAGACCGAGTTTGCCCGCCGCTTGCGCGACGATGGAGATCTCGACGCCGCCCGGCGATTGGTCATGTCACACCTCAGAGTCGTGGTCGGCGTTGCGCGTCAATTTTTGGGCTACGGTCTTCCGCACGCGGATCTGATCCAGGAGGGCAACGTCGGACTCATGAAGGCCGTCCGTCGATTCGACCCCGAGCGCGGTGTGCGCCTCGTGTCGTTTGCACTCCATTGGATTAAAGCGGAAATCCACGAATACGTCCTGCGTAACTGGCGCTTGGTTCGGGTAGCGACCACCAAAGCGCAACGCAAGCTGTTTTTTAATCTGCGCTCGATGAAGCAGGATTCGACATCGCTCGATCCCGGCGATATCGAAGTCATCGCTCGCACGCTCGATGTCCGCCAGGAAGATGTGGTCGAAATGGAATCGCGTCTGGCCGGACGCGACATCCCCATCGACAGCAGCAACGACGAAGATGGTGATTCGGTGAGCCCGATCGCCTGGCTCAAAGCCGACGGATCCGAACCGACGCAAGTCCTTGAGGCGCGCGCGCGCGACCGTCTTCAGGGCGAAGGGCTGTTGAGGGCACTCGACCGTCTCGATCCGCGCAGTCGCCGGATCGTGGAGTCGCGATGGCTTGTCGATGAGGCCGAGGGCGGCTCGTCGACGTTGCATGAGCTCGCCGCAGAGTTTGGAGTTTCCGCGGAGCGGATTCGTCAGATCGAAGCCAAAGCGCTCAAAACCATGCGCACCGAACTCAGCGTCTGAGATCGGGATCTCAAAAACCGACCTGAACGCTAGAGAAGTAATTGCCGAACATCGTGCGTAAGGGCCTCTGGGCCCTGCCCGCCGCGGACGTAAAGACGCACCCGACCCTCTGGGTCAAATATAAAACTGGCCGCCGTGTGATCGAAGGTCTCGTTGCCCGGTGACTTCCCTTCGACCCGCTCGAAGAAAACCTTGAAGTGCTGAGCCACCTGACGGGTCGAAGCGTCATCCCCCCGCAGGGCAAGAAAGTTCGGGTTGAAAGATTTAACGTAGGGCTCTAGTACGTCGGGCGTGTCCCGCGCCGGATCGAGAGTCACGAAGACCACTTGAAATCGATCAGCCTGTGGCCCCAGCAGCCGAGCAACCTCTGCAGCATCCTGGAGGGTTGTTGGGCAGACGTCAGGGCATCGGGTGTAGCCAAAAAAAATCAGGACCGCCTTGCCACGCCAGTCCGCCAGACTGCGCGCTTGCCCCTGCGGATCGGTCAGGCCCGTCAGAGCCTGCGCGTACGGTGCCCCCGTAATATCGACATGACGAAATACGGGCGTTGGCGAAGGGACCTTGGCGGTCCCGCCCACCGCGGGAACTGCGGATTTACCGCAGCCCGACAAACCCCAGACGAGCATGCACACCGAAATACAAGCGCCCGAGGCGACCAGCCTGGTGCCCCTCACGGCCTGCAAAGCCTGCAAAAGCGAGCGAACGGGATCACCCAGGACCCGCAGCGAGGCCAAACCAGCTAGCCCACTGAGTCATCAGCCATGCGTCCACCCAATGGTCAACGAGCAATGCGGCGAATAATAGTCCGAGGTATTCGATCGAGTACTTGAAAGTTCGCTTGGCCAGCGCATCCGAGTAGTCAACCCAAAGCCGCCAAGCGTAGAAGATGAAGATCCCGCCCAGAATCAGTTGGGCGATCAGGTAAAACAGACCGCTCATCTGGATCAGATACGGCAAAGTGGTCGTAGCGAGCAATAAAACCGAATAAAGCAGGATCTGTAGTCGGGTAAATCGCGAACCGTGGGTCACCGGCAACATGGGCAAGCCGCTGTGCCGATAGTCCTCGACCCGATACAAAGCAAGTGCCCAGAAATGCGGGGGCGTCCAGACGAAAATGATCAGGCAGAGCAACCAGGCCTGCGCCGGAACATCATTGGCCACAGCGGCCCAACCGAGCACCGGAGGCATTGCACCTGAAGCGCCACCGATCACGATGTTCTGCGGCGTGGCGGGCTTGAGCAACACGGTATAAATCACCGCGTAGCCGACAAAAGTCGCCAGTGTCAGCCACATCGTCAGCGCATTAACGAACGCCAGCAAAAGACTTGCGCCAATTCCGCCCAGGACGCCCGCAAAAATCAAGGACTGCGCCACGCCAACCGTTCCACGCGGCAAGGGGCGGGCACGGGTGCGGGCCATCTTGGCATCAATGCTGCGCTCGACCAGACAATTAAAAACGAAACCGGCACCAGCAAGGAGTGAAATTCCGGCCGTACCGGCCACCAAGATTCTTCCCGGCACCATGGAATCGGTGGCCAGCAGCATACCAATCACGGCGCAAAAGGCCGCCAGCATCACCACGCGCGGCTTGGTGAGCTCCAAATACTGGAGGGCGGTATGGCGCCAACCCGGGGACAGCGAGACAGCCTGGTTCATTGGATCCGCGCAGCGAGATTAGCTCGAAAGTTTAGCACCACGATGACCATGAGCAGCAGCGCAGCACTCGCGTTGTGCCCAACGGCGACGGGGAGCGGCAAACTAAACCACACATTCGAGAGACCCAGTGCCACTTGCAAAACCAGGCCGCCCAACAGCCCAAGACCCAGGCGCAAAGCCCCCGCTCGAACGGTGGCCCAAGCCAGCCCGACAATCCAGAGGCTGATCACCACTGCGCCCAGTCGATGAACCCAGTGAATCGCCGTCAAGGCTTGGAGCGACAAGCCCTCGCCGGTTGCCGTCTTGCCCAGTTCACGGGCGATATGGAAACCCTCGGACATTTTCATGTCCGGCCACCAACTGCCCTGGCAGGTCGGCAGGTCGGTGCAGGCCAGCGCCGCGTAATTGGTGCTCACCCATCCCCCAAGAACAATCTGGACCGCCAGCAGCGCCAACCCGAACCGGGCATAGGGTAGGAGACGCGCGAGAGGCTCCGGATCAACCGGACTCAGCCAAGAGCCAGTCCTGCTCGCCGTCGCTCCCCCAAATTGGCGCAGCGCAAGCCAGGTCAGAAGCGCCAGTAGGGTCATTCCACCGATTAAATGACCGGTCACGATGGCGGGTTTCAGGAGCAAGGTCACGGTCCATTTACCGAACATCCCCTGCAGGATCACCAAGCCAACAATCACCAGCGCCAGCGCAGGGCTCTGCTTGAGGGATTCGCGCCGAGCGACCGCCCAGGCCGCAATGATTAGGAGCAAAAGCCCCAGAGCCGAGGCGACATAGCGATGCGCCATTTCCCGCCAGGCCTTCCCCAACGAAACCGGCCCGTGTTCACCGCCCTGCACATCGACCGCACGGCTAATTTCGTCGATCGCGTGGGTCGGTGTGAGCTTGCCATAACACCCCGGCCAGTCCGGACAACCTAATCCGGCATCGGTCAGGCGGACCCAGGCCCCAAAGGGGATCAGGCAGAGCGTCACCATCACGGCGAGCAGGATCAACTTCCGATACATCCTAAAACCTCGGTTAAATGCATCGTGACTCAACCCACCCGGCTAGCCCGCAGCAGGCGGGAGACATCTTTCTTCATCCGACTGGGATCGACATCCAGCGGGAAACGCATCATGACGTGTCCCAATGGATCGACGACAAAAATGTGGCCTGGCGCAAACGTATCGGTAAGCCTCGGGTCAACACCCGTCGACTGTGGGCGCACCACCTGCAATCCACTGTGCTGGCCGATCAAGGCAGGGTCGGGCGCCTGATCGTTTGTCAACAACCAGACCCGCTCGATCCGGTCCTGGTCTTTACCGGTGGTCAGCCTCACCTGTCGCATCACGTAGAGCCTCTGGACACAGTCGGCCGGGCACTCCCCCGGAGCGGTGGTCAACAGGATCCAGCGCCCCCGCCACTGGGTCCATTCGGCAGATGCCCCCTCCACTGTTTTCAATTGAATCGCAGGCAAATCGCGTTGTGGTTCGATGAGCTCGCCATAATTGGTCCGGCCATCAGGGCGCACCCAAAAATAAAGTGCATACGAAGCAACGACTGGAGCCGCACAAACCGCGAGGACCAGCCACATCATCCACTGTGATTTAGAACGTTCGGCACTCATTGGGGCCTGCCCTCCGCCCGAGGCCCGGCTTGCCGGGACTTAAACGTTGCCCAAAGCCATAGAAGTCCTGCGGCAAGCGAGAGACCGTACCATTGCGTGGCATAACCCTCATGTTTCACCACGTCATCGCCGGGCTTCGGCCAGGCCCGAACCAAACCATCGTCCAGGGCGGAGGTTTGACGGACGATCACCGGCTGCAGGTTCATGCCCGACCATTGTGCATAACGATCCACATCGACATTGACCCAAAGGCGCTGATCAGGGTCGGGCGTTCGTTCAGCAGAGAACAAGCGGGGGAGTTCCAAACCACGACCGATTTCGCGCTGGGCCAAGCCTTCAATTTGCACCGTATCAGGAAGCCCGCGCAACACCGGCAATTGACTTCGATTCGCGGGATCACCGGCAATCCAACCGCGCAGTACGAGAATCGCCGGGCCCCCAGGGGCCAATTCGACCGGGGTGACGACGTGCATTCCAGCCACCCCCTGGTTTGATCGATTATCAATAAAAATCGAACGATCCATCAGCATCCTGCCGGTGACCATGACGCGCCGGCCGTCCAGCTCAGCCGCCGGCAGAACCACAGCGGGCACCGCCATCGGCGCGGACGCGTTAGCGGCATCACGCACCTGTTGCGCCGCGCGTTTTTCAGCCGCCCGGCGCACCTGCCAATCGCCGAGCGACAGCCCGGCAACCACCACGGCTAGCGTCGCTGAGGCACCCACCAACCGGCGCCACTGCGCTCTTGACGCCACGCTCACCCGAACCTAACCCCAGATAGAATTGCCGATTCGGCCGGCACCCGCCTGGCCGTTCTCTCGCTGGAGTGCATTTTGAAGTGGGTCCTCGTCATCGCATTCCTGCTCATCGTCGGCAGCCTTGCGTCCGCCATGGTGTTTCTGATCCGCGACCGTGGCCAGACCCGCAATGTGGTGCGCGCACTGGCCCTGAGGATTGGTCTGTCCGTCCTGCTGTTTTTGACACTTCTTTTTTCGCACTGGATGGGGTGGATCCAGAGCACCGGGGTGCCAATCCAGTAACGCATGAGCGTCTCAGCCGCTAAGTGCGTCCGAGGACGCTCCGAATTGCGACCGTCCGTGGGCAATTCGGTCAGGGGGCCCGCAAGCCCCCCGCCCCCAACCCCCTAAAACCAATAAACGATCAGGTACAGACCGAGCCAGACGACGTCGACGAAGTGCCAGTACCAAGCCGCGGCCTCGAATGCGAAGTGATGCTCGGCGGTGAAATGGCCCGCCATCAAGCGAAACCAAACGACCGCCAACATGATGGCACCCACACAAACGTGGAAGCCATGAAAACCCGTCAGCATGAAGAACGTCGACCCATAAATACCCGACGTGAGCTTGAGGTTCAGTTCGGAATACGCGTGGGCGTATTCGTAGGCCTGGCAACCGACAAACACCGCACCAAGAATGACTGTCGCCGCGAGCCACAGCTTCACCAATCCACGATTGCCTTCTTTGAGCGCATGGTGGGCGATTGTCAGGGTCACACCCGAGGTCAGCAGCAGGGCTGTGTTGATCGTGGGGATCGGCCAGGGCCCCATCGTCTGAAAGGATTCAATGGTGCCCGCTGGCCCACTGTTCGGCCAGCTACCCGCAAAGTCGGGCCACAGGATGGCCCGGTGATCCAGGTCACTGAGCCAAGGCAAAGTGATCGCACGGGCATAGAAAAGCGCACCAAAAAACCCTGCGAAAAACATCACCTCAGAAAAAATGAACCAGCCCATCGACCAACGGAAGGAGATGTCTACGTTCTTGCCGTACTGTCCGGTCTCCGACTCGATAGAAACCTGATGGAACCAGCCGTACATCATGTAAATCAGCACAGCGAAACCGGCGCTCAGCGTGTAGGGCCCATACGCCGTGCCGTTGACTGTGCCGGCGGCACCATAACCAAACAACACCATTGCGATCGAGCCCACGAACGGCCACTTCGATGGCTGCGGGACGAAATAATGATGTGAATCGAGGGCGTGTGTGTTTGCGCTCATGATGTGGTCCCCAAGACTGGCGGGATTCAATAAAAATTAGATCAAGGACTAGCCCGCAATGGTACGCACGATGGCAACCAAAGTGAGCACAAAAATAGCAGCCATCCCAATGCCGACACCAATCACCCCCAGAGGATGCAGGTGCACAGCATCGCGGTCATGGTCCGCACGGCGCCGAATTCCGATAAACGACCACGCCACCACCCGCACCGTTTCAATCACAGACGCGCGACGCTGAGGCTCCGACGTGGTCGGGGCAGACTCCGGTGGCTGGGATTGGAGGGGCAACATCAGACGCTAATCCGGCCTAAATTGGAGCAGCTGGCACGGGCTGCCCAACTTCAAAAAACGTGTAGGACAACGTAACCGTTGCGACCTCGGCCGGCATCTTCGGATCGAGCACGAAGACCACCGGAAACGATCTGCGCTCGTTCGGCCCAAGGATTTGTTGCTTGAAACAGAAGCACTCAAGTTTGCGTAACCACTGAGCTGCCGCTTGCGGTGCATAGCTCGGGATCGCCTGGCCCTGCACTTCCCGGTCAAGGGTGTTGACCAGCTCATATTCGACCGTCACCAGCTCACCGGGGTGGGCATTGACCGAACCGGTCCGCGGACGTAATTGCCAGGGTCCGCGGGCATTCGCATCAAACTCAACGCTCACAACCCGCGTCATGTCTACCTGCGTGTTCTCCGCAAACCGCTTGGCGTCCTGATCGACCTGGGTCAGCGAATTGACGCCGGTGACCTCGCAGATCGTTCTGTAGATCGGGATCATCGCGAATCCGAACCCGAACATGGTGCAAGCGATCACAACCAGCTTGCCAAGCATTCGAGCGTTCAGTGCTGCGAGGGTAGGCTGAAACATGAGGCTCACAAGTAACCAACCGCCTTAACCAAACTTAACCAAACAGCCACCGATTGACGATGACCCCAGCAAAAAAGACGAGCGCGACCGAGAGAAGGATGCCC
>Ga0214921_10006511_pt1 | contig 15953 bp, 16 predicted proteins | sample LL1505_MetaG_FD_177992 | JGI IMG/M metagenome (GOLD analysis project Ga0214921, IMG submission 177992) | Freshwater microbial communities from Lake Lanier, Atlanta, Georgia, United States - LL-1505 | ecosystem: Environmental > Aquatic > Freshwater > Lake | place: USA: Georgia | collected...
TATTCCAGGGAAATCTTGCATTCTGACCGGACATGAAGGATGCGGCTTAACGATAATCTCTAATGGCTCTTCGATAAGAGGCAGCGCTTTTTGAAGCATCACCAGTTGAGATCGGGTAATTACGGGAAAGTAATCGGTGATGACAAGAACCCGTAGGCATGACCTATGCTCTAGGCCTAAGGGGGAAACGCTATTCAAGTCCGCAAGGTAAAGATAGCGAAGAGCTTCTACCTCTTTTAGTGCACTAGCTGGATACCCTCCTTCCACGTATTTGTTCATCATCGCCGAGCCGTTCACTGCTACCAGGTCAGGCATTGGAAGACTTAATAAATCCTTACGAATATAACTGCGCGGATCAAAGAAATACCTCGTATCCCAATCCATTATTGTGGCGTGCGGAACTCCAATTAGCTCTCCATGGCCAGCATCCTTCCATGCATGAATAAACGCCATTTCCCAAGGCTGGTTCTCCTGCAAATATAAGCCCCGACATTGCGTTGGCATCAACTTTAACACTTTTCCCCATAAGTTCAGCATCAAACAGTTGCTCATGGCTTTCTTGCCTCGAAGACTATCCATCCATTCCCAACGAAAGATGGGAGCGAAATTGAAATGACTTCCTTTGGGCGAAGTTTTCAACGCTCGGTAAACCGTACAACTTTTCCAGACAATCTTCGCAAAATCTCGGAGGGTGCCCCAGATGACGCCTAAACCCAAGACGCCATCCAACGTAGTATGCGCCTGAGTTGTATCTTGATCTTTGTTCCACTTCCCCAACAAACGCACCGCGTCGCTACAGGAAGGCACAACTGCATGTGGGATGTAGTGGTGCACCCAGATGACTTTTGTACCTGCCTTCCGCAAGACATCAACTAACTTAGTCCAGTACTGACTTGAAAATCTGCTCCCACTCAAGGCGTCGGGAGATAGGTGAATCAAATAATCGACCAAGAGTAAGCTGGTTTTATTATTTCCATGGAACGAACCTGTTACCTTTAGTGGCCACCGTTTAATCACATAATGCAGAAGATACCCTAGTCCTTGGATTGAAGGTGGGAGTATGCGAAACACCCGTTGCAGCACTGTGGCGGACCGGGCTTTCGGGGGGGATTTCGGTGCTGTCTTCGAAAAGATGTCCACCCCCACCTCATTTGCCCAATCCAGTAGCACCTCTTTCAAGACGCTGTCACTGCTGTGCAGTTCGATGCTCGAAAAATCGGACTTATAGACAAGACCTTCAAAAGCCATCAGTCGTATAGCAGAATAGACCATCGTCGATTCACCAAAACTGATCGCCGCAGGTAGTGTCATCCACCAGTAACTAAAGCCTGGTCGTATTTCCAGGTGATCCACGATCCGTTTCCCTTCGATCCTGGTTTCGCCAAGTTCATAGATCCACTCCAAGTATCGTGCCCGCAAGCTTTCGGCGTTATCTTCGACCAGTCGGGGAATCGAGATGACATTATCGTGGCCGCCTGTGTCGTAACTGCGCCAGAGGACAGTCAACCAATCCCCTGCGGGCGGTTCGCCATCGGCATCCCATAGAAGCAGTTTGTTTTTGGCCAAGGTTAAAGCATGATTCGAAATACGATGATACTAGCCCATCACCGTTTTGTACCCGCTCGACATGGTACGAACTTCAATTGAGGAGATCTGCTTCAACCTTAATGACCGCCTTATAAACACAAGAATTCCTCCCATCAGACATTTTTGGCATATGACCATCAGTTGGAAAAAAGATGGCGAAATGCCTTTGTGTGAGCCAGAGGTTGCTCGCTGGGAGTGACGGCGATACATAGTGGATGACATCCTTTTCCGGGTTATATACGTCCACTGCCTTAAGTTCAGCCATGGAACGCCATTCAATCATCTCTCCGCCCTTGAGACAAAATTGCAAATCAACATAACGGCGATGTGATTCATAGCGACACTGATCCCGGGGTTTCGTCTCATAACCATGGACATTGGCGTATATGGCTTGACCTCGAATTTCGTGTATTCCCGTAGATGCTGTATCCGGATTGTCTTTAATCCATTGAAAGACCTGACCCCAAACTGGGTGCATCAGTTGGTGGCTTTTTTGCAGATCGGGTGAATCGAGGCTCCCGAAAATCATGGGGATACAATCGACTGCATAGAATTCAGGAAGTTTTTACCTCAAGCCCAGAAAGCAGATTTTCCACAGCCTCAATCTCCATCTGTCGCCGAGCCTCATCTGAAGAATAGCCTATGTGGGGTGTGAGCAACACTTGCTTGTAATCTTTGAGTGGTCCCTGATAAGGCTCCTCTGAAAATGCGTCCAGCCATGCCCCAGCTACTTTACCGCTATCCAGTGCCTCTTGCAGGGCTGATTCATTGATCAAACCCCCTCTGCCTGTATTGGTCACATAAACCCCCTGCCGCATTTTCTCGAATTCGCTCCTCCCAAGAATTTCCGTACTGCCACTCGCATGCAAGCTGATGATATGGGATTGAGGAAGAGCATCACCCAGGTTCATTAGCTCGATTCCATTAATATGGCTTTGCAGGAAAGGGTCCACTCCAAGGAGTCGAACCCCAAAGACTTTCAAATAAGTAGCCACCTGCTGACCTATCCGACCAAGCCCAACAACCGATACCGTCTTATCACGCAACTGGGGGCCCGACATTTTCTCCCAACCGCCAGTGTGCATGATTTGACTCATCTGGGAAACCTTACGAAGCATGCATAAAATGGCTCCCACGGTTAGCTCAGCCACAGCAGTCGTAGGGGCGTTAGGGGTTGAGAATACCCGAATGCCAAGTCTTTTAGAGGCCGCGACGTCAACGCTTTCAAGCCCAACCCCGCAGCGTGAAATGACTTTAAGGGTTGATAGGGCTAACACTTTTGCGTTTAATGGTTCTAGTCCTGCAATAATTCCCACCACGCCTTCCAGTGCTTGCCGTAGTTCATCTTCCGTCATTTTTCTCCCTACGGGATTGCGTCGAATCTCATATCCTGCCCTCTCCATCTGCCGGATTGGCGAGGCATCTAACGCACCGAACGTTGTCGGGCCAATTAAGATAATATCTTTTCCCTTCATGGTAAACTATGAATGCAGCCCAGAGCTATGAAGTGCGCACGTGGTCAAGATATTCGCGACATCCATCTTGAAAGTCTGCATTGTTGGCGACCTCGACTCGCCTCGGAATAGCATCTGTGTCCGGCAAAATAAGCCCCAAGTGTGTATCACTGTTTTTCTTGTCCTTCGCGATTGCCGCAAAGAATCTCGATGCGGGAATCGATGTTTTCTCAAATCCACGATAATTCATGCGAAGCGTCTGGTGCATGCGGTTAAAGTGGCATTTGGCCATCCGGTCAAGCTGAACAGAGATGAAGCCCGCCATATCCATGCCGATTGTCACCGCGATTCCATGAGGGATGCCAAATTGGGTCGCAGCTTCGATCGCATGCCCAAAGCTATGTCCGAAATTCATCACATTACGGATTCCAGTATCGAACTCGTCCTGCTCTATGATTCTCTTTTTTATTTCCAGCGAACGAAGGATAAATTTCTGCATAATCTTTGGCTCGACGCCAAGCTTCCGATAGTCGGCGGCAATTTGGTCGAATGCCTCTGGACCGGCTATGGCATGGACTTTAAGCATTTCCCCGATTCCGGAACGTATTTCGACTTCAGGCAAGGTTGCTAGGACAGCCGGACTGATCGTGATTTTTGCTGGAGGCGTATAGGTTCCCACCCCATTTTTAAATGTACCGACGTTGATCGAGCTTTTCGAACCAATACAGGAATCAGCTTGAGCTAAAAGGGTTGTGGGAAAAAACTCCCAAGCAACTCCTCGCAAGAGAACCGCAGCAATGAAGCAGGTAATATCTTGGATGATCCCGCCACCGATAGCCACCAGGACGTGGCCACGCTTGATTCCGCTTGAAACTAACTGCGTAATGTATTCTGGCGACTTCTCCAAGGACTTATTCTTTTCCTTTGCCTCAATGAGCAGGATCGATGGGGAGTTTAATACATCAGCTAACTCCTTGGGGTAAAGTTCAGCCACGCGGGTGTCAATTATATAATGCCTCTTCGGACCACCTGAGGCAGCCCCAAAAAATGCCTTCTCGACAAATTCGACTTTGTAGGGCCCTTTGTGCGATTGAATAACCATCTGATCAGGCACGAGTGAAACCCCCATCGATGGCAATATTTTGTCCTGTGATATAAGTGTTTTCAGGTCCGCCTAACCAAATTACAAATCGGGCAATTTCCTCGGTACTGGCCATTCGGCGTATAGGAATCGTTGCAACGATCTGGCGAATGCCCTCCTCGCCAAGAATTTTGCGGGTAAGTTCCGTATCGGTGAACCCTGGCGCAATGCAATTAGCTAGAATACCGTCGGTCGCATGTTCGATGGCCAGTGCAGTCGTCATGCCGTCCAAAGCAAATTTACTGGCGGAGTAAGATGCCCGGTGTTCTTTACTGATCTTACCCCAGATAGAAGAGATATTTATAATACGCCCCCATTTTTTTGCGATCATATGGGGAAGGGCGGCTTGGCAAAGTTTTAAGGGCGCCAAGACATTCACCCGGTGAATGCGTTCAAACTCTTGTGCGTCAATATCTACAAAGGATTCGTTATGATTTGTTCCCGCATTATTTATCAACACGTCTGGCTTAACTCTCCGCACAAAGTCTGCACATGCGTGAAGTTGCTCGTATTCATCGAAATTAGTCTGAAAATATCCATCTAATTTAATGCCAGAACTGGCTTTGGTGCCAGTCCCTATAACCTTGGCCCCAGCGGCCTGATAAGCAATTGCCACGGCCTGACCGATTCCGCGCGTTGCCCCTGTAACAAACACCGTTTTATTTTGTAAGTTCACGATTAGTGTGATTTTTTCTTCAAGCTTCTTGTACTAAGCGCACAAGATATGCCCCAATGAGATGATCTAAGACCATATGGGCATCTTCGGCAGGGCCATATTCTTTGGGGCCCGTAGGAACATGAATACCCTCATCCGCCATGGTTTTCATTTTCCCGCCATCAAACGCGGTTATCGCCACCGTCCTGATTCCTGCTGTTTTGGCATACTCAAAGGCTTTCAGTAAGTTAGGCGAGTTGCCTGAGGCGGAAATCGCCACGACCACATCCCCTTTTTTACCCAAAACTTGCAACTGACGCACGAAGACTTCCTCAAATCCAAAATCATTGCCAATTGCGCTGATTACCGCCTGATTGTCAGTCAAGCTTATCACTCGGAATGGCTTTTCGTAAGAATTGGTGCCAATGGCTAAATCATTGGCGTAGTGGCTGGCAGTGGATGCACTGCCGCCATTGCCGATCATGAAGATGGAGGCCCCCCGCTGCCTTGCCTCCAAGAGTGTTTGGATGAAACGGCCGATTGCCTGGGGATCTATTTTCTTCAATATCTTGCCCAGATATTCAAAGTAGGCCGTAGCAAATACTGCGGGATCCTTGGTGAAAAACCGGTCTAGATTATTTATGATTTGGTTTGTCGGGGTTTGGGATGTCATAGGTTTTCCTCCATATAGGGTCTGCATGGTAAATTCGATAAACTAGTTTCATGGTTTCCAGAGCATCTCCGGAGGAGCCACTGCTGATCGGCTTGTTTTCAAGAATGCAATCAACAAAGAGGCTTATTTCATCCTCCCAAGAAGAATCGCGGTTGTAACGAGTCAACTGTTCGCTTGGATCTCCGTTGTCGCGATCGTGATCAGCCCTAACCACAGTAAGGGTTTCAGACCCGTAGCTTTTGGAACCTGACAAAATCCCCCCTAAAATCAGGCTCCCTTGATCCAAGTTAATATCGAGGTGAAAGCGGTGTCTCCATTGGGTAGCAGATGAGTTCAGAAGCGCTACTGCTCCGGTGGCAGATTTCATGAGTGCATAAGCGTTATCTTCCACATCAAACCCCCAATGACTATTCGAAATCACACTGTGAACCTCGTAAAACTCACCTGCGAATAGCCGAATCAGGTCAACCATATGAATTCCTTGGTCAAGGAGGACACCTCCCCCGGCAATTTCCCTCTTGGTCCTCCAGTCTGGCTGGTTAAAGGTGATCAACTTGGATTTTCCATAAACTCCTCTCAGATGAATAATATTACCCAGCTCTCCAGATCGGATGATTTTAAGAGCATCGCGCACAGAGTCGTGGTAGCGGTGATTGAAACCGTACATGAGCTTGAGGCTTGGCCGCACGCGCTCCATCGCCATGACTCGCACGATATCTGCAACACCCCGCCCCGGAGGCTTCTCGCAGAAGACATGAAGCCCGCGCTCGAGCCCGGCAGTCGTAACTTCTGCTGCGATGTCGTTTGTCAGGCAAACGATTAAAACGTCCAGCGACTCTTTTAGTAAATACTGGTAGTCTCTATACTTTCGTATTCCACCCGAGTCGGTTTCTGCCTCTGGCAAAGTTCGGTCACAGACCGCTACAAGCTGGAGATGGGGATTCCGCTCCACGCAAATTCGTCGTCGCTTACCCACAACTCCATAACCCGCGATGCCAACCTTTAACATTTAATAGGAACCGAATAGTGAGTCCTGCCGCATATTCTCCTCCACAATCAAAATATCTTGCGGGCTGTCCACGGAAAAAGACTTGATGAATGGATAAGCCGCAATGTGTTGAGTAAAGTTCATATCGAGAATTCTATTACTGTCGCACGATTCCAACTGTTCCAGGCGCGTTTCGGGATGCTGGGTGAATTCCAGAAGGTTTTTCCACCGGAAGGCAAAAATTCCATAAATCCGCCTCGCCAGCAGCTCTGGCGAGAATCCGTTCTTGGCGTACGGCATGGGCATGCGAGAAGTGTAGAGCACTTCCCCTTCGGCATTGTAAATAATCTTAACAGTGTCTGTATTTTTCCATATTTCCTTTTCTGTGATATGCATGGCTAAGACTGTGCAGCAGATTGTATCCGATTCCTGCAGCGGCTTTAGCACGGCCTCGATCATATCCGGGCGTAACATAGGCTCATCACCTTGCACGCACACAACAATATCCGTGTCCTTAAGCTGAAAAGGCAGCTTTCCGGCCGCTTCGGCCACCCTATCGAGGGCCCGTGTATGATGTGATCCTGTCATAATGACTGGAATTCCAAGCCGGCGGCCCACTGTGGCAATTTCTTCATCGCAGGTTGCCAATACCAGCTCATCCCAATTCCCGTAAAGTTTGGCCCGGCCAATAACGTGATCAATCATTGGACGACCGAGAATAGGAACCAGCGGCTTGCCGGGAAATCGTGAGGCGGCCATTCGCGCAGGAACCACACCGATAATTTTTGGCTTCACTTTGTTTGGCTACTGTCTTCCCATCCCTACTTCGTCACACTCGCGGCAATCGGTGTGCGATAAAGGTTTGCGAGCTCCTCATTCGCGCATCCCAGCCGCACGCTGTCGCCTGCTGTGGCCACATCAGTCCACGCGCAAAAGTCGCTGGCAACATAAAACGCGTTGAGGAGTTGGATCGTCGAGCATGCATCACTCCTTGAAACTGAAAATAGTTTTCCGGTTTGATAAGTCTCCACTATTTCCTTGTACAACTCTTGGTGGCCATGGCCGTAAACATTGCCCGAAAAGTCCTCTGATGCGATTGGGCAGGCTGCTGGATCAGGCGTGTAAATCTGTAATTCGTTTACGGCGATTCCGCCAATCTGAGCAAGCCCCTTCTCGCAGACAACCGAAAGACTGGCCTCGAAATCAATCGGACGGGCTGCCGTCGTCACCTCTACCGAGCCGAGAGCGCCATTGGCAAAAGTTGCGTTGGCGACGACAGTATCCTCTACCTCAATATCAGCTCCTAATGTCCCCATCTTGGCACAGACCCGGTCAACTTCTCCCCCGAAAAATCGCATAAGGTCGATATGGTGAATTCCCTGATTTGTCAGACACCCCCCATCCATCGCATAAGTGCCACGCCAAGGCGCAAGCTCATAGTACCTTTTGGGCCGACACCACCGGACCCTGACGGAGACGATCCTAATTCCGCCAAGCTCTCCAGATAAAATTCCTTTTTTGACACGCTGAACGGCCTTGTTGTGGCGATTTTGAAATACCGGAAAGATCCGTACGCCATGCTTTTCCGCGGCATCGTAAGCTGTCTTGACCTGTGAGGGGCGCAGAAAAGTCGGCTTTTCAACAATCACATTTTTTTGATATTTTTGAATGATCTCCAGTGCATGCTCAAAATGCATGCCCGATGGGGTGACGATGGCGACAGTGTTGATACTAGGACATCTCTCGAACATTTCTCGGTAGTCGGTAAAGGCCTTCACACCAAACTGTTTTTGGTAAACCTTGGCTTTTGCCAGATCAAGGTCGCAAACGGCCACAAGCTCAGCTCCTGATGTCTCCGTAATGGATCGACAGTGGTGGCCAGAAACCCTTCCGCAGCCGATAATTGCGACCCGAGCCGTAGGGCTCGGCTTCATGGACACCCCCCTTCCCCAGCGATCATGGCAACCCTCATACTCTCCACAATGGGTCTCATTTGCTCAACGGTTGTCATGGAGAATCGGCTATATCCACGCAGGCATTCATCTTTAAAGTCTTTCCGATAAAGAACCTTGGCATCTAAAACTTCATGCAGATTTTCCGCATGCCTGCCGAAGGCAACATGCTGAAAGTTTCCTTCTGTGGGTATCGTTGATAAGCCAAGAGCGTTCATTTCTTCGACAAAGTATCTCTTTCCTGCGCCCAAGCGATCTACGGATGCTTCCATTTGATCAACATGATTCAGCATTTGCGAAATCACTGTGGCGCCCAAGGTGCCTACCTCGTACATGGGGCGCATTTTGTGAAAGAATTGCATCGTGTTGGGGTGGCCGACCAAATACCCGATGCGGAGTCCAGCAAGCCCCCATGCCTTGGCAAAAGTGCGTGCGACGACCAGATGCGGGCAATTCTCGGTCCATTTCACACAGCTGTGCGTGTAGAAAGGGTGATAAGCCTCATCGACAAGTATGATTGAACCCAATCGCCCACACAAATCCACAACCGCCTTCAACTCGTCGGGCGCAAGAACTGAGCCGGTTGGACTATCTGGATTAGGCAAACAGACAAGACGTGGGCGGACACGCCCGATATGCATTAGAATGCTGTCCAGGCCGAGCACAGGGCCATTCGTGCCTCGACGATACTCGATGGGTTGAGGCGTGGCGCCGAACATCTGGCAGTAGACTGGGTACATGGCAAAGGTCGGCGCTGTATGAATGACCGCATCCCTTTCATTTATAAATACTTCAAATGTCATCCGAATGGCTCCGTCACTCCCTGGCGTGAGAAGCAGGCTTTTTTTATCTACCCCCACCCAATTCGCTAGGCTTTTGTATAATAAAGAAAGGTCTGGATAGGTGGCTAATGATAATGCATCCATCTTCCTTAATAGTGCTGAAGTAAAGGCCAGTAGAGAGGGATCCAGATTTTCATTCTTATCCAACCAGAGTTTACCCGGTGCGCGGAAGCTGGAAGCATAAGCATCTGGCCGCCATAACTCAGGATTAAGGAGCGATCTTCGAGGAAATATATCGATTTTCATTTTTCGATTCGGCAAATCAGTCAAATATTAAGCTGCCCGCCATTACCCTGACGGAAATATTTTTGCCTCTTTCAATATAAGCTATGTAAACTTGAATCAGATTGCATTAGATAATTGTGAATGCTGCCTAATCGACCAAGGTAGATTGCTTTTTTCTTATGCGCTTTATTTCTTTTTGCAATTAGGCCTCTCGCTTTCTCTATTAGGGCGGGCTTAATAATTTCATGGTTTTGAGTAGCAAGGTCGAGAAACTCAAAATTATCGCCCTCCAGAATAAAACTAGCTTCACGCGAAAGCCGATGAGCACGCTTATGTTGCACGTTTTGAAGAAATCGTCGGACGGGAGCAATCAGTAGATTAAACACGGGACTTTCTTTCATTAGGGCGTTCTGTAGGAAGAGCATTACCCATGAGAGTTGCGATCCGGTCTGGCAGTTCAAGCGATAGTACAGGCGTCTTTTGATGGCCTTCAGCGGGTTTCGAGACAGCGAACACAGCGAAACATAGCTCCTTGTATGGGGTAACGGCCGTCGGGCTTGGGAGTCCAAAGTAGCCACATCCAGCGACTTTTGAGGCGCCCAGCATTACAAACGTTTGCATGATGTCGCTGGCGTTGAGCACAACATAAGGCGCTCGCTCCCCTTTTCGAATACCATCGTAGTTGATGAACTGATAGGAGGACTCAATATCATTCGTACCAGCCCCGTCTGTAAGGCGAAGGCTGATCACAAAACATCCATCTGGTTTTACCAGCGACCAAGCTCGCGCTAGCATGGGCTGGAAATTCAATTGCCAATCAATACAGCTTAATGATATTACGACATCAAATTGCTTGCGTAAAAGTCTGCTAGCGTTGAGCTCAAGAAAGTCGCCACATTCGATTTGCGCCCTGGGGTTGAGTTCCTTCGCGTGCTTCGCGGCTTGAACATTAATTTCGATGCCAGTGTAATCCAAAAAACCGAAGCGATCGCGCAAGGCCAATCCAAGACCACCGCAACCGCATCCGACATCCAAGATGCTGGGCGAGTTGAGACCGCCAAGTGTATTTGCAAGTATGACCTGTTCGGATTTATAAAACTGTTCCCAGCGAACGCGGTTCGCTGAAAAGTAAGCTTTAATCGTGTCCGTCTTGTAGTGCAGGTTATCCATTTTTGGTTATTTAGGACGGCACCATATTTGATTGTAAGTATTTTGAAAGATACCCTTCGCGCCCATCCCAACTCCCTGTCGCTTTTCGCGCAACTGCAAGCCTGCCGCACGCAACATTTCGGCGCACTCAACGCTCAACGCTGTGAAATCATCATTTACTTCGATCAGGATTTCCTGCGTCTTAGACAAGGTATTAGTTCCACCACGAAGAATTAGATGCTCGATACCATCCACATCTAATTTGATGTAGGTAGGAGCTGGAATGCCAAGATATCTCACCACATCATCTATGGGCACTCCAAGAGTGGTGAACCTGAATACCTCCTGCAGTTTCCGCCCGTCGTGCCCATAGGTTTTATCAAAGGTTGAAAGAGCTCCTCCGAGATCGGTTGAAGTCATATGGAGAGGGCTGAGTGCAATCTGATCACTTAGCGCGAAAGGCATAAGCGTTACCTGATCGGTTACTGCGTTCAGAAAAGAATTTCGGCCGAGACACTCAAGATTAAAGATGGATGGTTCAAAGGCGAAGACGCGGCAACCACGGCGTTTTGCCGCGTAGATAGAATAAAGACCAACATTCGCACCAATATCCCAAAGTACTGCCCCTTCTCTGAAGCCATCGATCCACTCGAGCGTCTCCGGTTCCTTGATGGAGAAGGTCACCGCGCGATAGGTACAAAGTTCATTTGGGGTAGCAAAGACCATACGCACACCATCGTGATAGACAACCTTCTGAGTTTTCCGTATCTGATCTAAGAACGATCGCTTAATGAAGCACCCAACCTTGGTGCACGATAAAAAATCAAGCAATGCCAAAACGCCGAAATTTATTAGTATCTTAACGGAGTTCATATGTGCAACTTTATTGCCGGACGAGTGTCAGATTAATGTGGTCGATGAGAATATCCCAGGATGACCTTTCTGGAGTGCCATCGATCTTGATGTATTTATTGCTAAATGAAGTATATTTTTCATTATCGATGTCAATTTCTTTTTTCCAATCTATTTGGTCATGATTTTTATCGATATTAATTGGACTTTTTCCAAGGCTTTTTGCAAGCGTTTTACAGTACCCAAGTAAAATCTCAGACTTCTCTAGTTCATCTGTTGAGATAAAGATTATTGGCTTTCTGAACAGTACTGCCATCTGAACAGCTGTTGAATCATGTGCAACAACTAATTGGCATGCTTTTATTAATTGTCCAGTCATCTCTCGTTTAGTTTCAATATCCCGAAATTCTTTATTGGGAAGGTTTCGATGAGCAGACCTGGGGTGCAATGCCACGCAGACCTTGGTGTTCAGGCTTTTTGAGATACTTTTTAGAGCATGGCACACTGCCGGAAAATACTTTTCTGGAGATACCGGCGATGGTAGCCCATGATAGTAAAAGTCCGGATGGAAACAGTAGTTTTGATCAATAAAAATGATCCCATAGCCTGATTCAGTGGAGATATCTTTTTTGATTTTTAAATAATCATCGTAATCAAGATTATGAGCGTATATTACTTTTTTAGCACACCCCACATATTTGATGGATTCAGATCCAGCGGCAACGCCTATTCCTGGCCTTAAAAATTGAGATAATGTTAACTGAAGAAGTTTTCCGAAAAGCCAGACAAGTAGTTCTTTGCAGCCACGTTGCAAAGCCTGCCTTGCCCTTAATTTAACGCTAAAAGTGTTTTCGTACGGCGGAATGGTTCCAGTGGCGTGAATAATTCGGACAAACCCTCTTAGTTTTAATCCGATTATCGCACAGACTGAGTATAAACTGGTGTCAGCTAGGTCTATAAAAAACTTTATACCTTTATACTTCTTAATTTTATCTCTTAGTTGGATTAAATTATCTAATGGGTAATATCCGCTAAAGTTCTTTAGCTTGTGTTGACCCAGTAGAAAATTTTTCCAAACAGATGGGTATGCGAGTGGCGTTATATCCCAAATTTCCACCTCCCAACCCCTATCAAGCCAGCTTTGTATCCCGAAGCGGTTATAATTGCGGGAATCGAGTGGTTGGTTTATTAGATAAAGAATTTTGCTCATTATAAATTATGTTTCGGTGTTGAAACGATTATCTCCGACATTTTAAAATCCCATTCTGAGTCGATATCCAGTGCTTCTTGTGGTGATTTTATCAATAGCGGAACTGTCTTTGACCCGAAAAAAGATTTAAAAGTTTTTAGTTCCGTAGGAGATATTAAATAGAAACTACCATTCATTACATACGCTTGCGGAAGATCCTGCGACCGTGTCTCTAAGGCGTGCTTTTTCATGTACGGCACCAGATAATTGCTTTTCATCTTAAGCGTCCACATTGGGTGCGCGTGGGTGGGAGACACTCCAACAACGCTTCTGTGTCCATGTTTCGCAAAAAGAGCAATTCCTGTGCAAATTGTTTCTTTGGTACGGAATGGTGAAGTCGGCTGAAGCAACAAAAGGCCATCAACCGCACCTTTCTCAGCTTCATACCAGTCCAACGCATGCAGGGCGACATCCACAGAACTCGCAGTGTCAGTTGCCAGATCCGCAGGGCGCAACCAAGGAACTAATACAGCACTCTCTTTGCAAATCTCCGCAATTTCAGAACTGTCGGTTGACACAAGTATGTCACAGATTTCTGGAGTACCTTTTGCCGCATCGATCGACCAAACAATTAATGGTTTGTCGCCAAGCATGCGAATGTTCTTGCCTGGCAATCTTTTTGATCCCCCACGTGCTGGAATTAAGGCAAGAATTCTCATAGTGAAATAAACCTTCGTAGTACTTTGATTCCGACTTCGCCACTTTTTTCGGGATGAAACTGGCAACCCGTGATCTGATCCCGAGCAATTACAGCTGGGATCAGATGCCCCCCATACACACAATCAGCAACGCGATTCACTGAGTCTGAGGGGACGGCCATGAAGGAGTGCACGAAATATGCTGCGTCCCCTGCCCGGTTATCTTGCAGTAAAGTGTCTTTCCATTTTTCGGACGCTCCTGATGGCTGCAATGCACTCCAGCCAATGTGCGGGATTTTTTGTGTTGCTCCTGATAACGTGCGGCATGGCACGGGAATCACCCGCCCAGAGATCAGCCCCAAGCCAGCCGCCACGCCAAACTCCTCACTCTCTTCAAGCAACAGCTGCATCCCTAGGCAAATCCCGAGTAACGGCGTTTTACGCTGTGCAAGTTTGCGGATAACTATGACTAAACCTAAACTATCCAGTGCCTGCATGGCATTGGCAAAAGCCCCAACGCCAGGCAACACAACCTTTTTCGCGGAGAGAATTTGCTCCGGGTCTGCGGTTAGAGTGACCTTTGCTCCGCAGTGTTCAAGACCACGCTGAACGCTCAACATGTTGCCCACACCATAATCGATTACGGTAACTTCAGGCGTGCTCATAATGCCTTACTCCCAATCCCGCAGATTTTGCTACAGATCTAATCTCGCTTATCTCTGCGCGTTTGTAATGAAGAATATCAGCCATTGCCACGGCATCAGCACCACCCTCATTAACAACCTCCAACAAATCTTCCGGCTTACCCATGCCACCACTGGCAATTACTGGCACTGCAACTTCTGCCGACACCGCCTTAACCAGCGCAATATCGAAGCCCTTGCGTGTACCTTCTCTATCCACCGAGGTTAGTAATATCTCACCTGCGCCCATCGCCACACCGCACTTGACCCATTCAACGACATTCAAGCCGGTGCGTTCGCGGCCATTGTCGGTATACACTTCCCAAGTCCCGGCGCCAACTTGCTTCGCTTCGATTGAGAGGACCATACACTGACTTCCAAAACGCTGGGCGATGGCAGTGATAAGCTTGGGATTGGCAACGGCGGCGGTATTCACAGCCACCTTGTCGGCACCTGCCCGCAAAATCTCGGTCACATCTTCAACTGAACGGATACCCCCACCGACGGTCATCGGCACAAAGATATCCTTCGCCGCGACCCTAACAATATCACCCAAATGATTGCGCCCGTAAAGGCTGGCCACACAGTCCATGTATATCAACTCATCCGCACCTTGCCGATAGTATCGTAACGCATGCTCGTTGGGCGATCCCATAACCCTCAAACCTTCCAGGTGGATGCCCTTGATAAGGTTTGGGCCCTTGATGTCGAGGCGGGCGATGAGGCGAATATTTCTCAGGACAGTCGATTCACTGGCAACCACTCCACACCGTATGGCGCAACTTCCACTGGCCCTTTTCGTGAAACCACAGATGGGGAGAGCGAAATTGATCTGTAAGCAAGCGAAAGTACTCCCGATCCATGATTGGATTTTCAAACATCTTTCCAGCCATGGAAAATTCGGGCGCTGGGAGACTTAGATAGCGGAACATCTCGTCCGCAAAGCGTTCTGGAAACTCGTGATCAAACCGCTTAACAAGCGCCACTCCTTCTTCACGAGTGATGTCGCCAGACCGAATTTCCTGTGCCGCATCGTAGGTCGCCCGACCAATGCCAAATTTTATTCCAGTTGTGAAGTAGTGGAGATCATCAATCCGATCATCAATACTGTTATATTTGGAGTATGTGCCAGGGGTGCGCTCTGGCGATGCTTGAAAACCACCATGTTCGACCGAGTAGTAATAACAGGCCTGAGGGTGCCATTTCAGATAATACCCTAAATAGTGTACTTCTGTTTTTTGTTCTGCAATTCGGTTTGGATCTGCTGGCATATACGGTTGCAGTTCGTTTTGATCGACTCCAAATTGGGACTTCAGATCCGCCACAGAAACACCCCCAAGATATATTTTCGAGGGGTCATCGGATGTGAAATAGGACCAATCACGCTCCGCCTTATCGCTATCGCTGATAGGGTTGCCATATTCGGCCTCATTTTCACCATAAAACACCAGCGGGATATTGAAGAGCAGAGCCATTTTGGGTGCCAGTGACTTCTGGCCAAACATAAAAGCCTGAAAAGGGTGGAACAATAATTCAGTCGAAAGTCTGGTGAGTAGGCGGTGCACGCGACCATTAGGAGTCATGAGATAGTTGTCGTGACCTGCATGAATCCATGACTGAAAGTTTTTCCAACCCCACTCCGTATAAACATGAGGCGCCCATGTCACGGTTAGCGGGTGCATTCCATACTTTGACTTCAAGATATGCGATGCATAGAAACTGTCCTTCCCCCCGGAACCAGGCACAATGCAGTCGTAGGATCCATCTTTTTTCCGATGCTTATCGCATAGATCAACCAATTGCTTTTCTCGATCAGCCCAATCGATAGTCTTGCGTTTACGCTCGGTGAAGGAGCAGGCATCACA
>Ga0214921_10006513_pt1 | contig 15949 bp, 13 predicted proteins | sample LL1505_MetaG_FD_177992 | JGI IMG/M metagenome (GOLD analysis project Ga0214921, IMG submission 177992) | Freshwater microbial communities from Lake Lanier, Atlanta, Georgia, United States - LL-1505 | ecosystem: Environmental > Aquatic > Freshwater > Lake | place: USA: Georgia | collected...
GATTGGTCTTTCTTTCTATCTCCCTGCCAGAAGCACAAAAAATGAATCATCACCCAAATGGACGTTTGCCGTGGCATCAGTGCTCGCACTAATCGGATTCTTTGTTATCCCAATTGTTGGACTTCCACTTGGGTTTATTTCCGGTGTATTCATTTGTCACCTAGCAGCTAGCCGAGACTTTCATCGAACTCTGCGGACAACCGGTAAGACATTGAAGGCGTTGGGGCTGACAAGCTTGGTGCAATGCATGTGTGGAATAGCGATAGCGGTCACTTGGGCACTTGGGCTTTTGATTGTTAAATAGAAAAGTCGAGCGAGCACCTAGTTGTACCCACCCGACTATCTATTTAATTACGCTTGTTTGATTGCTGAAATATCTAACTGCAATTTGATGTTGTCGCTGACTAGTAAGCCACCTGTTTCAAGAGCAACATTCCAAACTAAGCCGAAATCTTTGCGGCTTAATTCACTCGTGCCTTCGAATCCTGCTCGAACATTCCCAAATGGATCCGTAGCTGTACCAGTTAGTTCAATAGCAAGATCAATATTCTTGGTAACGCCATTTATCGTTAGATCGCCAGAAACCACATAATCATCGCCTGAACCGCTGAACTTTGTTGCAGTGAAAGTTAACTCTGGGTTCTTCTCAATATCAAAGAAGTCGGCGCTACGAAGGTGGCCATCGCGATCTGCGTTTCCGGTATCAATCGAGGTGATTTGCGCGGCTACTGTTGCAGATGATGCCGAAACATCGGCTGGGTCGACAACGATAGTGCCGGTAAAGTCGGCAAAATGTCCACGAACCTTTGTGATGACAGCGTGCCTAGCTTCGAAGCCAAGGCGACTATGTGTTGGGTCAATCGCCCAAGTTCCTGCATAACCTGTTAAGTCGGTCATAGTTCTCCTAAATAGTTGAAAGTTCAATTAAAAGAAAGTTTAGGGCCCAAGAGGGTTAAAGTCAAGAAGTTTAGCCACTTGCTAGCCAATTTTTTCCAACCAGAAACCATTGGAATGAGCGTTAGCGCTCGACTTGCGATGCAGCCTGAACCGCGGCAGCAACGGCCGGTGCTACTTGCGGATCAAAAACACTCGGGACAATGAAACTACTATTTAATTGGCTACTGCCAACGCAGCTAGCAATAGCCTTAGCTGCTGCGACCAAGATGCTCTCAGTAATTTGCGTTGCACCAGCATCTAACAATCCTCGGAAAATACCTGGAAACGCCAAAACGTTATTGATTTGATTTGGGTAATCACTTCGACCAGTGGCAACAATCATCGCGTGCTTACTCGCTAAAACTGGATCTATTTCCGGATCAGGGTTGGCTAATGCAAACACGATAGCTTTTGATGCCATTGCAGCAATTTCGGTTTCCGAAATCAAATTTGGTGCGCTGACCCCAATGAAAACATCTGCTCCACTGAATCCATCAACTAACAAACCTGTAACTCGACGAGGATTTGTGTTTTCTAAAATCCATTGGCTAGTGCGTTCACTATTAGGGCGATCGGCATAAATAGCACCCTTGCTGTCATAAGCGACTATGTCCGTAGCACCACTGGCCTTTAGCAATTGGGCAATCGCAGTTCCAGCAGCGCCTGCTCCACTCATAATTATCCGCAGGTCCTTCATGGATTTATTCACAAGTTTTAAGGCGTTTGTCAGGGCAGCTAGCACCACGATTGCAGTCCCATGCTGATCATCATGGAACACTGGAATATCCAGGAGTTCACGCAGACGTCGCTCAACTTCGAAACATCGCGGAGCTGAAATATCTTCGAGGTTAATGCCGCCGTAGGCTGGCGCAAGTATTTGGACAGTACGAACGATTTCATCTACGTCCTGCGTATCAAGACACACGGGCCAAGCATCGATATTTGCGAACCGTTTAAACAGCGCTGCCTTGCCCTCCATAACTGGCATGGCAGCTAATGCACCGATGTTGCCAAGGCCCAGCACTGCAGAACCATCTGTAACAACTGCAACAGTGTTTCGTTTTATCGTGAGCCGACGGGCATCTGTTGGGTCTTGCGCAATGGCTAGACAAATCCTTGCCACACCTGGCGTATAAGCACGAGACAAATCGTCTCGGGTTTTCAATGGAACTTTTGGCGTTACTTCAAGTTTTCCGCCTAGATGCAGTAGAAAAGTACGGTCACTGACTTTTCGTACCTGCACATTAGGCAAATCAGCTATTGCTGCGCTGACCTGCGCTGCGTGTTCTGAGTCACGAGTATTACAGGTCACATCAACCGTAAGAACCTCATGTGTGGATTCAACAACATCAAGCGCCGTAAGCGCAGCCCCTGCGTTAATCACCGCTTGGGTCAATCCAGAAGTTGCCGATGCATCAGGCGGTAAATCTACTCGAACGGTTATTGAATAGCCGGGGCTAGTGTTGACCATGAATCCTCCAAGCAATGCAAGTAGAAGTTACTTCATTTGCTATTTACTGTACCCGTTGCTGGGCAGGAACACGGAGAAAAAAGTTGGATTTGACCACACACTCTTACAACGACAATTGCGATTAGCTCTTACGGATCTGTGATGTCAACATCTTCTTTGATGTTGACAACTGCGTTCAGTATTTTATGGCACAAACTGGCTGGCAAATTTGCGTTGCAAGTTTCTGTTTTGATGTGCCAATCAGGGTTATCAGGAAAATGAGTTCCATCACTAGAAACATACGTTCAACTAACCCCATTATTGGCGTTTCAATCAGCCAATGAATCCAAAAAGTGATTCCAACCACAACCATGGCCCCAGTACTGATAACAGTGTGCTTGATTGGAACACTCCACAAGTGGGCTCTAGTGCCAAAGTGCGCTGCGGCCGGCCATAGGCACATTGCTACCAGGACAACTGTTGCAGCTGCCGTGTGCCAAGCGGAGTCTGCGGTTATTGATGGAACCGGAAAAGCTGCAACCCCAATTAGGCCAACACCAGCTACGCCGATGAAGATACGTCCAATCGATCCGCAGTGATTAAGTTTGAGTGAAATTCCCAGAAGCATGATTGCGCCAACCAAAGTGATGGCGTTCATACTCTGACGACTTGGTACACCAATTGCTGCAAGCGAACTAACGGTTTGCTTAACTGGTGAATAACTATCCCATCTGGCTTGCTGCCAGAGTATGCCCAAAATTAGCATCGCTGCTGTAGCCCAGCTCAGCACGTGAGCATGGAGGTGACATTTATTTGGGCTGACTTTGTTGATTATTAAACCTTTGTTGACTGAATAACTACTCTTTGTAAAACCCTACCCTGATTGGGCAATCTGCAGAACTCAACTACTTGCGGGTACAGCACGTTCTGAGTAGGCCCCGACGGGCTCGAACCGTCGACCCACGGATTAAAAGTCCGTTGCTCTACCAACTGAGCTAGAGGCCCACTGCCATTGCTGGCATTCCCTTACTTTAGTGGATTGCTAGCCCTATGGCGATTTCGCCTACTTTGTTTGGGAATGTGACATTGGGGAATATCGTTGACAATAGAGGTAGCCGACAAAATGAGAGGTAGATATGTATCCTGCTGGTGATTTATACACCTTAGTTGTTCCACCTGCTCATGAGTTTGAAGCTGGTGTAACTTCTGGCATCGTTCTAGTTCATGGTCTCACTGGATTCATGGATGCTGGTTCTGGTGGGCGTCTAGCCATAAAACATATTCTTGACACTCTAGAAAATCGTCCAGTCGCTTTTTTCCATATTGACGGACTTTACGATTACCGCGCCCGCAGGCCTAAAACCCTGTTCGACTCAGACCATTATGAGTCAATGGAGATGCCCCATCTAACGCTCAGCGAAGTAACTGATGCTGAAGGCCAGAAGTTTTTATTACTACATGGTGTCGAACCAGATCTGGGTTGGCAAAGCGTAGTTCGCAGCATTATCGAATTGATTCGTACCTACGGCGTACGAATGACAGTTGGCATACATGCAATTCCATGGCCAGCTCCGCACACTAGGCCTGTTGAGATTACTGCGCACTCGAGCGATCCAGAATTGCTCGGAATACATCAACCTTGGGTTGGCCAGGTCGAGATTCCGGGAAGTATGTCCGGACTTATTGAACTCAATCTGGGCCAGCAGAAGTTACCCGCGGTTGGTTACGCGGCACATGTTCCGCACTACCTAGCCAATAGTGAGTATCCAAAAGCAGCGCTGGCACTGCTAGACCAGATATCCCTAAATACAGGACTTATGATTCCTCGAGACGATTTACGTGAGGCTGCAAAGAACATGGACTCACAAATAAATGAGCAGATTTCTGCGGTTGATGAGAATCGTGAAGTCGTTGAGTCACTCGAACAACAACACGACGATGTGATGAAGAGCCGACAGGAACTCACAGCAGATCCCCAAGGCAATTTAGTTAGTGGCGATGATTTAGCGCAGGCATTTGAACAGTACCTTGCTGACCTTGATGAAAAAGGGTCAGAAAATTAATCTACCCAGGCATTAACTGTGCTTGATGGCGCAATAGATTCACCAGGGAAAATTCTTGCACCTGATTCGAGGACGCAGTCAGGCCCAATCGTAACTAGTTCAGCAACAACCGAATCGGTAATTTTCGAGTTAGCACCCACACTCGCGCCGGTGCTAATAATGGATTTCGTGATACTTGAATTGTTGCCAATTTCCACATTTGGAAAGATTACAGAGGCGTCAACAATAGCTCCGTCACCAATTTTTGCACCGGGACCAATGTAAGTACCATTGCACAAAACAGCAGTCGGTGAAACTTGCGCGGATGCATCAACAAACGCATCTCCAGTATTTCCTCGCACTAAAGGCGAAGGTGCATTTCCCAAAACTAGGTCAGAAGATCCTTGTGCAAATGCAAGTGGAGTTCCTAAGTCAAGCCAGTAGCCCTCGTCAACTACGCCGATTACGGTTGCCCCTGCATTTAGTAATGCTGGAAAAGTTTCTCGTTCAACCGACACTGGCATGCCATCAGGAATCGAATCTATTACGCTTCTGCGGAAAACGTAGCAGCCAGCATTTATCTGATCGGTAACGATTTCTTCAGGTGTGGTCGGCTTCTCAAGAAATTCCAACACTCGTCCAGTCTCATCTGTTGGCACTAAGCCGTAAGCCCGAGGATCCTCAACACGAGTCAGATAAAGCGCTACATCTGCATCTGCTTCGCGCCACTTTTCTACGAGTCCAGCAATATCGAGACCAGTTAAAACATCACCATTGAAAATTACGACTGGATCATTTGGTCCACAGGTTAAGTGATTGGCTGCATTTCGAATTGCCCCACCAGTACCCAGTGGTTCATCTTCAACTGCATAAACGAGTTCAACACCCGCATTCTGACCATGATCAAAGTAGTCCTCAAACACTTCTGCCTTGTAGCTTGTGCCTAAAACGATTCGGCCAATTCCGGCCTCACGAGCCAACGCAATCTGATGTTCGGTGCAGGGAAAACCTGCGACTGGCAGCATTGGCTTTGGTGTTGAAATGGTGAGTGGACGCAACCGCGTTCCTTGTCCGCCCACAAGTAAAATTGCTTCAATCATATGCTCAGTCTTGCACATCCCGATCGCGCAGGTTTCATCTGGATTCGGTGACAAAACTTATTTGCACCGGAACTGATTCCCCAACCGCATTTGCTTGTTTAAATTCAATCAGAATTTTTTGCCCAGCAAGCTTGGAAGAAATCATTTGCTCCAATGCTGTTTCGGGCAACTTTCTCCATTTATTCCAAGTTCGACCTTTAGTTGCTGATGTGCGATAGGAGATTGAATCGACTAGCGGGACAGAATCAACCTGCGCTGGCCAAGTCACCAGAGCCGTGGACGCTGAAATGCGGCTAATCTTCAACCCTGACATACGAGCAGGCTTGCTAGCCAAAGTAACCATTGTGGTTTCAGTAGGTAGCTGCTTCGCAGCAATGGTTGCGCTCAATGAGATTGCGTAACTTCCTGCCGCTAAAAGGTTTTGATTTTGGTCCATGTGGTCCCACTCAAATGAAAATTCTGGTTTACCTTGCTGAGTTCCTGACTGTGCAAAGACTACTTCCCCAGATTGAGCAGATACGACTGTTACATTCCAGCTTCCCGATGACGGAAGTTTCGCCGTTAAAGAAATCGGTTTCGGGTCATTAGCGAGTTGTTCGATTGGCAAAACTGCAACATTTTGGATTCGCCCAATCAATAATCCAGCAATTTGGTTTCGGATCTCAGGAAGTAGCGGGTACAAATATTTGCCCGGACAAACTGTTCGTCCGACATCTCGATGACCAGAAATAACTGGGACAGTTGCCACAGTGCCTTTTCGATATTTTGAAAGTCCGGAAGTGTCGGTAGATGGAATAGTTGCCATTGCCGAAGGATCAAGATTATAGGGAGCGATCTTCCAAGCCATAAGCCCGGCAATTGCATTAGTTAGTAATTTGGCAGTGTCATCGTCAATGGTTCCGGTTTGGAAATTTCCAATCGCGGAAATTGCAAATGTATCCTCATTCATGCCCGCAGTATGAGCACCAATAACTGCTTTCGCTGGTCCATCGCACTTAGATCCAGCTGAGGGTGTGCAACCAGCCCGCCCTTCATAGACAACGCCATATTTGTCAACCAAGAAGTTGTATCCCATGTCTGCATATTTCAGACTCTTAGTGAAGTACGCATACAGCGTGCGCATTTGTGCCGGACCATCTTCGGGATTGTAACTATTAGTCGTTGCAGTGTGATGAATAAATCCAGCGATTATTTTGCTAGAGATACCTGGTGAACGTTGACGCCAACTTTCATCCGCGCCCCATTGCGCTCTTGTCACGATGTTGGGCCTATTAACCACTGCGCCAGATTTAGTCGTAACGGAAGCTAAATTCGCTTGGATACCTACTGAATTTCTGGCACTCCTAAAAGTGCTCTTATCGACAGCGGTTACAGCGGAATCAATTAACGACACCTTCAAATTCTTAGGTAGTTTTGCCACCCTCGATATGGCCCGAACTTGGATTCCATCACTTCGAGCAGTTAATAATGGATCGGTCCCTCGAAGGTAATCTTTTGCTTCGGATGTTACAGAATCTGGCCCATGTTCCGGGCTATAAGAAAGTTGCTGCCAAGTAGACCAACCAGAATCATCGTGTAACTTAACTTGAAAATTTGTTCCGCGAGGCAGATTGCCTTGCCAAGTTACTCCCACCAAGGAGAACTTACTCAGCTCGATCTTGTGCATGATTGGGAAGATTAAATTCTTCCCAACTTTTGCTGGAGTTTGTGGCTTTGGCGAAAAATTATGAATAGAAACCTTTGGCGGCGTTCGTACGTAACCCTGCACTGGTGGTTGTCCCAAAAATGCACCCGTAACCAAAATCCCCAGCCCAATAACAAGGGCGCTGTTGGTTTTTCTGCGGGGAAGCATGCTTTTAGTTTGCCTGACGTAGTGGCAAAACACCCACTTATTAAAGGTATTTCTTTGTGTCGGTCGCAAAAAACTAGAATTCACTTTTTTTGGGAATACTAACAATTCGCGTACCATCATAAGAACAGGATTTTGTAGAATTCCTGAGAAATAATGCCACTTAGGAGCCATGTCGTGTCAGGTCGAGGCAAACGAACTGCGAAAAAATCAAATTCGTATAAGTTCATTCGCCGACTCACAGCAGCAAGCGCAGCGCTTATTCTGCTTTTATCAGCGGTTAGCGCCGGAGCAATAACAGCGATTAACAGCCTTGGTAAAAATATTCAAAGTATTGATACATCTGAACTTGATAACAGTACCAATCGACCAAAGGCTCCGGTTCAAACAGACACTAGTGCTACAAATCTGCTAATCATGGGTTCTGATTCCCGAACTGGTAAAGGAAATGGTGGCTACGGCTATGTTCCGGGCCAGCGTTCAGATACAACACTTCTGGTACATATTTTTGAAGGTCGCAAAAATGCCATTGTTGTCTCAATCCCGCGTGACTCATACGTAACTATGCCCAAGTGCAAAACTCCAACTGGCGGCTTTGTCGGACCATGGACCACAAAATTCAATGCAGCTTTTGCAGTGGGTGGCCCAGTTTGCACTATTCAAACTATTGAGTCGCTAACTGGAATCCGAATCAATAATTTTGTTGTAGTAGATTTCAACGCCTTCAAGACGGTTGTAGATTCTCTAGGGGGCGTGCAGGTCTGTTTCACTACCCCCGTTTACGATCCGATAGTCCCTGGTATCGGTGGAAGTGGACTAAATTTGCCTGCGGGATTTAGCAATTTGAATGGCGAAGATGCCTTGAAATTTGTGCGCGCTCGCGAATCATTAGGGGACGGCAGTGACATAGGTCGAATCACCCGCCAACAAGAGTTTGTAAGTTCGATGATTAGAGGGGTGGAGCAAAAGGGCTTACTGCGCAATCCATCACTTTTGTACTCCACGGCTACTACCGTTACGAAATCACTTACCACTAGTAAAGACTTTGCAAATGTAAGAAACCTTGAACGATTTGGGCTGTCGTTAACTGGCCTTTCACCAAAAAACATCAAATTAGTTGCAACTCCATTTGAATACATAACAGGTGGCAATGTCGGCTGGACGGCCAAAACTAAGCAACTCTGGGCTGCGATCAGAGCTGACAAACCTTGGCCAGCAGTAAAACCATCACCGAGCCCGTCAGCGAGCGGCAGCCTGAAACCAACTCCATCGCCAAGCACCTCAACTACTCTGATTACTCCGCCGGAAAGCATCACTGTTGATGTGCTAAACGCAACGGGTAAATCTGGTCTAGCTGCAAAAGTTGCCGAGCAGTTACGGGCTCGCGGATTCAAAATTGGCAATGTTGCAACAGCGTCAAAAAAGATTGCCAAAACTAAAGTTCTCTATAGTAAAGATTTTTACCAGAGTGCTCGGACCGTATCGTACTCAGCGCGCACTGAATTGCTCAAAGAAGACAACACTTTGGGCAAGCGCATACAACTTATTATCGGTCCTGATTGGACCAATGCTCGCAAGGTAACTTTGGCTGTTACTGATGCAAACAACGGCGAAACTGATGGCGGGCTAAATGCTGGAACACAAACATGTTCTGCCGGCAATAACCGAACTAAATAAAGTTCCGCCTACTTCTTCGAACTGGTAAGGAAACCAATCCCCCAAGATAGCTGCATCACACTCAAAACCAACGGTAAATATCCACTTGCTTTACCAGTCTTTTTTGCCAGCAGCAGAGTTGCCAGCAAAACTAGACCAACATAACTAACTGGTGCCAAGAAACCCCAAAAAACTAACGGGAACGCAGATAAGTACGCGCCTACCAAACCCATAACCGTGCCAAGAACTATTCCCATTACAGTTACAGGTGGGGCAAAATAACGCCATGCTGAAATGGTTTTAGTGGTTTCTGGATGCTCACGCATCACATTGCGCCGCCACTGACCATATTGAAAATATTGTTTGGCTAATGCGCGCACATTTGATCGTGGCCGATAAGTAACTTCGAGCTCGGGGTTAAACCAGACTGTTCCACCAGTTGATCGAATTCGATAATTCATTTCCCAGTCCTGCGCGCGAGTAAAACTTGGATCGTATCCACCAACTCGTTCCAAAGCTGAGCGCCGAAAAACACCTAGGTATACCGACTCTGCGGGGCCTTGCGTGCCACCAACGTGAAATGCAGCAGCGCCGACTCCCAGTTTGCTCGTCATGGCAGTGGCTACTGCCCGTTCAAAACGGGTAACACCTTTGGCGGCCATTATGCCCCCAACATTGTCGGCACCAGTTCGAGCTAAAGTTTCAACTGCCAGAGTTAAGTAGTTAGCAGAAAGTTCACTATGGGCATCAACTCGGACAATCACTGACTCAGTTGTTGCCGCAATCGCAGCGTTGAGGCCGTCTGGAGTGCGTCCCGTTGGATTATCCACCGTAATAATTCTTGAATCCTGGCTTTGTAATTTTGCTGCGACTTCGTTTGTTTTATCAGTGGATGGACCAAGAGCCAGAACGATGCGAATATCTGCAGAATAATTTTGCATCAAGATCGCTTTGACGGCTGAATCTAGGTAATTTTCCTCATTCAATACGGGCATTATTATCGCTACGTCAGGCAAGGTAGGCACGAATCAAGATTAGCGCGCAAAGTAGAATAAACCTATGACCAGACTTTCAGTTATTGGGACCGGCTACCTTGGCCTTACACATGCTGTGTGCATGGCTAGTCTGGGTCATCAGGTAATTGCATTAGACATTGACCAAGCAAAAATTGATTTATTGAATTCAGGAATTGTTCCTTTTCATGAACCTGAACTCCCCGAGCTTTTAGCTTCAGCACTTGCGTCAGGCAACCTCAAATTCACCACAAGCTGGGCAGACCTAGCCGACCAGGCTGATGTACATTTCTTATGTGTTGGCACGCCAAAGTCAAAAGATTCAGATGCTGCGGATTTATCCCAAGTAAATGGCGCCGTCGCATCACTAGCCCCACATTTAACCAGGACTGCGCTTATTGTTGGGAAATCCACAGTGCCTGTTGGCACTGCTGAGCGCCTCGCCGAATTTTTGCAGACTAACTCTCCAGCTGGCTCTGAAATACGCCTCGCCTGGAACCCCGAGTTTTTGCGCGAAGGATTCGCAGTGCAAGATACTTTGCATCCAGATCGCATTGTTATCGGAATTACTAATCCAGAAGCTGAAACTGGGGTGCGTGAAGTTTATGCCTCATCGATTGAAGAGGGTGCGCCGTTTATCACCACCGACTACGCAACAGCCGAATTAGTAAAAGTAGCTGCGAACTCATTCCTAGCCACCAAGATCTCCTTCATCAATGCTTTCGCTGACTTGTGCGATGCAACCGGTGCGGATATCACAGAGCTCGCTGATGCCATCGGTTATGATACTCGAATCGGTCGCCGCTTTCTAAATGCCGGGGTTGGCTTTGGTGGCGGTTGCCTCCCTAAGGACATCAGGGCACTTCACGCGCGTGCAAGTGAACTTGGCCTTGATGAACAATTTGAATTTTTGGGCAACGTTGGGCGCATTAATCAAATGCGCCGAGAACTAGTGGTAGAACGCGCGAAAGCACTTACTAGTGACGATTTAACTGGAATTCGTATCACAGTTTTGGGCGCAGCCTTCAAGCCAGATTGTGACGATATCCGGGACTCCCCTGCATTGTCTATCACGCAGGCTTTGGTTGATGCTGGTGCGAATGTGGTTGTGCACGATCCGATTGCGTTAAATGTTGTGCGCCGACTCTACCCACATCTGAATTGTGTAGATTCACTAACTGATGCAGTTAGTGGGGCAACACTATTGATTCACCTGACCGAATGGGCAGAATATCGTCAGTTAGACCCAGCAGAGTTAAATAGCGTGGCCGCTGGGCGAACCATCATTGATGGGCGCAATGTGCTAGATCGCGATAAGTGGATTAACGCAGGCTGGGCAATTAACTATCTTGGGAAACCTGGTTCTTAATTCTGGCGGTAAGTTCATCACCTTTATCGATTGCTATTTGCCTAAGGTCTGCCTGAAATTCAACTAACTTTGCTGCGGTTGCATTTGCAATGTCATCGGTGCCACTAGAAATAATGCGGGCAGCAAGTAACCCAGCATTTCGGGCATTGCCAATTCCTACAGTAGCCACCGGTACTCCAGCTGGCATTTGTACTATCGAGAGCAATGAGTCCAAACCTTCAAGATGTTTAAGTGGCACTGGAACACCAATCACTGGAAGCGTTGTCAGTGCTGCGACCATCCCAGGCAAATGCGCTGCGCCACCAGCGCCAGCAATAATTACTCTCAGGCCTTGCGCTTTTGCTTCCTGCGCATATGTCACCATATCTTCGGGCATGCGATGAGCGGAAATAACTTCAGGTTTCACACTGATGCCAAATTCCTCAAGCGCTTCGACGCCAGCTTGCATTACATCCCAATCAGAATCACTGCCCATAATGATTCCTACTAATGGCTTATCACTCATCAATAACTCCAGTTAGATAGTCGGCTGCATGCCATGCCCGTTGTGTTAAGTCACCTAGATTGTCACCAACCACGTTGACATGTCCAATTTTGCGTCCCTGTTTAACGGCCTTGCCATATAAATGCAGCTTTATGCCTGGGTCGCGCGCCATCACGTGGCGAAATGCTGAATGTAAGTCATCTAGGTCTCGGCCAAGCAGATTTACCATGACTGCAAATGGTGTTACCTGCGCAGGCGAACCAAGTGGCATGTCTAAAACAGCGCGGAGGTGATTCTCAAATTGGCTAGTTACTGCCCCATCCATTGACCAATGTCCAGAGTTATGTGGACGCATTGCAAGTTCGTTTACTAAAAGATCCGTACCAGTATCGAAAAGCTCAACAGCGAGCATCCCAGTTACATCTAGCAAAGCTGCAATCTTTAATGCCATCTCTTGGGCGGCCACCGCACGCTCTTGACTCAGATCAGGACAAGGAGCAACAACTTCGTGGCAAATTCCATCGGTTTGGGTAGATTGCACAACTGGATAAGCCACGCATTGCCCATGCGGACTACGAGCAACTTGCGCAGCCAACTCTCTGGCAAATGGAACACATTCTTCGGCAAGTACTTCCTGCCCATGCGCATGAATATCTGAAATCACTTCTACCGCCTGCGCCTGACTTTCGACCAGCCAAACACCTTTGCCGTCGTAACCACCTTTTGCTGATTTCAAAATTAATGGCCATCCAACAGTAAGCGCAAAATCTTCTAACTGTTCAGCACTGGAAATATGTGCCCACGCAGGACACGAAATGCCTGCTTCAGTCAACGCAGCGCGCATCATCAATTTATCTTGAGCGAATTGCAGCGCTGTCGGATTTGGTTGGACATTATGTCCGGAATCAATTAACGCAGTTAATACTTCAGTGGGCACATGTTCATGATCAAAAGTAATAACATCACAGTCTTTGGCGAAACCTAATACAGTTTCAATATCAGTGTGGCTACCGAGTACTACATCTGGAATTACTTGGGCAGCAGAATCGTCTGAGTTAGCGCAAAGGACCCGAAGTTGGATTCCCAAATTTATTGCAACAGGTTGCATCATGCGGGCTAACTGTCCGCCGCCGATTACGCCAACACGAGGTGCACTCACTTACTACAGCCTACCCTTCGTTAATCAACTGTTGTTAGTTGAATGCGCCGAACATTAGAGCAATAGCTGCGGGAGCATTATTAATCATGTGTGTAATTGCACTTGCCGCAGTGCTTCCGGTGCGGCGACGCACCTCACCCATGACCAAACCTGCCGCAAATAAAATCAACAAACGCTTTGGTTCAAAGTGTGCAATCGAAAAAATTCCAGCTGAAACAATCAATGCCAAAGCTGGGGCCATTTCGCGTTTTAATAGCGAACCAAGTAGTAATCCACGAAAAACGATTTCTTCAACTAACGGACCCGCGGTCATGACAAGTAATGCAAAAACTATGGCCACTACGCCATGTTCGTTTAACCCAGCATCACCAGCTGTAGAAGAAATCGGGCCGAACAACTTTATTGAAATCAGCCCAGCGACTGATGCAACAACTAAGGACCCCACGCCAGCCAAGATTGCCAGTCGTAGCTGTGGTTTCGTAAGCGAAAGACCCAAATCAATTCGCAGGCCATTGCCCTTGTACTTGGTGGCCAGCATCGGATACAGAACATACGCCAGCCACGGCAAAGTCAAAGTGAGAATTAGCGCCCAATTATGTTTCGGATCGATGCCAAGGGCCATCATGATTACGCCCGCAAAAGCACTAACCACAATCCCTGCCAGCAGTGTCCCGACTACATCGCCTAATCCCCACTGTGGGTATTTAAGGATTTTTCCTTGCATAACTAAATTGCGATGTAGGTCAGAGTTTCCAGGGAAGAACAAGTTTTCGTTAACCGTTACCTGATCAGGATGCGGTACTAATGGAAAATCTGGCGATGAAATACTTACTCCTAGTAGCGGTACTGATCAGATTTGAATGGGCCCTGGATGTCGACACCTAGATAATCGGCCTGTGGTTTCGTAAGTTCGGTTAAGTGCACACCAAGCGCATCAAGGTGTAGTCGCGCTACCTTCTCGTCTAGGTGCTTGGGCAGAACATGCACACCAAGTTCGTACTGATCTCCCTTTGTGAAAAGCTCAATTTGAGCCAGTACCTGATTAGTGAACGAGTTACTCATAACAAACGATGGATGACCCGTTGCGTTACCAAGATTTAGTAATCGACCTTCGCTTAACACAATGATTGAATGGCCATCTGGGAAAACCCACTCGTCAACCTGTGGCTTAATAATGCGACGCATGACACCTGGGTACTGTGCCAACCCAGCCATATCAATCTCGTTATCGAAGTGGCCGATGTTGCCAACAATTGCCTGATGCTTCATCTGGCTCATCATCTCAACTGTAATAACATCGCGGTTGCCGGTTGCGGTGATAAAAATGTCAGCAGTGCTGAGCACCTCTTCAATAGTTAGAACTTGGTACCCATCCATCGCTGCCTGGAGCGCACAAATTGGATCAATCTCAGTGATGATTACTCGAGCGCCCTGCCCGCGTAGTGATTCAGCCGAACCTTTACCAACATCGCCGTAACCACAAACTACAGCAACTTTTCCACCTATCAAGGTGTCTGTGGCCCGGTTGATTCCGTCGATGAGGCTGTGTCGAGTTCCGTACTTGTTATCAAACTTGCTTTTAGTTACCGAGTCGTTGACATTGATTGCTGGGAACTTCAACTGACCTTCAGCAAACATTTCATACAGGCGATGAACGCCAGTTGTTGTCTCTTCGGTTACGCCTTGAATCTGCTGCGCAATCTTTGACCAGCGTGTGTTGTCTTCGCTTAACGAACGTTGCAATAACGAAAGGATCACACCAAACTCTTCAGATTCAGCTGAAGCTGGATCTGGCACAAAGTTAGCTGCTTCGTATTCTGCGCCCTTGTGAACAAGTAGCGTGGCGTCTCCGCCATCATCCAAAATCATATTTGGTCCGATTGCACCTGGCCACAAAAGTGCCTGCTCGGTGCACCACCAATATTCTTCGAGTGTCTCGCCCTTCCAGGCATAAACTGGCACACCATCGGGTTCTTCTACTGTGCCCGTTGGACCAACAACTACCGCTGATGCTGCGTGATCTTGGGTAGAGAAAATATTGCAGGAAACCCATCGCACATCTGCGCCAAGTTCAACAAGTGTCTCAATAAGAACAGCAGTTTGAATTGTCATGTGCAACGAGCCCATAATTCGCGCACCAGTTAATGGCTTGCTCTGTCCGAACTCTGCACGCATTGCCATAAGGCCCGGCATTTCATTTTCAGCTAGTCGAATTTCATTACGGCCAAACTCTGCTAACGACAGGTCGGCAACTTTGTAATCATTGGGGGCAAGAGCCATTGGGCACTCCTCGTGGGTTGTGAAACATCCGCAAAACAACACGAGGCTTCGATAGTAAGCGGTGTTCCTATTGTGTCACGAAGAACGAGCTCAAGCACATCGCAGGGTACGAGTCGGGCTAGTTAAGTCCGGCTTTTAACTCATTGATGGGACCAATAGGCGTAGGGTCGATACCCATCGCAATCGCAGCGTAGACGCTGGCCCAATCCGTGGGAACAACCAGCGATGCAATCCGAGACAACCGATGTTCCCCCTGAGATTCAATTTCAGTTATTGGGATTTGGCGCTGTTCTGTTATCTGTCGAATGAGTTCGACGCGACGAACTACAGCTTCGTGCTCGGAACCGTCTCGCAACATGACCAAGTGAATTGATCGCGCAGCGCCATCAATTTCTGGATCAGCAAAAATGTCTTGCCCATTGGCCCGACCCGCCAATACGCCGTCAAAAGTGACAATTTGGTTGTGCCCAACTTCTGGCAAGCCACCGTGAACTGCCGGGAGTTTGGAATTTTCAGCTAACTGCGCCATGAATCTACCCGTAGTTGCTCGGCCAATCGCGCCAGTGCCCCAAATCATTGGGAATGATTCACCCAACGCCACGCCAAGAAGT
>Ga0214921_10006514_pt1 | contig 15944 bp, 15 predicted proteins | sample LL1505_MetaG_FD_177992 | JGI IMG/M metagenome (GOLD analysis project Ga0214921, IMG submission 177992) | Freshwater microbial communities from Lake Lanier, Atlanta, Georgia, United States - LL-1505 | ecosystem: Environmental > Aquatic > Freshwater > Lake | place: USA: Georgia | collected...
GGCTGGGCCACCACGCTGTCGGCACTGAATGATCTTGCGGATCAAAAAATCCATATCACTTCTGATTCTCACAACATGTATCCAGACCAGATCAAACGCTATGTACCTAATGCCACTCACGAGCGGGTGACGAGCAGACGCGGCTGCGTCGTCGGGCAGGGCGAGCTAAAACGCGGCGGCTGGGATCCAATCTTTTCTATCAACCACACGGCCGCCATGTTTCGCGCCAACGTAAACCGGATGGCTCGCCGCACATGGTGCACTTCAAAGAAAGCAGAAAATCTAAAACGGCACATGACCATCTATACGCTTTGGCACAATGAAACAATTTTGGCGAGGAACAACGGCCGCAAACCTTACTCCCCATTTCTTGGTCTTTGTTAAAGATGTAACGTGACGAAGAATCTAGTCTTACGTCAGCTTGCAGCTGGCAAATTCTTATTTTTTATTTGTAATTTGTTCATGCAGGATCTCTGAAATTCGTCAGAGCCATTGCGAGTGTCTCACCTAAAACAATTAAGTCGGGCAGTTTGAAATAATTAAGTTTAACTGCGCTAAAATCCGCGAATCTTTAAAATTCTTGACACTCATAAATGAGGGAGCCAGACGCTCCTCCTCATAAATCGTCAATACCGTAATTAATTGACATCCCGCAGCTCGCGCGCTTTTAGCCCCAGCCACCGAGTCCTCAAAAGCCAGGCATTCTTGAGGCTGAAGGCCAATCTTACGAGCTGCACAAACATAAATCTCGGGATCTGGCTTCGGATGCGTGACATCCTCTACAGTACAAATGCCATTGAAAACATCTTTGATTCCTAAACGACTGAGGACCGGCATCACCTCATCGCGAGATGAACTAGTCGCAATGGCTATCGGCACTCGTCGCGAATGCAAAGAGAGAATAACGTCAACCACCCCGTCCACAGGCACACATTCTTTTGGACATCGGGCCATATAATAGGCCCTCTTCCGCGTTAGAATTTCTTCAGCCGAAATAAGGCCCCTCCAGTGTTCGGAAAGTATTTTGACCAACTGAAGATCAGACATGCCAACACTTAATTCCAAAAAACCTTCTGGCAAGCTTACGCTGAGCGCTTTTGATAAATCACCCCAAGCCCTCATGTGGACGTCTTCCGACACAATAATAGTGCCATCAAAATCAAAAATACATCCACGAATGCCGCTCAAGTGAGACCCCATCAAGACGCTCTCCGCTTGTCAGAGGTCCGTACGCCACCTGATATCAAGTGCCATCGCCTAATTAAAACCTCCGCGGGTAACAGCACCAGAACGATCCAAAACCAGGAGTAGTCTTGAGGCCAATAAAATTCACGACTAGATTTCATTTTATCCGGTAGAGCCACGCCATCTGCTGCGCCCCATAGTTGCACCCAAGCCTCAACCTCTCTACCTCGTTCGGACGAAGCCGTCACCAGCCTCGCACCAGACAGCTTTGCCAACGAACCCAATTTTAGCGGGGATGGACCCATACTCGCGTCATTCAAAGTTTCGGGAATAACCGTCCAGCCGGTGACAGACAAACTTCCGAAAGCAGGATGTTCAATATCAAGTTTGAGCGAGCAAAGAGCTCCATCGCGAATGGATGCACCAATCTCGCCTTCCACTGAAATAGAATCACCTGCGACACCGCCAAAATGTAACTCATGGTTTTGAACCCCAATACCACATACTGAAAGTCGAGAGGTTGTTGCTGTTTTGAGATAGCGCGCGGCAGAACCATAAAAAACAGCCTGCCATTTCAACTTATCAGACTGATCTCCAACCTGACTGACCTTAAAATCACGAACCGTCAGGGCGCCGCGCATATCTCCGCGAGTCAACCAAGAAAGTGCGGCGTCCATAAACGAATTGTAGTCTGACCTTGCAATTTTTTGATCCGCGCTCATCGCAAGACGCCAGAGCGAATCCGTAAAAATCCAAAGAGCGCGACCTTTGCCCGGATATGACGCTACGGCAAGCGGCACCGTTTTCCCGCTTTTAAGCCGGGCATTTAAAAGTGGAGTTATTTCGCTATCCCTAAATTTGATTGAAGCCATATCGTGAATACCACGCATGTCTTGCACGGCCGCCAAACGCGCATTCAATCCCTGCCAACCCTCATACACATTTGCCAATGCCCGTCTGGAGTCTTCAGGCGCGGCCATCTCCACCGTAAATCGAGCTTCCGGATCCCAGCTCGAGCCCATCCCATTGAGAGCATCATTCATATCACCACCCGGAGTGACAGGTCTGTTCGCGGAGGGAGTTGTCGGCTGCACGGTGAATGGCAGCAAACCAGCTAACGAAGAACTTGACACGTCTGTCTCAGTCAGCGCCCTCGGCCCACCTATGAAGAGCAGCCCACCACCATCTTTTACGAATTTAGCGAGATTTTCCTGATACTCAGGCTGCAAAAATCGCATAAGCGTAAAATTCTGCATGACGATGACGCGAAAGTTCACCAATTCTTCTTTGAAAAGGCGCTCCACAGGAAATGGAATCAAACTCATTTCACGCTCACTCACTTGCTGACTATCCCAGGGATCACGCAAAATGAAGAAGCTAATTACATCAAACTTCGGCTCGGCCTTGAGGAAACGCCGCATGAAACGACCATCCCATGCCGGCGAGCCGAGAAGGTGTAAAACACCAACTGTGTTTGGCATGACATCAAGAACACGCGTTTGAGAGTTATCCCATGTATCCAGCTCCCCTGCTACCGCGAGGGCTTTCACTGTAACAATATGCGGACCGCGTTTCGGAGCCGCAAAAGTCAATTCGACATCTGCAGACGAAGCTCCCACTGCAAAATCCGCTTCACTTGAAGTCAAGACTTTTCCGTCCAGCAAGACCTGAACCTGTACGCGCTGCGCCCCTTGTGATTCAGGCTCAAGCCTAGCAACACTAGCACTCAGCGCTACTGTTTTACCTTCAAACGCCAAAGGTGCCAATGAAACCGACTCGACACTAAATCCTGGTATCCGCGGACGACCGAAAGTCACTACAAGACCAAGACTCTTAGTTTTTTCCAATTGGTCGTTTTTGCCGCGAAGCGCGATATTTCGGCCGCGCCCTTCAAGACTTTGATCCCAGCTGTTTGATGGTCTGAAATCGCCCCCGTCGGAGAGCAGCATCCAAGGTTCGCCTCCAGTCTTGTAAAGCCAAGGCTCAACAACTCGACTCAAGGGTGTAAAACCTTTTTTTGTGTCGGACGCCAAGTCAGAGAGTTTTGTTATTTTTGGAACGCAACCAAACTGCAGACAAACATCGTCGACGCGTTTGAGCAAATCAGATGCCTGACTCCGCGCCGTTGAACCTTGCGCATCAGGCAACGACATGCTATCAGAATCGTCAACAAGAACATGTATCGGCTGCGATGCAACTGAACCAGGAATTCGCTTTGTGACTGTTTGTGGCGCTAGACTTAATATGACCGGAAGCGTCCAACCCGCTCGAAATAATGCCGCCAGCGCACCGCGAATTGGGCCAAGCTCGCGAGACCAATAGACCCCTAAAATAACAATGATCGCGATCCATAGGACTAAAAAGATAATCATGGCACCCTCAATCTTTTAAGTATCTCGGGCAGATGAATTTGATCTTTCTTATAATCGGTCGTGAATGCCATCATCATCAAATTCACAAAAATTCTGACATGCTGTTCATAGTTTACATTTGATTCGCAAGACCACCGCGCGGGACTGTCTTGTAGCAACGCAAGATTAGAATACGGAGACTCAATTGCGACGACTCTGCCGTCGAAAGAAAAAATTCGCCAGGCTCGACCCTTACAGGTTGGCAGCGAACTCAATAAATAGAAACTGCGCATGAATTCATGATCAGGCGGCAGAGCCATCCAGCCAGATGGTCTGACGGTGCTATGCATTAAAGGCTCCAGAAGCCTCTCAAGTGTCCCTTGTGGTTGGGCTCCATCGATAATCAAAATCCCACCGCGCTTGAGCCAAAGTCGACCCTGATCGGAAATTTGGCCGTTTTTTGCAGCCAGGGCCATTGGTGTGTTGGTCCAAATCCAGGGACCACTGGAGGCTGTATCATTGAATGTAGAAAGCATTTCTGGCTTAGAGGACAGCTCAAGACTCGTTCGCGCCGAAACCTCGCGCGCGAGAGCTTGAAAAGAGACCAAATGAGAATCTCTAGCTGCCATCCAATCGATATGAACCTGAGCCGATCCTCTGCCAGAGTAGAATCCATTCAACAGAAGCGCAGGTAGAAATAGCTTAGTGGCAGCAGCCAACTTTCTAGATTTCCACAACAACCAAAGAACCTCCACAAGCAGCGATAAAAAAACAAAACCTGCGGTCAATTGAACCCAAAGCGACGCATCATCATTGTCACGCTTGTTTGGAGCGTGGTCCCTATTTGCAGCAGAGACCGTTGACCACGACGGCGGGAGCTCTACCGCCGCGACGACGGCCAAGAGACTCTCACCAACGGGTACATTTGTCGTTCTGAAAACCCTCGTTCGACTGTCGTTATTTCCACTGCTGTTTCCAGCACTGCTTCCTGCGCTAGTCCCATCATTATTGCCTTCACTATCAGCGAAAGCCCTCGACACGTCGCCCAAACGTGGCCATGCTCCTAGCGCACCTCCAGCACCGTCACTACCCGCAGTTTGCCCCACAGTAAACTGCGCAATCTGTTTGATCATAACGGGGAAAACACCCCACGTAAGACCAAGTTGTGGAAGTGGCCTCATAGGCACAGTAAACAACATAAAGTCTCGTCCATTAGCGGCTGAGTTCAATTTCAAGGCAACCGCCTGTGTGCTTGATCCCAACTCACCGCCCACCTGCTTTGCACCAACCGCTGCAAGCGTGGCAATCCAATCATTTCGTGAAAGTTTACCGGAACACATATCAGCAGTGATTCCGACACCTTGCTTAGCAATGCAAAGGCACATTGCACTAAAAGACTCTTCCAGTGCCCTGGGAGTGATCCATATTGGGGGCAATTTTGAGGTCAAGTCAGATCCGCTTTTGACTCCAGCGGGACACCAAGAATCCAAACCCGATGCTTCACCTACTAGTGATACAATAATTCCAGCATTTGCAAATGACTCTTGATTCTGAAGAGAGTCGGCCTTAGGCCAGCGGTCATATCGAATCACATCATAGCCTGCAACACGCAGCGCAGTTTCAGCGCTGATCAGCGGATCCTCTAGTCGCAATTCTCCGGCCGGCTCTCCAATCACCACAATTCGGTCACGACGACCACGGACGGGAGACCTAAACTTATTATCCATCTGCAGAGCATCACCACCTGCGACCTCTATATTCCATTCAATCGCATCATCAACGATCGAATCTGGGATCTTCGACGTTGGCCAGCTCAGGCTGACCGTAGAACTACGGCGCCCTGCTACAATTTCCCAATTTGCCGATGCCAAGGAGTCGCCACCGATGCTTGCGGTGATCGTTCCAGAAGCAGGCATTGCCAGTACTCCCACCGAAATTTCAACATCCCAGTCCATCGTGCGCGCACCGGCGCCACTTAGATAACGAACCTCCTGAATAAAGACATTCGGCTTTGCACCACGGCGTGAGGCATCATCAAGATCGACATGTCTTACGTCGGCATCCACCGTGAGATACTGCCACTGGAACCCACTCCAGCTATGCTGATCGCGATCCGAAATAACAAAAAGCTGATCGATGTCACCAATGCGCGCTATTTGATCTCGTACACCAGAGCCAATTTTTGCTCCACCTCGATGAAACCCCAACCCAGTGATAAGCTCGGATGCTGCCGAAGCCGTTGATACCTCATAAACATTATTGCCGTGGCTCGTACCAAATGAGACGCGAGATTTGGGGCCAAGCTGCTCCAAAAGCGCGACTATTTTGGCACCAAGATCATTCAGAGAAATATGTGCAGAAATCGACGGACTCATATCAACGAACACATGCACCCGCTGCATCCCGGGCTCAAAGTCCGAAAAAACCTTCCGCGTCGGCCTCGTTGTCCACAAAGCGAACGCTAACGCCGCAACGCAGAATGCCAGGAAGGGCACCATCGGAGGTTTCTTAACAACAACCCTTGGAAGGCGACTCACAGGCAAATCAAACACTCGAACAATTGGCATCCAAAAGTCTCGAAGACGTTTACGTATCAGCCACCAAATAAATGCGGAAAGACCGGCAATAGCGATTGCGGCAATCGCAAGTAATGAGAATGTGAATGAATTACTCACAGACAAAAACCCCATCAAATCAGAGCCTCCGTCGTCAGCCAATGAAAAAAGTCTCCAACCTTGGTTCGATCGTCAATAGCCAGGTAAACCCCACCTTTTAATTTGGCTACACTGCGCACTTGACCTTTCCAGGCGTCAATTTGCTCATGCCATTGATTCTCTTGCTTCAGCTGGTCCCCTAAATAAACCTTATTTCCGTACGATTCATCGCGATAAGACGTCGCACCTGACATCCATTGCGAGCTCGTTTCCAGACAACTGAACAAATGAATCAAGCGGAAATGACGTGCGCTTAATTGCATGGTGGGCCAATCACTCACATGCGATAATTTTTGAGCCTCAAGCTGTTCCGACTGACCCAAAAAGTCACTCAACATCCACACCACATCAAAAGACGCCGCTGCTTGATTGGTTTCAATCATCAAGGACTTGACTCCCTCAAAAAAACCCAGCTTCAGACACAGCTCATACATACTGAGAACATCGCCAGCACTGCGCGGTGACCATTTCATATGAATTTCACGCGCTCCATTCACACAAGCGATCGTGACGATGTCCCCCATAGTCAAATGCGCATGTGCGAGATAAAGCGCTATGCGAATACCGACCTCGATTTTTTGAGAAACAGGGTCAATGTCGCCATGGGTTTTCACCGCTTCTGGCTCTGGCCACCGCATCGTATCTGCGACATCGACAACAATGATGATCCTTGCTGATGCCTCATCGCGGTGTTCGCGAATGATTAGTTCATCAGTTCTAGCATAAGCCTTCCAATCAATCAGACTCACGGGGTCACCGTGGGCATAGACTCTTGAGTTTTCAGGATTACGCGACACGCGCCGAAGCGCCATCATCATCGAACCCTGCATTCGAGGGGATGACTTTAGTCGTTTCGTGGAGAGATCTTCCGGCCATCCCGGCTCAAGCTCAGCCAACGTATATTGTCTACTCAAGTGACTTTCCATAAGGTTCCCAATTGCGGAAATGACCTGCGGGTAGTCTTACATTAATCAATACCGAGCGCCTGATTACCGCGATCAGCCTGAACGCGATCCAGTAGCATGTCTACAATCTGATCCTCTGTCATTCCATCTCTCGCGGCATGAGCTGCAAGACGAACGCGGTGACGAAGAACGGGGCGCGCCATTCGCTTGATGTGCTGCCAACGGACGACCTCGCTTTGTGACATCAGGGCATAGGCACGGCTGGCGGAAATCAAACTGATCCCAGCACGCGGACCGGCACCGTACCAAAGGGAATCTTTGACTTGTTTTGGACAAAGAGCATCATCTGGTCGTGACGAACGCACGAGATCTGTGACGACTGAAATTAGAGCATCATCAATACGAACTTGTTTTGCGCGATTCATCACACCAATCAAAGTGCCGGAAGCAAGCTTAGAGTCGTTTGGATCCCAATTCACCTTCTCACCAATCAACTCGCCGGTAGCATGAATTGAAAGCATTTTCTGCTCCGCCTCAGCGGACGGGTAGCCCACTAATGTGTGCATTAGGAATCGGTCTAATTGCGCCTCAGGCAATGGAAAAGTCCCCTCCGACTCAAAAGGATTCTGAGTCGCAAAGACTAAAAAAGGCTGCGGTAAAACGTGTCTTTTGCCCGCAACGGTCACAGTACGTTCCTGCATCGCTTCGAGCAGAGCGGACTGGGTTCTTGGCGAAGCGCGATTGATCTCATCAGCCAGAAGCAGGTTGGTAAATATGGGCCCTTTGGAAAACTCAAAACTTCTGCGGGATGTCTCTGGGTCGATATTAAGAATCTCGCTACCAAGAATATCTGATGGCAACAGATCTGGCGTAAATTGCACCCGACCAAATTCAAGACCTAATGACTTCGCAAAAACGCGTATCAGCGTTGTTTTTGCGAGCCCTGGCGCTCCCGTTAACAAAATATGCCCACCGGCAATGAGACAAGCCAATGTCTCGGTAATCAGTTCATCCTGTCCGTAGATGACAGATGAAATGGACTCGCGTAGCCGTTTTGCAACGTCTGTCGCAGCCTCTAATGATAGAGACTCAACAGCCTCTCCAGTGGATCGATTTGGTGAATCAGAACGCGCCATGGTGTCAAATCCTTTTGAGCAACAAGACTCAGTCATTTAAAGCACTATTTGATATTTCCCGGTGGTGGGGGGGTTCGGCTAATTATTATAGCCCCCACCAGCCCAAGCCGCCATACGAACTTCTGAAGAACCCCGGACAAAACCCTCATCGAAAGTCCTGCTGACACGTAGCAGCAAAAACACGCGAAGTCCGTCACAACCCTCTTCTAAAAGACTTATCCTGTGGGCTTTTGAGGATTCGACATCACTTCGAAAAGGAGAGCTTCATTATGATTCGCTGCACTCAAAGCCCCCGAAACTTTCGCTTTCACCCTGGAATGCTTAAAACTTCATCACAAGGCAGTGTCTCTATGGAATACATTATTGTAAGTAGTTTTGCCCTACTGGTGAGCATCACGACCGTCACCTGGCTCGGTAAAATCGTCAAGGAGCGGATCGCAGCGATCGCAGATAAAATTCAAGTTGAACCAATTGACCTTGATCTTGACCTAGAACCGGCGCCATGAACCTCCCATCTCTTTTTTTTGCCATTGCAGCCTGTTTTACAGCGATCGAAATTCAAATGAAGGCTCATCACGTCATACATTTAATGAGTCGTATTCGTCTGGAGGTTATGGCGAGCCTCGCGCCATGCCCAATTCTTAGTGACAGTTCAGGGTGCGCCATTAGAGTCGAAGCAAGACGGGCCGGCGGATGGGACTACTGCGATGCGAGTCGATCACCGAGTGGAGCTGAATTGCCGATGCACCGCTGGTTTAGAGTCACTGGGCATTGCTTAATCAGGGTCTATGGCCTTAAAGTCCAAGTTCCAATTCCGCAGCAGGTCATCCTACGCTAGGCGTGACCAATTTAGGCTGAACAGCTATAATCAAAGCCGGGGGTTATTTATGTACTTTGCCGTAGTCAAGATCACGTTTGAACATGAGGACGGAGCGCCAGCGCCAGACCGCAAAGAACTTGCTGCGTTTATTGACAAATTACGCGCACGCTTCCGAATTACTGTCATGGTACATGGCAATATGCAAGAAGATGGAGAAACCTCGCTCGCCTATACAAGCTTAGCCCTAAGCGAAGAGTCTCTGAACAAACAACTGGATGGTATTGCATCTTTTTGCGAGGAACAGGGTATGGGCCGCATCGCAGATGAAGCGGTTTTGATGGACCATATCGACTCGATTGGCGAAGAAGAATAAATTACTGAAACATAGATAACCGAGCACTCCAAATATAAACTTCACCTTGGATATCAATTTTACTTGTATGTGGAATCGGATTTTCCATTTTCCAATTGCCGGGCGTCGGCGTTTTCGCCACCCGTCCTTCGTCTATCTATTTTGCGTGTTGCAATCTGGGTCAATGCTCCCTGGATGTAAAACAACAGAAGAAGACGCCTTAAAGAAAAATCCTTGCCGGAATTTTTTAATTATTCCACCCCACTCTGAAGACGAACGGACCTCTGACTACGTGGCTGCACGCTGGATCAATGCGATCAGGAAAAATCTGGGGCGTTGTGATAAAATCACATCTTACTCGCTGAGCAAAAAATCTTTAGCCCTGATCAATATAGATCACACGACTGTCTTTGACTTCAAAAAATTAGACGAGAAGAAACTAGACGTTGCCGCTGAAAAAACAAAATCTACCGACGTAGTTTTTTTAAACTTCAAACTAACGGAGCGCCTCGTATCCATCACGCCCGTCATTTACGACATCAAAGACTTGAAAAAACCGAAAAAGAACGATTTTGGTCCGTCCGCATTACGGATGAACCCCGCAGACCTGAGGCGACTCCAATCAAAAGGCTTCTCGGCACTTTTCGCCAATTTGATCCCGAACGCGGCAACTCTAAGTGCCAGCAATAAGGGCCTTTCCAATAGCTTGGAAGGAGAAAAAAAAGTCCGAGAGATTTCGTCTACGGAAAAGTCATATTTCCCCAAAATAATTTCAGGTATAGGATTCACGAACATATCGCACCCAGCCGGATTTAATATGTTCGACTATGAAACCAGAACATTCGGCTCACTTGCTTTCTATGCGATCGATCATGAATACAAATACGAACGACTCGATGAAAAAGGGGACACGATCGGAGATCCAGTGGACTACCGTGTAAAGTTTTACTTCGCAGGCCCTCTGGTAAATTCAGGAATTAGTTTCTACTGGCCACTTGGCACAACTTTTATGTCTGTAGGCATCGGTCCAGGGGTCTACACACTGCGAGATAGCGAGCACGCAAGCAGGACAGACCTGGTCGTGTCAACAACACTCGATCTTGGCCATCGTGTTTTTTTGTCCGAAAAATTATTTTTTCAACTCTCTGGCTCGTTCCTTTGGACAACGGGCAAGCCATTAATAAAAAACACAATATTCAAATCCGGCAGTACCTCTACTGGATCTTTCGGAATTGGTTACTTCCTTCCGGAAATGCGGTCTGCTCTGCGGACTAATTTGTGAACCCAGCTCCGGAAAAATCTAGACCTAGGATCTACACATCCCCAAACAGGAGTAAATTTATTTACCTGTCCCATAACTTTTCGCCGTAGCGACATAATCTCGCGCAGACGCCGCCAAAAAAGCTAACTCATCGTCCCGCAAGGGCCGCACAGCTTTTGCTGGTGAGCCCATGACCATCATGCCTGAAGGCATTTCTTTGCCTGGCGTCACCACACTACCCGCAGCCACAAAACACTTTGAGCGAATCACCGCGCCGTCAAGAATCGTCGACCCCATCCCGATCAGACACATATCCTCGATCGTGCATGCATGGATGACAGCGTTATGACCAATTGTCACGTCGCTACCAATCGTGGTAGGACCAGTTTTTGAGGTCACATGAACGGTGGTATTGTCTTGGATATTCGTCCTGGCGCCGATTTTTATGGTATTCACATCGCCGCGAATGACTGTATTAAACCAAACATTAACATCATCTCCCAGCTCGACCCGCCCAATGACTGCTGCGCCACTGGCTATGAAAACCCCTTTACCTAACTGGGGATGATGACCTTGCCATGGCATGACAACGGCGTTTGGCATTTGATACATGGATAGTTCTCCTTGCGAGCAGGCAATAAAATCAATAAAATTCAGGCTGCGAAATCGCCCCGCACTATACTATATCCCGCAGGTACCTATGTCCGGCAAGCAGAATCCCAAAATCAAACCACCCTTCGACCTGCAAACACGACTGGACCAGATTGGATTGACCCATATCGATGTAGTCCTAACGGAGCGATTCCTTCTACCACCGGCCGCACTACGAAAAATTGGAGAATCAGTTCCCGAAACAATTGCTGAAATTGCAGCTCTCTCAGGAATGGATCCCAGTGAAGTCATGTCCACATTACAAGAATGTTTAGACCTTAGTAGGGATCTTGAGATCGAAATAGATAGTTTATCTACGGAAGCGGCTGCAGAAGGAACCGTGGTCTTAGACATGCGGCCAGACATTGAAATTGATTCTGAACCGCTTCACGAGTCCGCAAGGCTATTCCACGCGCAAAACCCGCAGCAACTATTGCCTTTTTTGCGAACACAATCTCGAATTTTTGTTTTGTCGCACTCAGCAGAGCACGCTTGGAGTGCTGCCCTTAGCTTACGCAAACACGGCATTAAAGCTTGGCTTCCAAAAATAGCCAAGAACACTCATTAAATTGTTAGCCCGCTTCCGGCAATTTTGCCTTAAGCTCGCCTAACTTCGAACTTGCCAAGGTAAACTCAGGGTCTTTTTTTATGGCGCGCTCTAAAAGCTTGATCGCCTCAGGAATGTCTTTTTTTGCCTCGCATAACATAGCCTTATTATACAACGCGGGCACGTTATCTTGATCAAGCTTAATGATCTGGTTATAGACCTTGTTCGCATCGTCAAACATATTTTGCTGCTTATAACAAATCCCCAATTGATTGAGATACGTGAGATTCTCTGGATCAAGCGCTAGCGCGGACTTTACAAACCTTGATGCTTTCACAAAATCCTTCAGTGCAAAGTAGCCCTGGCTCAAATAATGATAAAGTTCTTTGAACTCCAACCCCAGCTTTACAGCCCTTTCAAGCAAAGTCACTGCCTCCTGATAGCGTTCACGGAGGAATAAAACATCTGCGGCACTCTTATACCGAATGGCATTTAATGGAGATAGTTCGATTGCCTGCTCAAAGCATTTCAGTGCTTCGTCAAATTGTTTCATTTTTAAATAGACCATGCCGCGCTCAGAAAATACATGCACGTAAAGATTGTTGCGCTGTTCCGCTAACGTCAGATACTCGAGTGCTTTACCGACGTCATCACGCCCCAAGGCAACGCGGGCTAATCCAACCAATGGTCGCGCCGATGTGTCCGCAGAGTCTGCTAAGAGCTTATAAACCTTTTCCGCTGCATCGAAGTTTTTGTTTCTAAGCGCTAGTTTCGCCAGCTCATAAACTTTTTCAGGATTTCTGGGATTATGGAACTTCTTCCAGCTCATTTGCACTTTTGGAAAGATATCTGCCAAAGTAAATGGCTTCACAAGAATTTCATCTGCGCCGCTTTCGACTGCCAACATGATTCGCTCTTTACTAACCCTATCCATACTCATGCAAAAAGGCGGACGATCGATATCGACCCTTTCGCGGAGCTCTGTCAAAAGATCAACTCCACCCATGACAGGCATTTCGAAGTCGCATATAACTGCTGAAATTTGTCCCGTTGTCTGCATGAGCTCAAGGGCGTCATAACCATTGGACGCTTGAAGAACTTTATTAAATTGAAGTTTCTTAAGCTGGTGAGCAATAATCAACCGCATATCCTGCTGATCCTCAACCACAAGCACCGGCAGTTCAGGATCTAGCTTTGCAGGAGACTGTATATTGAATACTTTGCTAAAATCGATTGAATTTCCATCTGACATGAAAAAGCTCTCCCAATAGTTTCTTGCATTTGCATCGGAATTATTGTGGAGAACCTTGATGATGAAGCGAAACTCTTACGTTGGTCACATTGACAAAAAAGCGTTAATTAAACGGTCATTTTGAGGCTCTGTGCCAATGGAAATGCGCAGACAGCCGGCCAAGCCCGGGGCTCCCGCCACATTCCGAACCAAAATCCCGGCTTGAAGTAGATGCTTGTATGCGATTTCGGACTCCTCGGTCCGTGACCATCGCACAAGTAAAAAATTAGCCTGACTTGATTTGACCTTGTATTTCAATCTTTTTGCTTCACCTTCCAACGCGCTGCAAACGCGCTTGCGTTCGCTAATCGCATTTTTGACTATGTCGTCAAAAACTTTGGCCATTGGAGGACTGTCCATCACTTCGCTGGCGGCCACGAGAGTAAACTGATTGATCAAAAACGGAACGCGAGGCTTGCGAAGAAGCTCAATAACGTTAGCGCCGGCCAAAATGTAACCTAATCTCACACCAGCAGCACCCATGGTTTTGCTGAATGTCCTTATCAGAAGCAAGTTTGCATGCTCCCTTAAAAGATCCGTATAAGGTTCATCGGCAAACTCACAATAGGCCTCATCACCCACAAACAAAACATCTGGATTGTCTGTTAGAAGAGATTTGAGTGTTGCGCGGCTCAGAACATTTCCCACAGGATTATTAGGGGACGCAAACAACACCAAGCTTCCCTTTGGCAAGGTTGGTAGTCGCTTAAGATCATATTCCAGGTCGTCATTGAGCAACCAAGGCTCGTAGGGAATCCCCTCGTACTGACAGTGACTTTCGTAAAGAGCAAAAGAAGGTCGTGCGAGCACCATTTTGCCGGTCATGGACTTACTAAAAGTCTGCAACACCAAGGCTATCAAATAATTTGAACCCGGGCCCAATAGGATGTTTTTAGCATCTACGCCTAGTTTAGCTGCAATTTTTACTGCTAGTTCATCGGCAAACGGCGATGGATAGCGATTCCACTGCCTCGACTTTAGTTTTTCGAGAACAGCATCCTTTACGGCATCAGGCCAATCCCAGGGACTCTCGTTTTGATCTAGCTTGACTTCAATATCTGGCGCATCGATGTGATAACCGCGCGCTGTGAACACGGACGGCGTTAAAAACTGTTTCAAAAATGAGTCGTTAGGCTCCTTCGCAGTAATCACGCAAATCTCCGTTTTTTCATCAGATGGTCATAGAGCACAATACTCACCGCATTAGCTAGATTTAAACTTCTAACGCCGTCGTGAAAGATGGGAATTTTATAACCCTTATCGGGCCAACGCTCAAAAACCCATGGAGGCAAACCTTTTGTCTCCTGGCCAAATATTAGCAGATCCGTTTCGACCGGCAATTCCGTATACAGTTTTGTGGCCTTGGTGCTAAAAAAAGCTATTCGTCCGTCAAATCTACTCACGAGCGTTTCTAGATCATCATGGACCTCAAGATCAAGAAATGGCCAATAATCAAGTCCTGCACGGCGCAAATTCTTGTCACTCGCGGAAAAACCAAAGGGACGAATTAAATGCAGCCTACACTGCGTGGCCGCAGCAAGCCTTCCGATGTTTCCCGTGTTTTGGGGTATCTCCGGGCGAAACAAACAGAGCTGCGGATGCCCTCTTAACATCTCGTTTCAGGCTACCTTACTGAGTGATCGTGCATCAGCGTTGGATTTAGCTTAATTTTAGAAAGCCCACGGATGCCGATAAAATTTACACAAAAGTGGATCACAATCGCCGGCCACAGAGAGCCCGTAACATTGACCACAGAGCCCAGCAATACACCTGCCAACACGGCCCAAAATGTCCAGATGCAAATGCCGCCGTCAGCATCCAAATGTAAGAGCCCGAAAAGAACACTTGTAAACCACACGCCTAAAAATGGCTGGATGGCACCGCGGAATAAGATTTCTTCACCAAATGAAGACATTAAGGCGAGCCAAATCGCACCCAGGACGTTCAGACCGGAAAACATAGCCGCCAATGACAATTTAAATCGCTTGTATGAAGCAAAATACTCTTCCATCACACGCTGGCAGATATGAAGAAATACGATGGACGCAATCACAATCCCAAAGATAGCACGAGGCTCATATTTAATCGGACCAAATAGAGCGCGAACATTCTGGTGATACCACCAGCATATTTCGAAACCCACAAAAGACATAACGATGTAGGCAACTGAGGTAGCCTTCACAAACTCTCTTGAAATTTGTGCTCGAATGGGCCTCGGACTACGTTCAGACATTTAGTTGTACTCCCGAAAATTGTAAGGCCCAAAAAACACTCAGTGTATATTTGTAGCACAAGGCCCCTTTGCTTCCAAGCAAAGAGAGTTTCTCTGACTATAATTACACCACCATACAACAAACTATATTATTAGCTAGTTGGGTCCTGATGTAAATCTCTTTACAAGACATGACGCACAGCATTTAAGCAGGTGCAAAGACGGGCGCCAGCCAGCACACACGCCAGACAGATGACAAACCACTAGGTACGCGATCAAGAACAGCGCCGATTTTGGCGGCAAATCCCTCAAATTGTCAAACACCGCGCAACTTGCCATTCAGTAAAAAAAAAGCGACCCTACGACTGTCGTAAGTTTGTCGAGTCCGAATATGAGGTTGTTATGCGCGCTTTTTCAATCGAAACCTTAAATTTTGAGCAACTATCTAGCCACGTGAGCAGCGACGAGCTGACCGTGATTCTGACGCCCTTGGGCAACTTGTCTCCGGCTGCAAAATCT
>Ga0214921_10006516_pt1 | contig 15939 bp, 14 predicted proteins | sample LL1505_MetaG_FD_177992 | JGI IMG/M metagenome (GOLD analysis project Ga0214921, IMG submission 177992) | Freshwater microbial communities from Lake Lanier, Atlanta, Georgia, United States - LL-1505 | ecosystem: Environmental > Aquatic > Freshwater > Lake | place: USA: Georgia | collected...
TCAGGCCATCGCGGTAAATAGCATTGGGATAGAAACTCAAGTGCGTAAGGCCAACCTCTCCGACGCACCAACTTCCCGGCCCATAAATGGGGTTAACCAAGCCCAGTCCAAGCTCGTTCATGCGCATTGCCAGGGAAGGATCGGCCTCTAATGGGATCGTCAAAAAGCAAAACAGGCCGTTTCCTAGTCGAGGATGTGGTTGTTTTGTCAGAAAACGGAGCAGAGCAGTTTGGGATCCCAGATTTACCTCAGCCGAAACGCCATGCATACCTGCATGAACGTTAAAAAGGGATTCACTTTCCATCTGCTCGGCTATCAGACCGACGTCTTTTCCAAAAAGTGAGTCCCTTCGCCCCAAACCCGTAAGTAGCTCAGTTTCAATTTCGGCATAAGGACTAGGGACGATTCCCTCATTGGAGCCTAAGTTGCAACTATCAGCTTTCCACGCATGTCCGATTCTTGCGAAACGAGCGGCCTCCGCATTCTGCTGGGCCGCAACCAAAGCAAGGAAGCCAGCCATCCATGATCCCTTTTCCTGATCTAATGGAATATCCACCCAAAGACCAAGGCGGGTCGGGTCGGTCTTCATTCGAGCTGGGGCGGAGAGCGTTGAGTCTTTAAGAATTGAGCTCAGCAAAGCCATGTCAGATAGCGATCCTTCAAAACCCTTCCACATATCAGAACCAATGCGAAAGATGGGGGGTTGATCTGGAAGAGAAGATATGACTGCTTCAGTGCGAATATCTCGCCCCCACCATGCAAACCCGCGTGCTATGGCCGATGACCTTTTTTGCTCTGGATCCAGCAAGTCCCGGGCGTGCTTTAAAATTGCGGTGGCTTCAGAATTCATTCCCTACTACTCCAGCTGTTTTTATTCTTTGAGGACTTTCCTCCCACTCCCCCCGAGCCTCCATCGGAGGTAGATGAGATTACATTCGGAATGGCTAATCCTGCCTCCATTGCTGCGACACGCAGTCGGTCAAAGTAGTAACGTGACCCAGCGGCGTGGGGCAAGTTTGCGACAAGCCTAAGCTTAGGGTCCCTTCCTGTTGCGAATTCCTTTAGGTTGTGCCCCCTAGATGCAAATGGGCCTATGCCTCGAAAGACAGAATCCACAAGTCGTGCAAAAGCGGGGAATTCTGGGCTGTGTAATGCCATAACGATTCCGCAGTATCTCCGAAAATATCCTCCTGCCAGGCGATTGCGCAGATTGGTAATATCCATAGGGAGAGCAAAAACGTCCACAGGGCCAGCCGCCCATATAGTTCCAGGAATATTCATGACCATGCTGGGCCGAGCCCAACCATCAGCGCCTTGTTGCGTATAAAGTCCGTATGGATTGTGGTAATCAGGATGTGCTTCATCCTGAAATACGATCACCACGCACTCTTGTCCTGGGGAAGGGGCCGTCAGGGCTCCCCCGATTAGGCCAGTAATTAGGCCAGTAGAGGGGAACTCTATATTTAAAAAAGCAAACGTTCGCTCCGATTGTGATGATATCACTTTAACTTTTTTTTCGTATGCTTCCTTGGACCCGTAAAACTGAGTAAGGGATGCTCGTAGCTCATTATCTTTGAGCGCATACAGATCGCCCGTTGTGGCTGCCATAGATAGAGAGCTATCTAAGATAATGTAAATTGAGGTTTCTCGGCTTACTGGCTTTACCCCAACCATTAAACTGACAAGCCCTCCCGATGTATTTCCAGATGCGTCACTCGCCAAAAACCCAAAGCTGTCCTCGCCACGTTTTCCCGGAAGCGGCGTGTAAATTAAGCTTCCGCTCTGAGACATGCTCAGAGTGCCGAGTTTTGGCTGTGTGACCACTTGGTAAGAGACCAGTTGTCCAGCTGGTGCCTCGCATTGAAGATCGATCTCAACTGGACGACCTTCGCTGACCAAATAAGCGGACGTGCCTGTACGATTGATCGCCATCAAGGAAGGGCCTACACGAGTGGCAGGTTTTGAGTGCAGATTTATGGCAAGCCCATGATCCGATATTGAGCTACTTGAGGGGGGGGCAAATTGGTTCTTTGGCCGCTCCGATTGAAAAGCCTTAGCAGAACCCCCGCTTTCTACCTTGATGCCACTCTCAAAACGAAGGATGACTGGATTGGTAGATTCTTGCGGCATCCAAACGGCTTCCCCAGTAAAAGGGGCAGAGGAGCCCTTGACCTGCCAGAGGCCATTTCTGCGCTCAAGGCTCTCATACTTCACTGCGGCCATCGCTTGGGTGGCCAAAATTAGTCCCAGGAATAAAGATATTACGGCCATAGCCGCTGCTTTCATTACCCACGCCTTACGTGAATTTCGGCACGGCGGTTATGACGTGGGTTTTCGGGATCTGGATCCTTTTCAGGCCCACCAACTTCAGGACTGCTTGTATGGGAAACATTCTTAAATCCTTTTTCATTAAGACTACTTGCCACCTTCTTTGCTCGCGCATCGGCAAGCTGGGTATTGTGATCGGTTGTTCCCTCTGAACTGGTAGTCCCAATGATGAGAATGGTCGGTTCGTTGCCGAAATCACCCGAACGAAGTCGGCCAACGATATATTCCATCGTTTGAATGCCTTCCGCATCGATATCTGATTGATCTTGGTTGAAATAAATACTGCCCAACTTTTCGAAAGTCCCTGATTCGATTGGATTAGGCGGTGGGGTCTGGGTTTCCGTGGAAGACGCAGCAGGGGGGCGAGCTTCGGCAGGAGCGGCGGGGTCAGATAGGACAAGCTCCGGCTCAGAGGGCTCATCGTTATTGCCTGAAGATCCTGGCCATAAAAGAGCAAGAAGAGCGAGAACTGCGACTGGCCCTGCCACCATGAGGATCTTTTTCTTCTGGGGAGTAAGACCCTGTTGCACGAGGGTCAGCTGAGCCCCACAGCCGGGCTCGGTGCATACCAAAGGCTGATTTTCCTCAATCTTAATGAGTTCACTGCTGTCTGCCTTATTGCACATTCCGAAATTAGTGCATTTGCATGTTTTCATTATGGAACCTCCTGAATTCTCATCAAATGGGCGGCCGCCTCCTCTTGGAGTTCGTCGCGGTATAAGCTGAGACGTTTTAAGCGAAAGTCTTGGACCTTGCTTTCAATATCGAGTCGCATGGATTTTCTTTCAGCCTCAATTCTGCGTTTGTTTTCTTCACCAATCTTTCGCATTTCAGAGTTACGAATCTCTTGCGCAATTAAGGCAATGACCAAGCCTCCTAACCCCCCCACGGCCACTCCCATTCCTGCACCCGCTCCCGGGTTGCCTGGATTGACAGCAGCACCTGCAGCCGCTCCCGCCATTGCACCCGTACCCATGGCCGTAGGAATGCCCGATCCCAAAAACCTTTGCTGATTGTCTGAATTGGTACTGTCAAAGGCGGGGAGCTGCTGAAGTTCTAGTTCTCGGTAGGCTTTTACCTCTCCATTAATTCGGTCTAATCGAGCACGGAAGGTCTTGATTGTTGATTGCTCCGAATCTCTCGCCGCCTTGATCTGTCGATCGGATTTCAACACGGTGGATTCAGCTGCCTGTAACGAAAGAAGTCCCGTCATCAGGCAAACAACAGTCTTGGTGCAAAATATCCTCATGGCTCGCGTTACTGCCTCCATCGCCGATTTTCTAATGGGAACGATAACCAGCGAGTCGCACACCAAGCGCCACGGATGCGTTCCAACTTTGTAATCTTCCATTCAAATGATACGCGTGCGGCTACGGGAGAAATCTCCCTGACTTTGTTTCCATAGATGTGTCCTGGAGGAAGGTCAGGGGCCAAGGGCAAAAGGCCAACAAGTTCCCTGGCGTCTGAAGGAACCCAGGATGGAACAGGCATTGTCTTCACCGAAACCTCATGAATTGCCTGAGAAACACTGACTGTAGCCTTATAAACCCCGCCCAAGTCTTTTCCTTCCATCCGTTGCAACGGCTCGAGGGAGATAAGCGCAACCCCGTCGGGTAGGAGCTCTTGTAGCTGGTGCTGAAGACTTTCGCCCGATGGAAGCGCAAAAGTCCGATCCCACCAACTGATAGGGCGGCTGGGGTAGGTGGTTCCGTTCGTAAAATGGATCGACCCGTCCCGGATAATATTCTCTCGGTGAGAATCGGGAATAGATTTCCAGCCTCGCCCGGCGAGGTCGCCTCGAATTCCTTGGACCCCCGCCCATAAAAGCAGGAGCACGGCTGTGCAGAATGAAAAGCCTGCGAGAATGGGCTTCCAGCGTGGTAGCCGAACCCTGATCCTCGCAAGGTTCGTGTCTCCGCAATCTGGGCACGAAGGTGTTTTCTTCGGTGAAAACCAAAGGGTTCGCCGGGAATCTGCGCAAGGGCAGCTTCCAAACTGAACGCATCGGTAGGTAGCCACGGCAAACTTCTCATTCGTCGAGGAGTTTGGCGGCGCGCCCTACCGCGCGGACAAACCTCCGGTATTCTACGCTGGCTCCGCCCAGCTTAACGCGAATCTCTTCTAGATCTGCCTGTAGGAATTGGCGTAGTGCAGTGGCCTTAGGCTTGATGCCTTTAATGGCCTTTCCAATGAGCTTGCGCACTTTATCGGCCCGACTGGCGTCGAGATTTTCTGCACAAGACAAAAGATCATGCCCAAGCGTATCGGTTTCGCGGATCGTTCCATCCGTGGCGCGTTCTACCAGCATCAGACCGCGTCGTTTACCACTGGAGTCTCGATCTTCCTCAAAAATCCCAGCTGCTTTTCCAAGCAAGATGTAGGGCAAGGCTTCCTCTTGGAGTTCCTCCTTTGTCGGAGGGAAAAGAGATGGAGTTACGCCTTCGACCCAGTTCTCGATGTGAAGTTCGAGTAAAGCGCGGTTACGCTCAACACCGTCCGTCCTGCGGGCATACTCCTCCGCAAGATGAGATACATGCTTTAAAAAGCGAAGAGGGAAGGGGCTGACAAAGTTGAGCAAAACAATCTCATGTCGGCGGGTTGGGTGATCAACCACCTTAGACTCGACACCCTCGCGGGCTGCCGATTTGAAGGTTTGACGCATCTGGTCGGCGAACTCCGGGCTACGAGAGCTTTCAGGCAGAACTACGATGCTTTCCCTGTAGTAGCGGCGTCCGTACTTGTCGGTTCTTGAGCCTGCGAAGTCGCGCCCCTCCTCCTGAATGTCAAAAGTGGCGTAGACCTCAGACTTAGCTACGACCTTGTGGATATAACTCGTCAGTCCGTCTGGATCGCTACCGTATCGATCTTGAATCTTATCAAGAACAGAGACTCCAAAAAGTCTCTCCGTTTCGTCTGAGGAACCCAGCAGCTTATCGTGAGCATCTAGGACAGAAGATTCGCAAGACTGCTCAAGAAGTGACAAGAGTTCTCCAGAGGGCAAGCGATCGCGTAGTTTGCCGAACCCACGCTGCGACCCCAAGCGAGAAGAAATCTCCGTCCGAACTCTTTGGGTTTGGGTAGTCTGAATATCACGATCGAGCTCCAACCGACGAGCAACCTTACGAATCTTCTCGGGTTCATAAAAACGGACTACATGACCACTTAAGTCCTCGAGCCCCACGTCTCTGCAACGGGCTTCCCGCAAAACGTTTGCCTCGTCTATCGTGGTCTGGAGGTTGGTTTCGCATGATTCCACTACCCCTTGCATATCCGATAATTCCCGGACTAAGTCTCGGATAAGCTGTTCGGCAAAATCCAAAGCAAGGATTTGGGTCTTGATAAGGCAGTTAAGCTGGAGGTTTTGGGCTTTGGCCTCCAAAAGCCCCTTTCTTTTGCCGAAGAACTCACTGAGCGCTCCAATTTTCACCCACTCTTTATCGTTTTCTCCAGCTCGCCGAAGGGCGGCATCAGACTGTTCACGCAGCCGAGTTAACTTTGGTGAGAGTCCTTCCATGCGCGCCTGTAGGCTTTGCCTTAGCGCTTGAAGTAGACGGCCTGTTTCATTGAGCGAGCGAGATCCGTTGATCCAGTCGTTGAAGAGCTCAGCCTCAAGGCCGTTTTTGATTTCTCGGATGTGATCGCCCCTGAGGTTTCGTTTCGCGGCAAAGAAATTCTCCACCCCTTGGCCTCGGTATTGTTCGCGAAACCGAAGGTCAAAAAGCTTTGTTAGCTCGCCCATCCATCGCTCGGGCTGTGCGGTCTGTCGAACATGGTCGAGGTAGGTCTCTTTCGCAGAGAGCCACTCCGCCTGTGGGGTCAACCACTTGGTGTTCTTGGCCTCGTCTGGAAGAATGCCTTTGGCAAGGAAGAGGTGCTCATCGGTCAATCGCCAGCGATTTAAGTTAGCTTCGTTCTTAACGAATTCCTGAAAATCTCTGCCAGCCGGCGTATCAGCATATCCGCCGTCCTCGAGCCAAACGTTGTAGCGCAACTGAAGAAGGGATTGCCGGGCAAAGCCGTACGTTATGTATTCCCGAATCTCCTCTTCAGGATACGCGATTTGCTTGATTCCAAAGGTAAAGAAGCGCCTGCTCTTTTTACTGTGCCTTTGCCCAGGAAAGTCTTCCGGCTTGGCTAACTCGTCTGCGTTTTCGAAAGCCTCTGCACGGTCGAGGCTTTCCAGCGTGACTTCCGATCCTGTGACAATCTTGTGATACAGGTAAGAGGCCACGATTTCTGGCAGCGTGGTGTCGACATCCACCTTGAATCCGGCTTCGTTTTCATTGGTGAAGACGTAGCACGCTGTGAATGGGTCCTGAAGTGCAAGTCGACCGTTCACCGCTTCTTCGGCCTCAGCCTTAAAGGTAGTGCCAGTCAGGTCATGGGGGTTAAGTTCCCCCGTGCTCATCGCGTTTAATTCCAGGAGTGCAGCATATCCATTGGCATGATAGTTCTGCTTGGCCCAGCCCGGTGGCGGATAGCGATCTGGAAGCAGGGCATAAATAAAGATGCGGTGGTGGGACTGATTGAAGATTCGTCGCAACTGAAGACATGCATCGACCACGCTTCCGCTCCCGGTTCCGCCAGCAAGGCCGCATACCACATGAAAAGTCGTTCGCACCTCTCCACCATTAGTCATTGCATTGACATGTTTCTGAACCGATTCCACAAAACGCCTCGCTGACATGGCGAATAAAAATCGTCCGAGTCGGCGTTTCTGTCCGCCGAAGATCTTTCCACCCTGCATGGCATTTAGAATGTCCTTCCACTCATCTACTTTGCCTATCCATGGCTTGATCCCGGGGTAGTCGCCCAGATTTTCAAGGGCTGCCTTTAAGTTGGCATCAGAGATGATGAGGCGGCTGTCATTATCTAGCTGGACACTACGCCCCAAAACCCGCCATGTATGATCCTCTTGTCGCATCAACCGGTCGTCAGAGTCGACATAGAGGCATCGCAAGGGCAGCGCAGCTGGCTCTACCTCGCGGTGCATGGTGTAAACCTGTTTGCGGAGGGCGCGGATGATCTTTCCGCCAGTTCCCCCCAATCCGATCACGAGATGATTTCCTGTCATAATATAGTCTCCTTTATTGGTGGATGTGGATGTCGCGGTATGCATTGATGCCGACAAGGGCAAAGGGGAGGGCGGTTAGAAGTAGGACGCCCAGGATCACTATGGCTCGGGCGTAAACCACAACTTTGGGCGCCTGTCTTTGGAGATCTTGGCGCAGATTTTCAGAGGCAAGGTCGATGGCTTGTTCCACTCCGTATTTCTTTCCGGAGTTCTTTTCGAAAAAGACGCGAACGTTATCGTAAATTTCCTCCTCTGTCGGGGCTGCCTTGGGGCTGAGCAGCTTGCTGAGCAGTGGATTGTGCTCACGAAAGTGGGCTACAGCTGCTTGGGCATAGGTCCTAGCAGCTACCTTGCGTGACTCCTCATGGCTTACTGGAATTGTCTCTTTTTGGTAGCTGGCGGGTTCCTCTAGACCCAACTTGACCACCTGTCGCTTTGCCTCTTTGAATGTTTCATCCGTCCAGCGGCGATCGCGAGGAAGTCGCTTTGACCAATCTTCAATCAGGGAAACTGCTGCGTCCTTGATGAGGCCAGAGCTCGGCAACAAAATTGTGCCGCTAAAAACAACTAAGGCTGCAAAACTAGCCGCCAGATAAGACCACCAAGGAATGGGGTAAGTTTGGTTCCAGAGTCTTACGGAGCGTATGCAGGCCCAAAAAGCCAACCCGCCTAGAAGTACGCCTAAGACGAGGCATACCTGAAATACAGTCGGAGTACGTTCCGCCATTTCTTCGGGGCAGCGGAACAAAAGATCAAGTAAGGATGTTATTGAGCTCACGAACCAATATCGGATTCGCGGGCTATTTTATTTTATTTATTTTTTCTTTCCTGCAAGTGTCTTAGCGTTAACGATTTCAGACTTCTTGAAAGGGGTCGAGGCAGAGCTACTCAAAACAAAAGCTCCAGCGCTTCTGATTGCTTCTGCGAGGCCCAAAGTTTTTTTTGTTCTCACTAAGCTTTGAGAGATTGTTTTTGTGTAAGCCTGCCTTGGGTCTGCTCCTGCACCTATCTTCCCATAAAAAGCTTCCATAAATTCACAAGCTTGGGTGTCTTGAATTGGCCAAATACATAAAAGGAGATTTTGTGCCCCAGCTTGCTGAAAACCCCGGCGTAGTCCGAGCATGCCCTCACCGTCTAAAGAGCGGCCCATGCCACTTTCACACGCCGAGACGCTTACAAGCCAAGTGCCCTGCAATTTCATCTTTGAAATCTCCTCTGCTGTAAGAATTCCGTCCTCAGAATCATTTTCACAAAGCCCTCGCTTTGCTTTATCTGCATATTTGGCTGAACCAGCAAGAGCGAGTCCGCCAGCGCGCATTGGATTCTTTACGTTGCTGTCGCTCAAGTAGAAGCCATGAGTTGCAAGGTGAATAACAGCGGGAGCAGAAAAAGAGCGAAGAGAATGTTCAGATGCACCGAGACCCGTGAAGACTTTGGGTGCCAACCCTCTCTTCGTAAGACTTGATGCTACTGACTCTGCTTCTTTTTCCGATTCTGGTAAGGCTTGGAGGCTAAAACTTCTTTTGGGATTTGGCGTAGCGGGTTGATCCGCTCCAAAATCTGGGTTAGCCAAGATAATCGGATGAGCTTTTGATACTGGAGTCTTCTCATTTGTTGGGATCATATCCCTGGCACTGCTGACAGTCCAAGATTCCAGCCGCTCACTTAAGAAAGAGCCCGAGGCATTAGGCAAAGCAGAAAAGTTCACAAAAGATAAAGAGGCGTCAGGACAGAAGATCATCGTATGGGTGTTGGCTGGGATAGATTTAAGAATTGGATCGAGCAGAATAGTGTGAATCTCACTCGCTACTTTGACAGAATCTGGATCAGCGTGGCCTAGCTTCATAAAAGATAGTAAAAGTGCGACCTTACGTTCGATTTCTTTCGCCTTTCCAAGGTCTAAAACTAAAGGCTCTTTTCTGGTGTCCTGATGGGTAACGACAGCTAGGTACACTGGTTCATCCCACCCCCTATCGTTTAATCTCCCTCCGCATTTTATAAAATCCACGAAAGTCACTCCTTCGGGTAGTGATTTACGTAAGGCATCCCAATTCGGGGTATCTTCTGTCTTTGGCTCAATCGGAAGGGGCGCAGCTCGTGCCATATCTTCAGCAAGATCCTTATCGTAACCCTTTACAATAAACTCTTCCGCGGTTCGGGATGCCTCTGGTTTGTTTGCTAGGCTATCGACTACTAGGCCCTTAAAATAAACAAGGTTGTCGGCTAAAAGCTTATTGTCTTTTGCTATGTTAGGAACTTTGAAGGGCGCATCTTCAATGAGCGCGCGGAAACGCAAGCGCTCGTTTTCGGTGGTTCCACGAAGGGCTTTATCCGCCCAGATACGCAAAATTGTAGAAAAGTGAATCGCTGAGGCTTGGGCGCTTGCCTGATCACCCATCGCCATGAAGCTGGCAGTTTCCATTCGGTAGATATAGTAAAAGAGCAGGGGTATATAGTCTGGAAGATCTTTACCTGAAACTGCTTGATCGATTCTACGTCTGAAACCAATTTGTGATTTGCAATCTTCCAGTGTCTTGATGGCTTTGTCATGGTCTTTTGCCCCAGCTTGCCATTGCGCAAAAGCTAGCATTGCATAGATATACCCTTGGAAATCGGGATATTGATCCTTGCGAGTGATTAGTCTCCCTGCCTCCGGATACTGATTTAGATACATAAGGCAACGAACCAGCCATGCTTTGGCGAGTTGATCACCTTTGTCTGAAAAAGGCCTAAGAATCTTTGCTGCTGATTTCCAATCATACCTGTAAAGCTCAATTCGGGCGGCTTCAAGTGCATTAAGGCGCAGAAGAGTCTGCCTTAAGTCGGTTCTGGGCTTTGATACTTTGGTTGTGATTAGTTCATTAATTCTGATTCTAGCTTTTTGAATCTCATCGTCGGGAAGGATAAATCTTCCAACGAGAAACTTTAAATGAAGGTCCCATGCCTCGATAGATCCCGGATCCCTGGCGGGATTCTTTTCAAGTGAAGATCTGGCATCCATGCGAACTCCGGCTGCAACCTGAGTCGCGTAATGGAAGTTCTCGTTTTCGACCTCTGCATGAATCATAAGCAGGGAGATAATAAAGAAATAGTCCTTGTCCTTCAGACGTCCTTTATCGTTCATATCCATGATCTCAGTCATTGCCTCATCGCCAAGAAGAGCGCACGTTTCCGTGAGACCCATAGCTAGTGTTTGTTCCATTGCTGATTTAGTGAAGGCAGCAAAAGTCTCCGCATCCGTGTTTGTCCCAGCCTTGGCTTTTAAAAGTAGCAACTTCTGATGCGCAAGTAGTTCGGTAACTGCATATTGATGATTTTCGAAAGAGACTAAGAAGTCATTGCGAAACTTCTTTTCAAGGAGCTTAGCAAACTCAAGGTCCGAGTTCTTCCTGGAGTCTGTTTGGACTTTTTCCTCGGCTTGTACAAGAGAGCCTAAAATAAAAATAAAGAAAAGAATATGTGCGGTCATCTTTTCTGAAGAAGTACTTTGATTCCTTCGGAGGCTTGTAGATCTCCGGCCTTCATGAGAGCCATGTATTTTAATCTTAACGCCAGATCTGTCTTTTGCCCTTCAACTGAGCATCTTGCAAGGTAGGTTAATGCGTCGCCTGGCCTTGGCGGAATCTCTAATAGTGCTTTTGCTGCAGCCTCAAGATTAGCTCTGTCCCCTGACTTTCTTTCCAAGTCAGGAGAGTCTGCAATCTTGAAAACTTCCTCTGCGACAACGGACTGATTATCTAGCAACCTGATCTGAACTAAGTCGCCAGGCTGAAAATTGGGTTTGGGCTCTACAACCAAACCAAGTGTTTTCACGTCGCCCCGGCGCCAATATCCCTCGCTCGGAGCAGTATTGGATTGATTCAATACCATGACCTGGATCTTTAGCTCTTGTAGATGTGCGTCATCGCGTATGAGCAGGGAGGGATCTTTTTGTGAGGTCAATCCCTTCGGGCTGTAAAGTAATGGGCTTGCGCCCCTAACGACTATAGGTGGCCCAACTTGTGCGATAAAAGCGTCAATGGGCAAATCTGAGATTTGGGCAAGTTGGGCATTGAGCGATTCTTCAGAGGGCTTGTTTAGATGGGTGAATAGCATAAAGAGAAGCGCGCAGAGGCCTCCAGCGAACGCAAACTTCCAGCTGAAGATGGATGACCTGAGGGATCGAGATTTCGTCGACAATCCCATTTGCACTGCACCTTTTAGTCGTTCATGCGCCCAAGCAGGGGGATCCATGGGTTCTGCTTCGGAGTATCTACTTTGTGCGAGCAAGGTGGCTAAACGGCTCTCTGTTTCTGCTAAGTCGGCAACATATTTTCTAAATTCTGTATCGTCCTTTAGAAAGGGAGCCAAATCTGCAGCGGGCGTATCGCCAGCCAGAAATGATTTCAATTTTTCCTCAAACAAATGTACTGGTGGACCTGAGTTCGACTCACCGGATTTTTTGGGTGTTTTCATTAGCTGGTCCTTGAAGGATTGAACCCTCGAGCCTTGAGGCAATCTTTAATAACCGCAAGCGTCTTCATAATCGTCACTCCAACCGTGCCTTGAGGGATTCCGAGCTTATCGGTTATTTCCTTTTGAGTGAGCTGGTCTACGAGTCGTAGTTCAACTACTTCACGCGCCTTTGGATTAAGTTGTTGAGTGCATTCTCGGTATGCCCTCCAAAGTTCTGCGTGGTAAAGGTCTTCATCGGGTCTTTGATAAACGGGGGAGGAGGGTTCGATTACAAGTTCATCTAAACTTTCTACTCGTCCGCCTCCTTTCTTCTCGGCTTTTTGCCTTCGGATTGCATCAATGGCGCGACACCAAGCCACTCTCGCGGTTAAGGCTTTTAACTCATTCCATGATGGAACTTCGCGAGCTTTCGGTATCACCTCGGATACTGCATCTGAAACAATTAGGTCTGCATCAACGCCGGGGCAATTCTTGATAGCCCCACGACAAGCTGCGTGTCCGACTCCCCATAGAATTCTAAATCCCTGTTCCCATGCTTCTGGCAGTCCAGCCTGTATACTTTTGTAGTCCGGAAGATCGTCACAGTACTCCGCTTGCTGTTCCGAGTTGGGGGTAAGAACTACAGCCATTGAATTAATACTTTAAAACCGAATGGGGGGGGTCAGCGAGCACAAGGTTTCATAGTCTACGCGTCATAAGTATCTTACTATCAACAGCATAATAATCTATGTTTAATTTTCGATATAGTTGAAAGGAGAAATTACAAAATGAAAAAAATAATAATCACCCTCGCAGTACTAACCGCCGGATTCTTCGGCAAAGCTCAGGCCCAAAGCTACACTTACGTTAATTCCTACCAGAGGAGTGACGGAGGATACGTGGCCGGTCATTACCGCACATCTGCTGATGGTTATTCTGGTAATAATTGGTCCTACTCGGGCAACGTAAATCCTTTCACTGGCCGTGTCGGAAGTAGCTGGCGGTAAGAGTTGTCGAAAATAGGGTTCCACCCCCAATCTTACTGTTTTAGGATATTTTTAAGAAATAAAGATGAACAAGTTCGAACGTCTTGGCATAGTTGTAGGGGCAATCACTACATTGATATTCAGTTTTTGCGGGCTTATTTCAGCAGGTAGTACTTATGGCTCTCCAGGGAAGGAACTATTGGGATGGTTTGGAGGTTTGATTTTGGTCTTATCGCTTGAAGCCTTTATATTTCTTATGCCCAGAACCTTTTACTGGGTTAGGGGTGATATGAGTTTCTTTGGGCGGTTTCTGCCCAAGCACACCATCAAACAGCCCTTTCATAATATTATAAATAAGTTCATGAAGAACTTGGAATTCAAAGAAATCCTAAAAGGGGCGGCATTTGTTTTTTTATGCAGCTTTATAGGATGTTTAATTGTGGGATTCTTATACGGATTCTTTACTGGTAATACCACGCCGCCCCCCCTGGCTATGGGACTAGCTAACATTATTTCTATGTCTTTCGGTTTTTATCAACTTGCCCGAAGACAAATTACCCGAAACTGGAGCAAATTAGTGGTAATAGCTTTTGTCTCATGGGTATTTGGAATAATTAATATTTTCATATCTAATGAGATAACTATTGCGACATTCTTTTTCGGATTGCCGGTCGTGCTACTTATTATGGGTCTTACCTGTAGGATAGTTTTCGCCCTTAAGCAGACCCCTTCCTGATAGCCCATGGCAATACGGGAGAAAATGTAAAGATGAACAGACTAGAAAGGATAGGCGTTCTGTTAACTATTTTGTTTGTATCCTTATGCTTAATTTCTTATTGGAATGAACTTAGCTCGGATGGGCAGATTTATTTTGAGCAGATTCAGGAGTGTATGGGTATTTTATCGATCTCCGTATTCTTATTGTTTTTTTTATTTTCTGCGCCGAGATGGTTTTATTGGATAAAAGGAGACCTTCCTGCGTTCTTTTCAAATTATAGTAAAAAAAAGAATAGTTAAGTTCTGCACCCTCTTTATTTGCATGTTTAGGGCTAGGATAACCCGCTAACTTACCGGTTATATTTCTCATGGCTTCTTTTTTTATCACCGCATTATTCTCCGCCCTCTTGCTTGGTGCAGTGCCTAACCTATGTCCAGCTAGTCCTGCGATTGCTATTGCTGCTCAGACCGACCCAGTAAAGCTATCCAGCCTTAAGGGAACCAGAGCCGCGAATTCACGATTACAAAAATGCGTTTACTGGCTTGCGTATGCAGAGCAGCAGGGACGTGAACCAACAACTGTCTTGGATGAATCGGCCCAAATAAACAATACGGCGGGATCGCCCTACGCGGGCTTTGTCCGTTGGGGGCTTCTTGAGAATCTGAGAATAGCACACGAGCTTGGCCTTCTAACCGATAAAGGAATGGCCGAGATGCGGCGCGGGAAAAGTGCCACAATAACGCTTGGGCCATATAGCGGCCAGGAGGCAACGGTTGACCACGTAATTCCTTTATCTGTTTGTCCCGAACTCGATAATCAGGTCCTAAATCTCGAGCTTCTACCCGCGAGTCTGAATTCCTCAAAAAAGGATAAGGTCGGTCAGAGGCAGGTTACCTTTGCTAGGGAACTCCGGCAGGCTGGATTGCTTTCGGAGCAGGGTTTAAACATGGTGCTCAAGTGCCGCAAATGAAATCTTTAATGATCGAAGATAAAGAGTTCGGTTGCTATGTAAACGGACTCTTCGAAAGAGCTAAAGAGACTCAACCCGTGATTGACGTAGTTTCCACTGCAATTGCCCGGCTTGTTGTGTATGCGGGATGTCTAATCGATGATCTCATTGAAAATAAGGTTGAGATTAATCCGGAGGACTTAATTATTCCCGAACGCTTTCACATAACTACAGATATTGCTAAGAAGATACACCAAAGATCTACGTGGGCTCTTCTGTCTCTTTATACTAAAGGAATAGATATTAATGGTTTGGACTCTTTTCTTAAAACCTTTTTGCCATACGAGCCAGCAGACGAAGAACTGCTAAGTGCTGGCCGCTGTGAAGATAGCGTGAACTTTCTGCCAAATGTCGCAAGAGCCTTGAATTCTTCTATCTTGAAGATATTGGGCAAAGGCGATTCCTCGCCAGGAACTATTTCTGTCTATGTTATAAGTAACTATCTAGCGCACTATGTACTGGAGGCGAAGAAGTGTATTTCTGAAAAGCAAAATCCATGAACGGATTTCTTTCTTTACTTTATAAAATGCTAGGTTCTTTTTAGCTTTATTTCTCCGAAAACCCCAGCCACCGCAAATCTTGCAGCACCTTGATTAATCAGGAATCGGTTCTTTAATATCTTTGTGACCTATTTTTCCCGTCTTTTATGCCTTCTACTCATTATTCAGGCCAACGTGGGGTTTGCCCGGATCGGCGTTCAGTACCAAATGGAGCTAGGCAACCCTAGCGATGCGAAGACGGACACTTTCAGTAAGACCAATTACCTTATTAAGAGGCCAGAGTACGCGCTTAGCTACAACAGCGCCCACCAACAGCCGAACTGGGTGAGCTGGAGCTTTACCTCCGAGGATCGCGGTTCAAGTGGACGAAGTGACAGTTTTACCGAAGACAAAACCTTGCCGTCAGGGTTCGCCCGTTTGGATGGCGCAACTTTTGGTGGTGGATTGGATAGGGGGCACATGTGTCCCTCGGCAGACCGCACATGCACCCCACAACACAACGAGGTGACTTTTATCATGAGCAATATTGCACCACAAGCTGCAGGCAATAATCGAGGGCCGTGGAATGACTTTGAGCAGTATTGCCGCACGTTGGTTTCTGGCGGTCAGGAAGTTTTGGTTATTTGTGGGCCAAGCAATTTCAAGGGAGAGAAAACCCATGCTGGAATCCCAGTGCCAGAGGCTTTCTGGAAAATTGCCGTGGTTCGCAAGGAAGGTGGAACCATTACCTCCTCCTCAAGGGTTATTGCGGTTTCAATGCCCAACAAAAACGAGGTCCAAGGGACAAGTTGGACGGATTACATCACATCCGTTGAAGTGATTGAGAAGGATACTGGGTACAAATTCTTTAACACCCTAACCGCCTCCACTGCATCGAATCTCAAGATGGT
>Ga0214921_10006517_pt1 | contig 15938 bp, 12 predicted proteins | sample LL1505_MetaG_FD_177992 | JGI IMG/M metagenome (GOLD analysis project Ga0214921, IMG submission 177992) | Freshwater microbial communities from Lake Lanier, Atlanta, Georgia, United States - LL-1505 | ecosystem: Environmental > Aquatic > Freshwater > Lake | place: USA: Georgia | collected...
TCAACGAGCAAAAGGGCTACGGATTCATCCAGCCTGACAACGGCGGCAAAGATGTGTTCGTGCACATTTCGGCCGTCGAGCGCGCAGGTCTGCGCGGCTTGAAGGACGGACAGAAGATCGGTTACGAACTGGAATCAGATCGTCGTACCGGTCGTCAGTCGGCTGTGAACCTGCAGGTTCAGTAAGCGCAAAGCTTACGGTTTGCAATCAGCCAAACAGGACTGAAAAGCGCACCTCGAGTGCGCTTTTTTATTGTCATTTTCAGGCTTGCGCCTGCAGCGTCGCCTTCACACCATTTGCAAAAAGACTGTCGAGCGCCTTGATCACCGGAGCGGCAAAGCGCGGATCTTGCGGCAGATCGGCGCCGAAAATCGCCTCGATCGACAACAAGGAGCGGGCAAGCTTTTCACTGTCTCGGCCCGCGGCATCGGCGCGCTGGCGCAACTCCTGGGCGAGCGGATCACGCACATCGATAGGCTGGCCCTGCTCGTCCACCCCCGTCACATAACGCATCCATGCCGCCACACCCAAGGCGATCCGGTCGAGAGGACGGCCTTGCGCCAGCAAATCCCTTGAAGGGTCCAACAAGCGGGGCGGCAGTTTTTGCGAACCATCCATGGCAATCTGCCATGTCCGGTGGCGCAGGGCCGGATTGCGGAACCGCTCGAGCAGCGAGCGGCGATAGGCTGCCACATCCGTGCCTTGCGGGATGATCAGGGTCGGTGGAATGTCCTCGCTCATCATCCGCTCGACTGTTGCGGCAAGGGCCGCGTCACCCATCGCCTCGGCAACCGTTTCATATCCCGACAGATAGCCCAGATAGGCCAATGTCGAATGGGCCCCGTTGAGCATGCGCAGTTTCATGGTTTCAAACGGCAGCACGTCTTGCACCAGTTGCGCACCGAACCGGCCCCAATCGGGGCGACCCAGCGGGAAATGATCCTCGATCACCCATTGGGTAAACGGCTCGGTCATGATCGGCCATGCATCCGCAATTCCGGCTTCGGCCAAAGCGGCACGATCGGCATCGGTGGTCGAAGGCACGATCCTGTCCACCATGGTCGAGGGGAACGCCACGTCCTTTGCAACCGTTGCAGCCAGAGCCGGATCGCTCAATTGCGCGAAACGGCGCAGCACTTTGGCGACTGTATGGCCGTTGGCAGGCAGGTTGTCGCAGGTCAGCACGGTAAAGGGTTTCAAGCCCTTGGCATAACGGTGGCGCAAGCCCGCCATCAAAAAGCCGATGGCCGAACGCGGCGCTTCCGGATGGGCCAGATCATGCACGATATCGGGATGCGCCTCGTTCAATTCGCCGGTGGCGGGGTCATGGCAATAGCCTTTTTCCGTCACCGTCAGCGAGACGATTTTGACATCCTCATGCGCCATGGCGGCAATCAGGGCTTGTGGATTCTCTGTTGCCACCAAAGATTGCTGGATCGCGCCGATCACCTGATAGGACGGGGCATCGGGGCCGCGCACCGAGACAGTATAAAGCCCGTCCTGCGGGGCCAACGCATCGCGCGTGTCGGGCGAGCGCAGACTGGCACCGATGATGCCCCAAGCCAGATCACCCGAGGCCAGGACCTGTTCGGTAAAGACCGCCTGATGGGCGCGGTGAAAAGCTCCCAAACCGAGATGGACGATCCCGCAACGCACTTGCGCGCGATCATAGCGGGGCCGCTCGACACTGGCAGGGAGGGCATCGAGCGTGGCCAGCGACAGTGTGACGGGGCTCATGTCAGTTGCTCCACGGCACGGATCACCCCGCGCAATTCGGCAAGCCCTTTCAGGCGACCGATACCGGCATAGCCGGGGGTCACGGTTTTTTTCAGATCATCCAGCATCCGGTGCCCGTGATCGGGACGGAACGGGATTTTCTGACCGGCGGGACGGGCGCGGTTTTCATCCACCAGTGCCTTGATCACGCCGACCATATCGACATCGCCGTCGAGATGGTCGGATTCGTAAAAGGATCCGTCGGCTTCGCGATGGGTGGCGCGCAGATGCACGAACCGGATGCGCTGGGCAAATTGGCGGGCCATGGCGACCAGATCATTGTCGGGCCGGACGCCCAGCGAACCGGTGCAGAAACACATGCCGTTGGCCGGGCTCGGCACGGCATCGAACAGCGCCTGATAATCGGCGGCGGTCGAGGCAATGCGCGGCAGGCCGAACAGCGGACGGGGCGGATCATCGGGATGCAGGGTCAACGTCACAACCAGTTTTTCAGCCACCGGCGTCACGGCTTGCAAGAACTCGATCAGATGCCGGCGCAAGCGCGGCGCATCGATCTCGCGATAGGTTTCAAGCCGCGCACGGAATGCCGGAATTGACAAAGGATCGGTGGTCGAACCGGGCAGCGCGCTGGCAATCACCATCACCATATAATCGATGTCATCCTGACTCATGGCCTCGAACAAAGCGCGCGCCCGCGCCTGTCGGGCGGGATCATGATCCTTCTCCGCGCCTTCGCGCTCGAGAATGAACAGATCGAACACCGCAAAACGGTCTGCGTCAAAGCGCAGGCAGGTCGCGCCGTTGGGTAGAATCCAGTCAAGATCGGTCCGGCACCAGTCCACCACCGGCATGAAATTATAGCAGATGGTGTGGATGCCATTGGCGGCCACCGCCTCCATGCTTTGGATCCATCCGGCAATAGACTGATCGGCCTTCGCACCCAGCCGCCGCACATCGTCGGGAATCGGGATGCTCTCGACAATGGTCCAGCGCAGCGGCGTGCGGCCATGGGCTGTGTCTTCGATCAGGGCCTTGCGGGCGGCCACCGCCTCGCGGGTCCAGACCACGCCGGGCTTCAACTCGTGCAGGGCATTGACCACTTCCGTGGCCCCTGCCTGCCTGATGTCATCCAGACTGACCGGATCATGCGGGCCGAACCACCGCCATGCCTGCCGAAGCGAGTTGTCTCGTGCTGCCTGTGTCATCGTCTTCCTCCCGGCATCGTTTCTCGTTGTGTCACAATTTGTAGGCGTCTTTGACCAGACGATAGGTCAGATCATGTGCCAGTTCATGCGCCTCGTCCTCGCGCAAGCGGTGATCGGCCACCAATTCGGCCAGAAAGCCCGCATCGACGCGGCGGGCGACATCGTGACGAGCCGGAATCGAGGGGAAGGCGCGGGTGTCATCGTTGAAGCCCACGGTGTTGTAGAAGCCTGCGGTTTCCATACCCTGTTCGCGGAAGCGCTTCATGCCTTCCACCGAATCGAAGAACCACCAGGGCGGGCCCAACCGCAAGCAGGGGTAATGTCCGGCCAGCGGCGCCAATTCGCGCGAATAGGCGGTTTCATCGAGCGTGAACAGGATGAGGGTCAGATTTTTTTCATTGCCGAAGCGATCCAGCAACGGCTTCAAGGCCTGCACATAATTGGTCTGGCTCGGAATATCCGCACCCATGTCACGGCCAAAGCGGTTGAACAAAAAGCGGTTGTGGTTGCGCACCGAACCGGGATGGATCTGCATCACCAAACCGTCTTCGAGGCTCATGCGGGCCATCTCGGTCAGCATTTGCGCGCGGAACAATTCGGCCTCGGCAGCCGAGACCGGACCCTTGCGAACTTTCTGGTAGAGTGCTTCGGCATCGGCCAATGGCAGATCGGCGGTGGCAGCTGTCGGGTGACCGTGATCGGACGAGGTCGCGCCAAAGCTTTTGAAATAGTCACGCCGATTCTGGTGGGCAGCCAGATAGCCGGTCCATGTGGTGGTGTCGCAGCCGCTGATCTTGCCGAAGGCCACCAGATTGTCGCGGAAGCCGTCGAAATCGGGATCGACCACCGGGTCCGGACGATAGGCCGTCACCACCCGCCCCGACCAACCGCTGGCACGGATGGCGGCGTGATGTTTGAGCGGATCAAGCGGGCTCTCGGTGGTGGCAATCACCTCGATATTGAACCGCTCGAACAGCGCGCGCGGGCGATAGGCGGGTTGGGCCAGACGCTCGCTGATCCGGTCGAAATAGAGATCGGCTGTTGCAGCCGACAAAGGCACATCCAGATCGAACAGCGTCGAGAAAGCATGGTCGCACCAGACGCGGGTCGGGGTGCCGCGGAACAGATGGTAATGGGCGGCAAAGCGGTGCCAGATGGTGCGGGAATCGCGCTCCGGTACCGAGCCGTCTTTGGCGGACACGCCCAGATCGAGCAGATCGACGCCCTGTGAATAGAGCATGCGGAAAATATAGTGGTCGGGCACCACAAACAGCGTCGAAGGATCGGGGAAGGCCTCGTTCTCGGCATACCAGCGCGGATCGGTATGGCCATGCGGGGAGACAATCGGCAAATCCTTGATGCCGTCATAAAGCCTGCGCGCTATCGCGCGGGTATCGGGCAGCGAGGGCAGCAGGCGGTCGGGGTGCAGAAGAGGAGCCATTGTCATTCCTTCAGGCGCATTCGATCAAACGGAAGCGGGTTTGTGGTCGGCAAGCACGGAGGCTTGGACATCGGCAAAATTGCCGAGGAAATTGTCGGGATCGATCAGCCCGATTTCGGCAAAGCGCATCAGCATCGACAGATGCTCGGCCATCAACCGCATCGCATCGGCGGGTTGGCCCTTGCGAATGGCCGCATCAATCGGCTCGTGGTCACTGATCACCGCCTTCATCCGGCCGGGCACAGGCAGGGTCAGCCGCCGATAGCGGTCGACCTGCGTCTTGACGCTTTGTACCAGCGCCCAGACCCCGGGATGGTCGGCGGCCAGCGCAATCGCGGCGTGGAAATCATCATCGGCCTGATGGAAGGCATTCATATCCTGCTGCCCGGCGGCCTGCTTCTGCCATTCGATCGCCTTGGCCATCGCGGTCAGACCTTCGGGCTTGCGGCGCTGGGCGGCCAGCTCGGCCATCGTCACTTCGAGCGAACGGCGCACCAGAATCGCTTCGGGCAGATCGGCCAGCGGAATCCGCGCCACGAATGTGCCCGATTGCGGGAAAATTTCGACCAGCCGCTCCTCGGCCAGCCTTAACAGGGCCTCGCGCACCGGCGTGCGGCTGACACCGAATTGTTGCGCCAGCTCCTTTTCGGAAATCGGATCACCGGGACGGCGCACCAGCCGGATAATATCCATCCGCAAGGCGGTGTGGATCAGTGCAGAAGCGGTCTTGGAGCCCGACACACGCCCGACACCGGCGCGCACAGGCATGATCGGCGCACGCCTGCCGCGCCGTTCGGTCTTGCTCCGGTTGCTTGAACTATCGCCTGAATTGTCTTGCACGATGATGCTCGCATGGGATCAGGCGAGTATTCTTAAACTAATATATCAGTTTGGCAAGAGCTTGATCCGCGTCAAATGGCAATCGTGGTGTTGTCTTGAGGGTTGGCGACCTCAATGTCCACGATGGTGCATCTTGCTTCTGATCCGCTCGATCAACCGCATCACGCCGGCGCGGGTCGGGCTCAGGGCGAGTTTGACGCGCGAGAGGATCAGCCTGATCTCCTCGCGGATCGGGGCGACCTGAATGCCCGCCCAGACACGCGCCTGCAGCACCCAGTCATACATCCTGCAAAACCACGCCAGTTCCATCAGCTTGGGCCGGCAGACCTCGAACAAAAACACGGTGACGGCAAGGCCCGCAATTTTGGCGATGACAAACACTCCCATGCCGATCACGGCATGCCCCGCAAACTGGCCTTGGGCGGCCACCCACAGCGCCCCGAGCTTGACCGGAAACAGCACCGCATCGGGCAGCACGAACAGCACCAGCACCCAAGCCGCAGGCATCGCCGCGATCCGCGCAGCCAGCCACGCCTTGAACCGCTGCCACGGGATCAAAGCGACCAACCGCGCCACCGGCGGCGCAATCAGATCCCACAGCCACGTCTCGAGCAAAAACAGCAGCGCGAGCAGGACCCAGAGCGGTTTGAGAAGTTTGCGAACCATCGGGGATACTGTGCCGATCTTTGTGGCGGATTTTGGGGGGAGAGTGCGCAACGTCTTGTTAAAGTAAAATCATGGATGGCCGGAACAGTCCGGCCATGACAGCTCGGCAGGGATTGAAGCTCAAAAAACCACGAATGTCATGCCCGCCCTTGTGGCGGGCATCCACGCCTTTTTTTGCACCAACAGCAATATGAAACCCTAAAAAAATGGCAGGTCCATGCCCTGCCAATCTCTTGCGCAACAGCCAATGATCAGCTGTGAATGGCGCGTTTTTCCACCGCCATGGCGGCTTCTTTGACCGCTTCCGACATGGTCGGATGGGCGTGGCAGGTGCGGGCCAAGTCTTCCGAGGAGCCGCCGAATTCCATCAGCACGGCCACTTCGTGGATCATATCACCAGCACCGGCGCTGATGATGTGGCAGCCGAGCACGCGGTCAGTGGCGGCATCGGCCAGTACTTTGACGAAGCCGTCGGTCTTGCGCATGGCACGCGCACGGCCATTGGCGGTGAAGTTGAACTTGCCAACCTTGTAGGCAATGCCAGCGGCCTTCAGCTCTTCCTCGGTTTTGCCGACAGAGGCCACTTCGGGGGCCGTGTAGACCACGCCCGGAATGACATCGTAATTCACATGTCCGGCCTTGCCTGCCAGCAGTTCGGCAACCGCCACGCCCTCGTCTTCGGCCTTGTGGGCCAGCATCGGGCCGCGCACGACATCGCCGATGGCGAAAATGCCGGGGACATTGGTCTGGAAATGGTGATCGATATTGATCCGCCCACGATCCATCGCCACGCCTGCAGCCTCCAGACCGAGACCGTCGGTATAGGGACGGCGACCGGTGGCCACCAGCACGACATCACCCGACAGCACAGTGACTGCGCCGCCGGCAACCGGCTCGAAGGTCACCGAAGCACCCGATTTACCGGCCTCGACAGCTGTGACTTTGGAGGAGAGCTGGAAGGTCACGCCCTGCTTTTCCAAAATCCGCTGGAAGCTTTTGGCCACTTCGGCATCCATGCCCGGCAGGATGCGGTCGAGATATTCAACCACGGTCACCTCGGCACCCAGACGACGCCAGACCGAGCCGAGCTCCAGCCCGATCACGCCCGCGCCGATCACCACCAGCTTGTTGGGGACTTTGCCCAGTTCCAATGCGCCGGTGGAGGAGACAATCACCTTTTCGTCAAACGCGACGCTGACACCGGGAGGGCTGGCAACATCCGAGCCTGTGGCAATCACGATGGCTTTGGATTCCAGCACCTGCGCGCTGCCGTCCTCGGCGGTGACTTTGACACGGCCTGCGGCCTCGATGGTGCCGGTGCCGAAAAAGGCATCGACTTTGTTCTTTTTCAGCAGGAACGCCACGCCCTGCACATTGGCGTCGACCACCTCGGTCTTGTGGCCCATCATGGCCTTCAGATCGAGCTTCGGCTTGGAGACCGTAATGCCCATATTGGCGAAGTCATGGCCTGCTTCCTCGAACAGATCGGAGGCATGCAGCAGGGCTTTGGACGGGATACAGCCGATATTGAGGCAGGTGCCGCCATGGCTCTTGCGCTTTTCCACCACAGCGGTTTTCAAACCGAGCTGGGCCGCACGAATGGCGCAGACATAGCCGCCGGGGCCGGTGCCGATCACGATCAAATCATAAGACATAGTCACATCCTTCCTCTTTCAAGCACAGCGGCGACTTAACGCCCGCCCGAGATATCCAGAATGGCACCGGTGGCATAGGAGGCCTCGTCCGAGGCCAGCCAGCACACAGCACGCGCCACTTCATCGGCACTGCCTTCGCGTTTCATCGGAATTTGGTCGCGCAATTTTTCGATCCGGTCCGGCACGCCGCCGCTGGCATGGATATCGGTATCGATCAGGCCGGGGCGGACGGCATTGACGCGGATGCCTTCGGCCGCCACTTCGCGCGCCAGACCGAGGGTGAATGTATCAATCGCTCCCTTGGCCGAGGCATAATCGACATACATGCCGGGCGAGCCCAATTTGGCCGCCGCCGAGGACAGGTTGACGATCACCCCGCCTTTGCCGCCATGCTTGGTCGACATGCGGCGGACCGCCTCGCGCGAGGGAATGAAGGTGCCTATGATGTTGATGGTCATCATGCGGTTGAGACGCTCGACCGTCATCTCGTCCACGCGCGCCACGACATCGACGACACCGGCATTGTTGATCAGCACGGCAAGCCTGCCGAGGCTGTCGGCGGCTTTGAAGATGGCCAGCACATCGGCTTCGACACCGACATCGCCTTTGACGGCCACGGCGTGGCCACCGGCGGCCGCGATTTCGGCCACAAGACTGTTGGCAGCCTTTTCATCGGAGACGTAATTGACCACCACCGCCAAACCGCGCGAGGCCAGAATACGCGCACAGGCCCGGCCAATGCCACGGCTGCCGCCGGTAACAATGGCGACAGCACGATTAGGGGAAGCGGTCATGGTTCTACTCCCGGTCAGAGGTCAAGCACCAGACGGGCCGGATCTTCCAGCGCTTCCTTGACGCGCACGAGGAAGGTCACAGCCTCCTTGCCGTCGACGATGCGGTGATCATAGCTCAGCGCCAGATACATCATCGGCCGCACTTCGATCTTGCCGGCCACCACCATCGGGCGGTCCTGGATCTTGTGCATGCCCAGAATGCCCGATTGCGGCGCATTGAGGATCGGGGTCGACATCAGCGAGCCGTAAATTCCGCCATTGGTGATGGTGAATGTACCACCCTGCATCTCGTCTATTTTGAGCTGGCCGTCACGCGCCCGCTTGCCGAAATCGGCAATGGTCTTTTCGACGCCGGAGATCGAGAGCTGATCGGCCTCGCGCACCACCGGCACGACAAGACCCTTGTCGGTGCCGACCGCAATCCCGATGTGATAGTAGTTTTTGTAAACCAGATCGGTGCCGTCGATCTCGGCATTGACGGCGGGCAGTTCTTTCAGAGCCTGCACGCAAGCCTTGACGAAGAAGCCCATGAAGCCGAGCTTGTTGCCGTGCTTCTTCTCGAAAATATCCTTGTACTTGTTGCGCAGCGCCATCACCTCGGTCATGTCGACCTCGTTGAAGGTGGTCAGCATTGCAGACGTATTCTGGGCCTCTTTCAGGCGGCGCGCAATGGTCTGGCGCAGCTTGGTCATCTTGACGCGCTCTTCGCGGCTGGCGTCATCGGCGGGAGAAGGTGCGCGCATCGCAACCGGAGCGGAGACGGCAGGACCAGCAGCCACAGCGGCCAGCATGTCGCCCTTGGTGACGCGGCCATCCTTGCCTGACGCGGCGACAGAAGCAGGATTGATCCCGCTTTCTGCGGCAATGCGCGACACGGCCGGACCATGATCATGCGAGGCCGCAGCTGCGACAGGAGCAGGAGCAGCGACAGGTGCTGGGGCCGGTGCGGAGACGGCGGCGGGAGCGGCAGCAGCCGCACCGGAACCAGCGGCAATCGAGCCGAGCAAGGCGCCCACGCCAACCGTATCACCGTCTTTGGCAACGATTTCGGCCAGCACGCCGGCGGCCGGTGCATTGACTTCCAGAGTGACTTTGTCGGTTTCGAGTTCCAGCAAAGGCTCGTCGGCTTTCACCGCATCGCCGGGCTTTTTGAACCATTTGCCGATTGTTGCTTCAGAGACCGATTCACCCAGTGTGGGGACGCGAATTTCAGTTGCCATAATAAAACATCCACTGATTGTGAGAGGAGAGGGGGGAGAAGCTCCCCCGTTATTCGATTCAGACGGCAAACGCCTCGTCGAGGAAGGCATTCAATTGCGCGAGATGGCGAGACATCAGACCCGTCGCGGTGGCTGCCGAAGCGGCACGGCCGACATAACGGGCCCGCGGCACTTTGCAACCGGCATGCGAGAGCACCCATTCCAGATAGGGTTCGACGAAGGACCAGCTGCCCATGTTCTTGGGTTCTTCCTGACACCAGACAATGTCGGCATTGGGGAAGCGGGCCAGTTCGGTCGCCAGAGCCTTGACGGGGAACGGATAGAGCTGTTCGACACGCAGCAGATAGACATCGTCGATGCCGCGCTTTTCACGATCCTCGTAAAGATCATAATAGACCTTGCCCGTGCACAGCACGACGCGGCGGATCTTGTTGTCTTTGACGAGCTTGATTTTCTCGCCCTTCAGCATCTGCGCGTCATCCCACAAAATCCGGTGGAACGAGGTGCCTGCCGCCAATTCATCCAGACGCGACACGGCGCGCTTGTGGCGCAACAGTGATTTCGGCGTCATCAGAATCAGCGGCTTGCGGAATTCGCGGCGCAGCTGGCGACGCAGAATGTGGAAGTAATTGGCAGGGGTCGAGCAATTGGCGACCTGCATATTGTCTTCCGCGCACATTTGCAGGAAGCGTTCGAGACGCGCCGAGGAATGTTCCGGCCCCTGCCCTTCATAGCCATGCGGCAACAGGCAGACCAGACCCGACATGCGCAGCCATTTGCGTTCGCCCGACGAGATGAACTGGTCGAACACGACCTGTGCGCCGTTGGCGAAATCGCCGAACTGGCCTTCCCACAGGGTCAGGGCATTCGGCTCGGACAGCGAATAGCCATATTCGAAACCCAAAACGGCTTCTTCCGAGAGCATCGAATTGATGACCTCGTATTTGGCCTGCGCGCCCGGCTTCAAATGGTTGAGCGGCTTGTGGCGGGCTTCGGTTTCCTGATCGATGATCACCGAATGACGCTGCGAGAAGGTGCCGCGTTCGCAATCCTGACCCGACAGACGGACCCGGTGGCCTTCCAGCAACAATGTGCCGAAGGCCAGTGCCTCGCCCGTGGCCCAGTCAATGCCTTCGCCGGTTTCAATCGCCTTGCGGCGGTTGTCCATGAAACGCTGGATGGTTTTATGGGCCTGGAAACCTTCGGGAACCGCCGTCAGCTTCTGGCCTATCTCGCGCAGATGGTCGATCTCGACACCAGTCTGGCCGCGGCGCGCATCATCCTGACTTTCCGACACGGCTTTCAGACCGGCCCAACGGCCATCCAGCCAATCGGCCTTGTTGGGCTTGTAGGCCTGTCCGGCTTCGTGCTCGGCTTCTAGACGGTTGCGCCAATCGGCCTTCATCTTGTCGATTTCGCCGACCGTCACAACACCATCGGCAATCAGCCGATCCGAATAGAGTTCGAGCGTGGTGCGCTGGCCGCGGATTTTCTTGTACATCAGCGGCTGGGTGAAGGCAGGCTCGTCGCCCTCGTTATGGCCGAAGCGGCGATAGCAGAACATGTCGATCACGACAGGCTTGTGGAAGTGCTGGCGGAATTCGGTCGCTACCTTGGCGGTAAACACCACCGCTTCCGGATCGTCACCGTTGCAATGGAAGATCGGTGCTTCGATCATCTTCGCCACATCGGACGGATAGGGCGAGGAGCGCGAATAGCGCGGATAGGTGGTAAAGCCGATCTGGTTGTTGATGATGAAATGGATCGAGCCGCCGGTGCGGTGACCCTTGAGGCCCGACAGGCCCAGACATTCGGCCACCACGCCCTGACCGGCAAAAGCCGCATCGCCGTGGATCAGCAAAGGCATGACCTTGGCGCGCTCGCCCTGGTCATTGTGCTGGTCCTGCTTGGCGCGCACTTTACCGAGCACAACGGGATCGACGATTTCCAGATGCGAGGGATTGGCTGTCAAAGACAGATGCACATTGTTGCCGTCGAACACGCGGTCGGAGGACGCACCCAGATGGTATTTCACATCGCCCGAACCTTCGACATCCTCGGGCGCATAGGAGCCGCCCTTGAATTCGTGGAAAATGGCGCGGTGCGGCTTGCCCATCACCTGCGACAGCACGTTCAGACGGCCGCGATGGGCCATGCCGAACACGATTTCGCTGACGCCGAGCGCACCACCGCGCTTGATGATCTGTTCGAGCGCGGGCACCATCGATTCCCCGCCATCCAGACCGAAACGCTTGGTACCGGTATATTTGACGTCGATGAATTTTTCGAAACCTTCGGCCTCGACCAGCTTGTTGAGAATGGCGCGGCGGCCTTCGCGGGTGAAGGCAATTTCCTTGTCCTGTCCTTCGATGCGTTCCTGAATCCAGGCCTTTTCAACCGGATTGGAAATATGCATGAATTCCCAGCCGATGGTCGAGCAATAGGTACGCTGCAGAATGGTCTGCATTTCGCGCAAAGTGGCGTATTCCAGCCCAAGCACATGATCGATGAAGATCTTGCGGTCCCAATCGGCATCGGTGAAACCGAACGCCGAAGGATGCAATTCGGAATGGTCCTTTTCAGCGTCCATATGCAGCGGGTCGAGATCGGCATGCAGATGGCCGCGCATCCGGTAGGTGCGGATCATCATCAGTGCGCGCACGGAATCTCGGGTCGCCTGCTGGATGTCGGCGGTCGACACAGCCGCGCCCGTCGTTCCGGCCTTCGCTTCGGCCTTGCCCTTCAGCTTGTCGCCGACGATCTTTTCGACCGCACCCCAGTTGCCGTCGAGCGCGGACACAAGTTCGCCATTGGCGGCAATCGGCCAGTTCTTGCGCTGCCATGACGCGCCCTGTGCGCTTTTGGTGACAGAGGCGGCATCGTCATTCAACGCGCCGAAAAAGCTGCGCCATTCGGCGTCGACCGAATTCGGATTGTCCTGATAGCGTGCATACAGGTCTTCGATATAGGAGGCGTTCGCGCCATAGAGAAAAGACGTTTGTAACAATGCTTCGTTCTGATCCTGCCGCGCCATCGCGTTTCCCTCGTCCTCTACCCGCCGTCCTACAGACAGCTTGTTAATCCACGACAAACAAAGTCGCACCCTTCGGGCTGCTCGAGCGGTGCGGCTCGGCACCATCGGCAACCTGATAACTCATTCCCGGGGTGAGAGTGAAAACCCGTCCGTCGGCCAGACGGGTTTCAAGCTCGCCCTTCAGGCACAACAGAATGTGCCCTTTTTCGCACCAGTGATCGGCCTCGTAACCTGCCGAATAGTCAACCATTCTGACGCGGATGCGGTTGTCTTCCGGTCCGAAAGAACGGGTCCGCCATGTGGCCCTGCCTGCATCACCTGCGTGATGCACCGGTTCGATGGCATCCCAATCCGTCGTTGCGAAAGCGATGTCCGACATCCGCATCGGGTTAGCCTTTCAGGCGTTCCACCAAGGTCTTGCCCAGACGTGCGGGTGACGGCGAGACGCGGATGCCTGCGGCTTCCATCGCTGCAATCTTGTCTTCCGCGCCGCCCTTGCCGCCCGAGATGATCGCACCGGCATGGCCCATGCGACGACCGGGAGGCGCCGTGCGACCGGCGATGAAGCCAACCACGGGCTTGGAGCGGCCACGCTTGGCTTCGTCAGCCAGAAACTGGGCCGCCTCTTCTTCCGCCGAACCGCCGATTTCACCGATCATGATGATCGAGTGGGTCTTGGGATCGGCCAGAAACATTTCCAGCACGTCGATGAATTCGGTGCCCTTTACGGGGTCGCCGCCGATGCCGACAGCGGTGGTCTGGCCGAGGCCTTCCATCGTGGTCTGGAACACGGCTTCATAGGTCAGCGTGCCCGAACGCGACACGATGCCGACATTGCCCTGCTTGAAGATATTGCCGGGCATGATGCCGATCTTGCATTCGCCTGCGGTCATGACGCCGGGGCAGTTCGGGCCGATCAGGCGCGACTTGGAACCCGACAGCGAGCGCTTCACCCGCACCATGTCGAGCACCGGAATGCCCTCGGTGATGCAGACGATCAGCGGAATTTCCGCTTCGATGGCTTCGCAGATCGCATCGGCCGCACCGGGAGGCGGCACATAGATCACGGAAGCATCGGCGCCGGTCTGCTCTTTGGCATCGAGAACCGAGTCGAATACCGGCAGGCCGAGATGGACCGAGCCACCCTTGCCGGGCGACGTGCCGCCGACCATCTTGGTGCCATAGGCAATCGCCTGTTCGGAATGGAACGTGCCGTTCTTACCGGTGAAACCCTGACAGATCACCTTGGTCTGTGCATTGATCAAGACTGACATTAGTGTGCTCCTGCCTGGCCGGCGGCTTTGACCGCGCCAACAATTTTCTGTGCTGCATCGTCGAGATCATCGGCTGCGATCACGTCGAGGCCGGATTTGGCGATGATGTCCTTGCCCAGTTCCACATTGGTGCCTTCCAGACGCACAACCAGCGGAACCTGCAGGCCGACTTCGCGCACAGCGGCGATCACGCCTTCGGCGATCACATCGCATTTCATGATGCCGCCGAAGATGTTGACAAGAATGCCCTTCACCTTCGGATCGGCGGTGATGATCTTGAACGCCGCCGTCACCTTTTCACGGGTTGCGCCGCCGCCGACATCGAGGAAGTTGGCCGGAGCCGAACCATAGAGCTTGATGATGTCCATGGTGGCCATCGCCAGACCCGCGCCGTTGACCATGCAACCGATCGTGCCGTCGAGCGCGATATAGTTGAGGTCGTGATGCGAGGCTTCGATTTCCTTGGCGTCTTCTTCGGTCTCGTCGCGCAGGGCGAAGATATCGGGATGGCGGTACAGCGCGTTGGAATCAAAACCGATCTTGGCATCAAGGCAGCGCAGCTTGCCGTCCTTGGTGACGATCAGCGGGTTGATTTCCAGCATCGCCATGTCTTTGGTCACGAAAGCCGTGTAGAGCTTGGTCGCGAGATCACCGGCCTGCTTGGCCAGATCGCCCGTCAGACCGAGCGCATGGGCCAGCGTGCGGCCATGATGCGGCATCACGCCGGTGGCAGGATCCACCGAGAAGGTGATGATCTTTTCGGGCGTATCGTGCGCCACGGTTTCGATGTCCATCCCGCCTTCGGTCGAGGCCACGAACGACACGCGTGAATGGACGCGGTCGACCAGCAGCGACAGATAGAATTCTTTATCAATCGCCGAACCGTCTTCGATATAGAGACGGTTGACCTGCTTGCCCGCAGGGCCGGTCTGGATGGTCACCAGAGTCTTGCCCAGCATTTCATGAACAAACTGCTTGGCCTCGTCGATCGACTTGGCCAGACGCACACCGCCCTTTTCACCGGCAGAGGCTTCGACAAACTTGCCCTTGCCGCGACCACCCGCATGGATCTGGGATTTCACAACCCAAACCGGACCGGGCAAATGTTTGGCTGCCGTTTCCGCATCGGCGGCTGTAAGCACGGGATACCCTTCGGGAACCGGTACACCAAACTCTTTCAGGACCGCCTTGGCCTGATATTCATGAATATTCATAGCAAACTCCGGGTGTGGCCGCATGGGCGTGATCATCACGCCCTGCAAGGAGGCATAGCAAAAGGGGCAGGATCAACCTGCCCCGATCTCACTCAGGCAAATGACGGGTTGATGGTTTTGCAAGCATCGACAAGGCCCTTCACAGCGGCCACCGATGTCTTGAACATTTCCTTTTCGGCATCGTCGAAGATCACTTCGACAATCCGTTCGGCGCCACCGGCACCGATCACCACGGGAACGCCCACATACATATCTTTCACGCCATACTGGCCGTCGAGATAGGCCGCGCAGGGCAGAATGCGCTTCTGGTCCTTCAGGTAGCTTTCAGCCATGGCCACAGCCGAAGCCGCAGGCGCGTAGAACGCCGAACCGGTCTTGAGCAGAGCCACGATTTCACCGCCGCCGCCACGGGTGCGCTTGACGATGGAATCGAGTTTTTCCTGTGTGATCCAGCCCATCTTCACCAGATCGGGAAGCGGCACACCGCCCACGGTCGAATGGCGGATCAACGGCACCATGTCATCGCCATGGCCGCCCAGTGTCATGGCATGCACGTCACGCACCGACACGTTGAGCTCTTCGGCAAGGAAATAACGGAAGCGGGCGGAATCGAGTACGCCGGCCATGCCGATCACTTTGTTCTTGGGCAGACCCGACGACTTCTGCAACGCCCAGACCATCGCATCGAGCGGGTTGGTGATGCAGATCACGAAAGCGTCGGGGGCATATTTCTTGAGGCCCTGGCCAACCTGTTCCATCACCTTCAGGTTGATGCCGAGCAAATCGTCGCGGCTCATGCCTGGCTTGCGCGGCACGCCAGCGGTCACGATCACGACATCGGCACCGGCAATCGCCTCG
>Ga0214921_10006518_pt1 | contig 15938 bp, 14 predicted proteins | sample LL1505_MetaG_FD_177992 | JGI IMG/M metagenome (GOLD analysis project Ga0214921, IMG submission 177992) | Freshwater microbial communities from Lake Lanier, Atlanta, Georgia, United States - LL-1505 | ecosystem: Environmental > Aquatic > Freshwater > Lake | place: USA: Georgia | collected...
GCTCGCAATCGCTATATCTATTTTTAAGTTTGCGTTGTAGAACAAGTTTGGTGTTTCATTTTGAAACATCAACAACTTGGAGTTTTCAAATGAAAAAAATCTTAGCCTTTTTAGTTGTATTTTCAATTAATCTTGGAGCAGCACTTGCAGATAATCCTGGTTACGAGCAAAAACAAATTATCGACAATAGTCGAGTAAGAGTAATTCAGGCAACTTGGAAACCAGGTGCTGAATCTCCCAGTGCCGCTAGAACAATGGATCGTGTTGTAAAAGTTGTAAAAGGTGGAACAGTAGAAAGACATTTCGAAGACGGCAGCAAAAAAGTTGTTATTTTTAAGACTGGTGATCTACTTTATCAAGACAGTCCAGAAGACAAAATGGCATATTCAATTAAAAATACAAGTAAAACTACTGTAATTGTTAATGCTGTATTTTTGAAATAATTCTTTAACAATAACTCGGCACTAAGACCGAGAATTAATCCAAAATGATTTATCGTAACCTTCAATACCGCCGTTAAAAGCGTGCAGTAACGGCACGGTTGGATTACAGGCTCCAATCACTACCAGTGGACACTAACTTAACTTCAATCCAGCTACTTGAGCACACCATGGTGACAGGCAGAGCATAGGCAAACACCTACAAGATAGCTGGCAATCGCTATATCAATTTATCTAATCGCGTTGTAGAACAAGTTTGATATTTCATTTTGAAATATCAACAACTTGGAGTTATCAAATGAAAAAAATTATCTTGACCGCTTTTGTTGCTTGCTCTGTGGGTCTAGCTTGTGCTGAATCCGGAAACGTCCAAACTCTATCGGGTGGGATTTTTAGTAATGCACTTTCTCTTGATTATGGAAATGCAAAATCATCAACTTCTCAAGTTCGTGGCGCTGGAAAAATTCTGCAATCTGATGTGTCATTTTTTCCGGTTGGCAGAATAAGTTCTTTTGAATGTATTGGTACTACTTCCAGTGATGCACAAAATCAGAGTGGTACTTCACAGTGTTTAGTCATAGATTCTGATGGAGACAAGCTTCGACAAAACTTTGTTCGGACTGAGGTTACTCAAAAACTGATTAAAGGCACTGTCGAGTTAATTGGGCTGACAGGCAAGTACTCCGGCGCCACGGGTACAGGAACTTATGAACTTCAAGTTATCCAGGGTAACGGTGTTACTTATCTTTCAAACCTTGTACAAATGAAAGTTTCTAAGTAAGCATAAATCCCATGAGCCAGTGATGAATTACCTTTATCACTGGCGATACACAATTGTCGGTTGAGCCGACAACACAGCATCACCATTAAATAATTGCTAGGGTCTACTCTCAGTTCGCTTGTGACGCCGTGTGATTAGGGTTGAGACAGAGGAGGGGTGGTCAAGGGGAGGGCTTGAAGGTGTCGTTTAAAACGACGGTTCATGATCGTCCAGTAACGGGACGGTCGACCAAGAGTGCTATATTGATATTAAATGTAAATTTTATGTAGTTATATTATTTTACTTCTACTCTTTCTGATACATATTCAAATAAATCATGTAAGTTGCCCCAATATTCATTTTTTATATCAACGCCGAATGTAACCAACATTGTGTTGGTTTTTTTGTTAATCATCATGCTTTGACCTAAGTGACCTTTAAAAGCAAATTTACTACCACTAGAATCTAAAACCCATGTTTGATAACCATAATATTCTCCTCCTTTATTTTTATCTGCTTTAACTAATGGAGAAAATTGCTTATTGATCCAATTAGTAGAAATAATTTGATTATTTAGATATTTACCCTCATTCATCAATACCAAACCAAGTCTCACCAAATCTTTGGGCGTGGAGTGAAAACCCATATGACCCATCAAATCATTTTGGTTATTTCCTTGCCAACTAGCATCCGATTCTGCGCCTATTTTGCTCCAAATATTTTCGCTAAAAAATTCTGTAAAAGGCTTCTTTGTTGCATTTTTAACTACCATGACCAATACATTTGTAGCATTATCATCGTAGTTAAAGTATTTTCCTTGCTCATCATTTTTTCTTGATGGCTTGTATTGATTTAAATAATCAGTTAAATTTTTATGCTTTTCAGACCAACCATTAGTGACTAATGTGAGGTTAGTAGAATCTGAATTAGGGGAGTACGGATCAAATACATAACCTATTCCAGCGGTCATTTGCAAAAGATTTTTAATTGTTACTTGGTAATAAGGTGAAGCAGATAATTCAGGAATATATTTAGATGCTGGATCATCAATTGATTCGATATAACCGAGCTCAATTGCTTTACCAACAGTTAATCCAACTATATTTTTGGTCATACTGAAATATAAAAATTTATCTGAGGATTTTCTGTCATATTGATAGTTTTCATAAATTAGCTTTCCGTTTTTAACTATTAGCATTGCCATGCTAGGCAATCTTTTAAAATCATCATCTAATTTGTTTTTTATTCTTTCATTAAGTACTGATGTATCTAATGTCAATTCACGAAAAGATTCTTTGTTAGTGTTCAATACTTGACGCCTAACCATTTTGGTAGTTGCTCTATCATTTGCAGTAAGAATTGCTACCAAACATTTCGTGTAATCTGATTTTGGATAATCACAATTATTTGGGTAACCCTCAGCTTTGCCTAAAATCTTTTCATTGACCTCGGCATGAGAGATTGTGAAAAAACAGCATACAAAAAAAGTAGTTAATAATTTACGCATAACTTTCTCACTAAATATATCAAAAGAACAACTTAATTAAAATATATCATCTTTTGTAGGACGACACCGCAGCATCAGCCTCAAGAATCGCTAGGGTCACTCACAGTGAAACTGCTACGCCGTGTGGGCTGGGTTGAGCCGGAGAAGGGTGGTGGAGGTGTCGATTCACCCAACACTATCTCAGCAGGGCAGAACAATCGGCAGAGGTCCTGCAGTGTGACGGCAGCGTTGGGCGACGGCTTGGCTGAGCAGTGTCGTTTGAAACGACGGTTCATGAGCGTCCATTTACAGGACGCATAGTTTCTAACAATCAGCTACTTCACATGAAAGATGAAATCATTGCTCATTCGCCCCTCAGGCTCTTGAACCTGTAACAGGTGCATTCCCACAGCTGGCAGGTTGGCTAGAGCTATGGATACTTTTTCACCTTCCTTAACTCTCACAGTTCCATCAACACGCTGTCCGTCAACGAACAGGTGAGCGTCATCATTGAAGTGTCGCCCACTAACCAGCATGGTTTTTTCAGTAGCAGTCAACGTGGGAAATTTCTGTCTTCCACGTTGTTCTTGTATTGGTCCAACAGTCCATAACGCTGGTTGAGGGTAGAGGTAGAGGTCAGCTTTGGCTCCATGTCGGGCAGTGAAAGTACCAACAAACTTTCCTTGCTCTGCAAGCTTCAATAAATCACTTCTAGCGTAATGCTTTCTATCCCCCGACTTTTCAACATAAGAGCCACCTCGATAGGATCCATCAAACTGCATTTCAAATTTTCTAGGCTTTGCATCATCAATGAAAGCTCCTTCTACCTCTAAAACTACTTTGTCTTGAATTGCAGCTTTTTCAAGAGAAACTAAAAGATCAAGAACCATTGCTGATGAGAAATCTAATGCTTGAAAAACATCACTAGTATCTTTTTTTGGAAAAGTATCTTTGTTTAAAGTAAGTTGTCGAGCAAACGCACCAGAAAAACCTGTGCTGCCCTCAAGAACCATATCCCATATAGGATTAAATTCATGTCTTGGACCACTATCGCCACTCCAGCTTAATTGCCAGATATCAAATTCGTTTCTTCCATTTTTGGCGATTGTAGATATCCAAGGAAAGTCAATAATATTTAATCTGCCTTGCGGAAGAATTAAATGTCTGTCGTATGCGCCGCGCCATGTTGGTGCATCCATACCATTAGGTCCAGGTGTATGAGTACTGGTCCAAAAGGGCATGCGATGACAATCACCACATACATTAGGAGTAGATTGTTTAGGGTTGTTATCCCCCTTGATATGAAATAAATCAAATCCCTTCAACGCACGTGAAGTTAAAACATCATTGAACGGACGTTTTTGTGATGGTGGATAAGGGACACTGAAGTTATAGATAGCTAGATTCTTTATCTGTGTATCGGTAAGTGGTTGATTAATTGATTTTTCACCGTCAATAAGCTTCATAGTTGAATTAATATTGTTATTGATCAGAGAGATGATGCAGTTAAGTGTTTCCTTGTTGCTGCAATTTGGACGAACGTATCTATTGTTGCTGGTTGCATTGTTTCCACCATAAGGATCGCCTTGAGTTCCATCCCAATGAAATGGTTCAGTATCACGAATTCCTCGGATCGGCATACTTGATCGAGGTTGAATTTGCTTGCCGCCATCAACAATTGGAGTGTCAAGGACCCAAAGCTGCTGGTCAGTATGTCCATTAGGATGACAACTGGCACATGAAAAAGTACCTGTTGTAGATACTGCAGCACTATTAAAATACTGACGACCTAGCTTAGTGTTTATAACCGTTGGATCATCAAGAGTAATAGTTTTGTCGTTAGATATCTTATTGATATTTTCATAGTTGATTTTGCTGACTGAGTTGTCAAGAGCGTTGTATATCCAAGCAACTTGTGAAGAGTTCTTGTCATCTATCGCAATGCCTGCAGGTCCAGCGCCTGAGACAACTTTTGAACCAACTAATTTATTTGATGGATCAACTGTAAAGACTGAATTTGATCCAAACGCAGTTGCTATTAGAAATCTTTCATTTGAGATCAATTCAACAGCATAGGGCTTGGCAAAGGCATTGTCTTTGTCGGGTTGCTTTGGGGGAAGAGGTTCCAGATCAATAAAAGTAGCTTTAATGTAGGGATCTTTTTGGGCTGACTCAAGATTAATAGTTGTTATCTGATTCAAATAAGGTCTGTTTTGCAACTCTTTCAATCCATGCTTTTTTGTACCTGCTTTCCCGTTGGCATCATTTCTAGCATCGGTTTGTGCAATGAAAATATTTGATTTTGAGTCAACTGTTACACCATATAGAAGAGTTCCTAGAGAGCTTAAGTTCAGCTTCAAAGAGTCTGAACTGATATCAAATATAAACAAATCTATGTCTGGTTGTTTGTAATGCTTTATCAAATCCTCTACAAATCCAACAGACAGTACATTGTTATTTTTTGCAGAGTGTTCAAATGCATCAAATGTAACTAGACCATCTGATGAACTGTTTTGATGATAGCCACCAGATAGCTGAGTTTTGTTGCCTGACTCAAAAGGCATGACAAATAGGTAACCATTTTTTACAGTTATAGCTCTTGGGTCTTGTGCAGGAATTTTTAATCGGTTTTTAATTTTTCGTGATTTCACCTCAATCACTGCAATTTGATTTGCACTAGATAACGCTACATAGGCTTTTTCATTGCTAGCGAAAGCAATTCCAACTGGCTCATCAAAGGTAGTTGCTTTGTTGCTGTCAAATTCTTGAATGGTTGCAATGACAACATGAAATGTTGGACTCTTAGGGTCTGTATCTATAACGCTGACCGAATCTGATACGTGGTTTGAAACCCATACTTCTTTGCCGTCTGGTCTCACTGCAATGCTGACAGGGTCAATACCTACATGAATGCGTTCAACAACTTTGTCTGATTCACGGTCAATGACATCAACGGTGCTAGAAGGTGTGTTGGTGACGTATACAAATTTACCGTTGACAGCTATAGGGTTGGAATGAGGACTCTCCATCAGTGGGTAACCCACTTTTTTGGGTGGTGGAGGTTGTTCGGCATTTTGTGCGTAGACAATAAATATTCCACCTGCAGATAGGACGGTTAATGACGCAGCTAAGAATTTCGATAGGTATTGACGCATTGCTTCTCCAGTCAATCAAACTTATCATAATGTAATAATTAATCTACAGCCTGACTATATTAGGGTCAATTGCGTTTGCAGCTCTAGCACAAGATAAGGACGCTGGTCGTGGTTTCGAGGGGAGGGGTTGAAGTATTTTTAAACACGACAATCTGAAAGGCAGCATCACTACATTACCTCCCTGCTCCTAAAGTTAGGACTGTAGAACCTTGTGAAATTTCAATGATCTGCCATGCTTTACGGCGTACAGATGCAATTCAGTCTACTTTGAAGGCTTAGTGCTGGCTGAAATCCGCTGACTTTTCTGCCTCAATCGCTCAGCTGCCAGTGCCTGCCTATCACGATCAACAGTGGCTTTGAGACTGTTGATGCGTGATTGTGCTGGTGTCAAGGGCTTGATGGTTTTGATCACGGAGTCGAACATGGGCAGGTCTTGCTGTTCAGCAGTTATCTTGACAGGGGTGTTGATCACAGAATCCATGCCCAGCTGGTACTGCACTATGAGACGAGCGTGGGTGGCGCTGTCAGCGAACACCACTGTTCTTACCAACTGCCCACCCACTCTGACCGCAACCAAATATCTGTTCATGCAGATATTTAGCAGCAGCCGGTCAAGCGTCCTAAAAATCGACGCTCAACAGCTCACTTACCGAACCCTTCCTTGAGCTTGTTGCTGGCTGATTCAATCTGAGCGTCAAGCTCACCAGCTTCAACAGCTTTAGCAACCAATGACAAGGCTTTCAGCAGCTCGTCGCCAGTAGCAACTTCAATTGCACTTTTCCCCTTGCTGATTTCCACAACGCGAGTTCCGTAGCGAATACTGACAGCAATCTTGCCCGCGTCAGTAGGGAACCACCATGGGCGTACACGCCTTGGTACTTCAATGCTGCGGCTCAATCCATGCTCATCTCGTACTGTACGAAAGCGAGTGGGGGCATAAGTACCTCCAGTCGACATGGCTTTTGCAAGTTCAATCTGATCAAAGATTTTCTTCAGCAGCTTGTTACGTCGCTGCATCAATGGGCTAATAACAAGGCTGCGTTTTGCAGCAGTGAGTTTCAGGGTGCCGAGTGTTGACATCAAATACTCCTTTTCGTTTGTTGATGACGTAGATGAGTTTGTTGTCACACCATGCTAAAGAGCAACCAAGCATTCAAGATGCCCAGTCGCTGCATTGGGTTTTGCACATGAAAGCCAAGAGTTACTAGGTTTTTATTTGGTACTGCTAAATAAACACGACAGACAAATCGAATCACAGTATTTGTGCTGCCATTTATTACTACCGAGAAAAAGAGCAGCGTCACTCAGTTGTACTTGACGCCCTAGACCTGGACATTGGTGTTCGCAGGGACGGAATTTCTGAGCGGTAGCAGAGGCTTGCAGTCACTACCCGAGAAGGATGACGTTGGGAGTTGCTAACCAATTGACGCAGGTATGAACAGTTAATCAGCACAAAGACGGTGTAGTCATAGACACATGCGTCACGAGCAAGCTCTGCCTACACAGCAACTTGCGAACTCTGCGATTAGTCGGCACTTCGGCTGTTGCAGATTGTTGCGTTTCAATAGCAGCACATAAAAGGAGACCGCGAAACCGCCCTTACCAATTTGGTTGTGCTGAAGTGCTGTGGTAACGAACTCATCGAAAGATCTGTTACTCCAAGAACTGAGCCTGTCTGCATAAGGCTCAGTGTGGGTTGAATCTATCGAAAGTGTCTCTAACTCCAATCAGAACTTAAGGTGTCACACTGAGCTAAAGCAAACGAGATTCAAATACTAGAAAAATCAAATGAGAAGAAGAAAGCAGCGATGAGCGATCAGCGAAGAGCAGGCGAACGCGAGTTCGCATTTATCTTGTTTGAGCTAGCAATTGATAATTGAAATTTTGCAGATAAAAGCCATGGTGGTTAGATTAAATCACCAGCACCTGAGATCTCGATGACCTGAAAAATCCGCAGCCCTGATTTTTCTGGGCAACATGTGAATTCAGCAATACCCAGTCAAATCCCGCACAAAAAGCCCTACAGCAACTGAAACATGTTGGCGCTAAAGCAGGGCAGCTGATCAGCTGCTAATCAGCTTGTAGGGCTTGCTGTTCAATCTGTGTCCGCAGCGCCACAGATTCAGCATAAATACACCACCAAAGACTATCTACTAAGTCTTTGAGGCATGTGCTAAGTCATTGATCTTGAACAGATCTCCTGAGATTAAAAAATCCAACCAAAAGTGGTTGCTCAATCAGCACCAAAGACAGCACACTAAAAACATTGAAATTCATAGGAGCAAACTCAAATGCCGCAAGCAAAGACACTGACAGCTACAGAAATACAGCGAGTACTTGATTACATCAACACCAAACCCAACGCTGCCCGCAACAGGGCGATGTTCTTATTGACTGTATGGGCAGGGTTCAGGGTCAGTGAAGTAGCTGGACTCAAAGTCACGGATGTTCGCAATCCCGATGGCAGCATTCGAGCTGAAATATACCTAGCAGCTGAAAGGGTCAAGCATGGACATGCTGGCGTTGTGTACTTGAATGCTAGGCTGCAGCAGGAGTTGGGTGAGTATATTGAGAGTCGTAATTGGTTCACAGCTGATCAATCCCTGTTCTGCACCACAGCCAATCCACGCAAGGGATTCTCAGCAAATACATTGACGCAGCACTTTCACTATCTCTACAAAAGAGCGGGCATCATGGGGGGAAGTAGCCACAGTGGCAGACGCACGTTCATCACAACATTAGCTAACAAGGGTGTCAGCGTCAGGCTGCTGGCTAGCTTGGTGCGTCATGCAAATATAGCCACTACCCAACGTTACATAGATGTCAATGATGACATGAAACGTCAGGCAGTGGAGTTGGTTTGAATGTCGTTTTGAAAGACATTACCTTGTACTGTTCGGAAACTGTCCTTTAGCTGTATTTGCAACGATATTTTTTGCTTGCCTGAAATAGCGACTAACTGTTGCTGACATAACGTTGCGTTTATCCATTGCAGTTTCTAAGTCATCTTTACTGTCCGGCATTGCTTCCTTAACCAATTTCAAATCCACCCCAATCTTTGCCAGCGTCCGCTTGTCATTACCTTGTTTCTTTGCGATTACTGCATCGTAGACAGCAAGCTGTTTGCTTAATGTTTCTATGCTGAAGTTTCGGTGAAGTGGAAATTGAGCTGTGCTTGCATCTTCGTCACTGAGCGCCTTACGTCCTTGCTTGCCTCCATGCCTTTGCTTTAACAATCGAGCAAAGAAACCCTGTAAATAGCGTTTGGGTATGTCCAATGGAACAACGACAACCATTGCGTGTTCCTTTAACCAATTCGGATCCCATTCGTTCGGATTACTTAATTCTTTGAGTAGGAGTGGTTTGCGTTCTTCGGCAAATAAGTAATAGCCGTGCTCACGCCACCAGTTTTTAAAAGTGTCGTTCAAAACGTCACCGAACTTCGCGTACAGACCAGCCAACTCACCTGTTCCCGCAGCCGCACAGCAGGCTTGGTAGTCCTCATTGCGACGCAAAAACTCCCACCAATAGTAGTAGGGACTCTCTAACTGATTACCTGTCAGAGAAGACTTCTTTCCACGCCCCCAAGTTGGGTGTTGTCCTTTGAATGTGATGCCCATTTTTCTTTAACAATCTAATAACAATTAAATGATAGCTCATTATGAAAAATCACGTATTTTGTAACAATACACACATCGATTCGGGAATCTTCCCTTACCGATAAGTTCTTTAAAAAACAACGACTTACGCCACTTCAAGCGTTTTTAAACGCTTTCGCACATGTGCGACTTTTGTTAACGGATAGTTTCTTTTAATCTGACATAAAAAAGGAGAAATCTATGTCAAACGCAACAATTTCTATCGTCGATAAATCTGTCGTTGAAAACGACAATGCTGAAGACTTGCAGCTTAATGAAAAGACTAAATCGCTTTTCGACACGCTGGCAGCTTTGGAAGAAGAGCGAATTACTTGGGAAGAGGGGGCTTACCGTACCAGTAACAAAGCCCTTTATGCGGTACTTGCGAAATGTCTTGCTATAGCTCAGCCTGGCACGCCTGAGCTTGCAAAGCAACGAAATGCTGAGTTGGAAGCCTTCTATAAGCAGCGAGGCTATTCTTATAAAAAAGATGCTCCTCCAGCAACTCGGATTGTTAAAGCCGTCTTCGGAGCTGTTGATCGACGTCGCTTAAGTACTTACTCATTGGTGCTTCGAGAAGCAATCAAGCAGCAGGTTCTAGCAATTAATTTGGCTGACTGGATTGAAGGGAAAGGCGGTATTCAGGAAATTCGACTTTCGCAAAGTGCAACATTCATCAAGCCGAGCACAAAAATTGAGGAGGCGCGACAAGCATTCGACAGCCTGCCTGAATTAGCAGAGGTCAAGTCTGAAGCACTGAGTCTATTGGCTGATGGTGAATTCTTGGGTGAACGCTGCGTGTTCATTGCCGAGCAATCAGCTAGTGGAAGCTTTATCGTGCGTGGTTTTACACGTTCGAATGGAGCTGTGAATGCTGCATTTGCTGCTTTGTACGCAGATCAAAAGAAGGCTGCGTAAATTTTGAAAACGGGCAGCAATTAGGCTGCTCGTTTTAATCTGAATACAAACAATTTTTTAAAGGAATTTTTATGACTACGAGTAACTACACACCTACGAATCCATTTGAAATAATTTATGGAAACGAAGAGTCCTATCACCGCATTGAAGATTTAATTTGTGGGATTGAAACCCTGCCTGCTGATGGTAAGTGTGGAATTCTTTTGTATGGAACATTTGGTACTGGGAAGACTACGCTTGCAAACATGCTGCCGGAATTTATGGAGATGGGACGCAAAGAAAATGAATTAGCAATGCCAGCTGAGTTCATTGCCTGCCAGCAAGGTTTTAACGGTCCTTATGTAACAACGCTGCTTTCTAAGCAGTTGAGCACAGTATCGTTGAACGCTAGCGGACTTCACTACTTCATTTTGGATGAGGTAGATAACCTAACCAAACTGGCACAGCAAAGTCTTAAGTCTGTTCTGAACACAAAACGTGCAATTTTCATTCTCACCACTAACAACATCTCAATGCTGGATAAGGGGCTTAAGGACAGATGTATTCTTATTGAGATGAATGGAGCAAGCACTGGGCAACTGTTGACCATTGCACGCAAAGTAGCTGCTGATATGAATGTCGTTTTGAACGACGCAGAATTAACAATTGAGATAGCTGCGTCTAACGGTTCAATGCGTGAAGTGATGAATCGTGTTAAACGACTTGCTCGACGTAAGCAAACGATTAGCACTAATATCTAAGAGATAGTTAACTTACTCAAGCCCGCCATAGTGCGGGCTTTTTTTTTGTTCGTGAATAGCTTGAATTTTCTAAGAAATAGAGTAGTTAAGATATGAATATTAACTAAAACTCATCGTAGATTTATGTCGTTTTATACGACACAATTTCAAAGGGGGCTTCAATGAACTTCTATTGGTCATCCAAGGTTTGGGAAAATCAACTTGATGCTCCCCATACTTCAAGACGTGCAAAACCAACTGCATTTAAGCGAGTCAAAAAAACTCAAGTGATTATTTTGAAAGATGCAATGTACCGCGATGCTGTCTTCAGTGGAGCTTTCTTACTCAGCGAAAAAAATCAATTGAAATTTCCCAAGACAGGATTTTATACCGTTGAAGTCTTCTGCTGTTGGTTTGGTCATCGGCTAAAAACTCGCGGACTGCATATCAAAGTCAATATGAAAACGGCATTAGTTGTTCTTGATTATGAAGGTCAAGTAGTTAGCAATCTTTCAATATAGATTGCTAACTTCAATCCCGCCGTCCCTGCAGCAGATCAATGTTCATCTCAGCCGCCAAGTTGGAGCTGTAGAACTTTTCAACCATTTCCACTGACGTTCTTGCATTACGAGCCAGTGTCAGCAAGTCCACCCGTCGCCCATACAGCAGCCTAAATGTCATTGATGAGTGCCGCAGGCTGTACAGAGTTCTGCTTTGCCCATTGGCTGCATTTCGTCCAATGCCTGCCTGTTGCTGTATCCACGTGAACTGCCAGCGATAGGTTTCCAGCACCAAGTCCCTGTTGCGTTGTTCTGGCAAGAACACATAGTCTGTGGGCTTGCCGTATCCCTGCGACAGCTGCCACGCCAGCAGCCGTTCATACACATACACAGCAGCCTGTAAGGTGACTATGGGTTTGTCGTGCTTCTTGGTCTCTGGCAGGTTCAGTCTCAAGTAGATGTGCTTGGCTCTGACCACTGTCACGTGCTGGTGCTGCAAGAACTTGATATCACTGGGACGCACGAAGCCATTGACCATAAATCGTATCAACCAAGCCAAGTCTGTGCTAATGCGCCCATACTGCTCAACATTCAATTCACCGCGTCGGCTTTTGGCGGTCACTGATGTGGGCACACGAGTTCCTATAAGTCGCCTTGCCCAACTTACCAAGCTGCGGTATTCCCCAACTGTGAAGCTGCCACGTGGCTGGCTCTTGATCTTCACACTGGGGAAACGTGGCAGGCTTTTGATCAAGTTCATTCCGTGTGCATAGTGAAACACCTTTCTAGCAGCAACGATGTGCTGCTGAATACTGGTAGGGCTCAAACCCTTTTGGTTCAGCCGCTGCACAAAGTCCGTCAAGTGCTGGTAGTTGATGGTGTCAATGGGCATTGCGCCAAAACAGGGCTGTATGTTCTTGCTGAGTCTGCTGCGTAGGATGGCGAGACTCAGTGCTGTGAGTTCGCCACGTTCCACACGTGCCTGCTGCTGGGCAAGCGTTGCAACAACCAAGTCATTGAAGATCACCGGTCGGTCTTCACGCACTACCACGTGCTCACCATACAGCTCAGCGGTTTTGATATGAAAGAACTGCTTGGCTTGACTGATGGCTGCTGACTTGTTGGTGGTTTTGAGACTCTGTGTGTAGGTCTTGCCCCGCAGATAACAACGCACCTGCTAATAACGGCTGGCATGCGTCTTAAAGATTCTCAGCTTGGTAGGGTAGTTGGCTATTGGTGTCACAGACTCTGGTATGGGCAGAGTGCGGTGCCGTGCAGGCAGGTAGTGGTTGTCGTTTGCTGCTGCGCCATGCCCAAAAAACTGCATGAACTCAGCTTACATGTAGTTAACCTGGTGGGCAACCAAAATCAAAAAATGTAGGTGAAAAGTGCAGAGCCAATCACTGCCAGCGAACACCACAAACTCACCAATCAATCACCCATAAAACCAACACGCACACAGCAGCAAAAAAGCCACACACAGCTGTGAATTTGTAGCTAACCGCAGACTTAGCTACAAATGCGGGCTAACGAATGGCGGGTCATATCAACATCACTGGCAGCTGATGTCGGTTGGTATTGGAACAACTAAACTGCTATGAAATCCCAAGTTGTGGAGCAGTTGCGGTAGTTGATAATGGTAGCGGCTTGGTTTGCAAACCGTGGATGAATTATAGAACTTTCGTTTGCACGACTGAGCTAAAGCGCCGAGCGACAAATTATAGCGAGACTTTGAGAGCTGTTGATTCAGTATTTGAGACGGTGTGAGACCGAGGAATTTTCAAGTCGCATAGCAAGAGTCAGCACAGTCTATATTCGTATTTAGGGTTGAATGGGCGTGACCGTGATCGACTGTTTGATGATGTCGTTTAACACGACACTGATTCATCTACTCTGAACAGCTTTCAACATGGCGTCATTTTTAATTTGAAAATAATCTCTAGCGGATTGAGTAATCAAGAGATATTTTGTGCGTCGATTTGTGTCTTTGTGTTCTAGTGAGATCATTCCTGCATTTAAAAGCTCAGTAATTTTGCGATGTAAATTTGCTGCACTTCCAAGTGCATTGAATCCCATGGCTTGTGTAACTGTCAATGGCTGTTCTTCAAAATTCTTGACTGCGATTTTATTTAGCAAAAGTCTTGCTGTCGGGCTTAGGTCTTTATTTAACTGCAAGCGTGTTGTAGTTTGGGAAATATTTTGTAAAAATCTCAGATAACTATTATTCATAATAAATTATTTCTTTGAGAAGTACAATCTCAATTGTATTCTTTAATGAAATGGAATACAAATTGCATTCAACATGGAGAGGTTACCAACGAACACAATGACAGACCATCAGAGTCAATTTATCAGACACGTTCAATCTTTTTTCTTTGCAACTGTCATGTTTTCCACTCAATCTCAAAAATCTCAAAGTTGTCCCAATTCGGATACATACTGGTAAGTGCCTGCATTGCAGCACTCGCTGTGTTGCCATACACCTGAGTAGTTATTGATGCGAATGAACGATGTTTCAAGTTGCCTTTTATTGAGTACTGAAAATTGATAGTTGCATGATGCAAAGTAGACATTTGAATCCCCCTCATTCCTAGAAGTTTTCAACTGAAGTGCGACTCAGACTACTAGACCACTTACCGAACTGATTTAGAACTTGCTTAGTCGATCCTGTGCGTGTCTTAGTCGTCTTTGTAACAGACTTTATCGGTTTTGTCGTATTTTTTTCAGGTTTGGGGGTGGAGGATGTCGGTTCAACCGACACTTTGACAGCAAGGTTTTTTGAGATGGTGGTTCGGAGTGTGAGAACCGTAGTTTCAGCGTGTGTGCACAGTTTGTAGTTGTCGCCGTGTGCACAGTGTTATGACCGTGCTTGGGAACTTCTGCAAAAATCAATTTTTCTATGATTCAACTGCCCATCACTGATTCTAATGTTCAGTGTTAGCTTCTAGTAGAAGACGCATTCCAACTAATGTGTAACGGGTAGAAGGTGTATTCCAATTGCGAAATCCGCACCTTGCATATAAAGCCCATGTGTGCCATGACCCACCTCTTCGGACTTTAACATTACCTGTTGGTGGTCCCTGAGGATCTGCCATTGGCGATTTTTGATAATAGTTGTCCTCATGCCAGTCAGACACCCATTCCCAAGCGTTTCCAATCATGTCATACAAACCAAAGGTATTGGGGGCAAAACTACCAACTGGAGCCGTAAATTCGAAACCACCGTGAGCTTTTAATGCATATGGACGCCATTTTGACCAATTTTCAACTTTATCAGCATCAAACAGATTGGCTACTTCAACCAGCTTTTCCGGATTGTTACCATTAAAATAACGAGTGTCTCTGCCAGCCCGACAAGAATACTCCCACTCAGCTTCTGTCGGCAAACGATAGTTTTTGTTTTCTTTTTTGCTAAGCCACTTAGCCATAGCTACAGCATCATTCCAAGTAATATTTAAAACTGGTGATTGATCATTTTGAGTAAAACCAGGATTTTGCCAGTCATATTTAATATCTCGCCCCTGAAACGCATCGTTTCTAAGGGTTGTGGTGGGATCATAGTTCCGGTTGTAGCCGTAACCACCTGTGCCATCAGCTATAGATTCAGGAACATAGCTTGATAGTTCCAGAAATTGGCGAAATTGTCCTACTGTGACTTCGTGTTTGCCCATAAAAAAAGGTTTAGTGATAGTAACTTTATGTGCTGGTGCTTCATCTGACAAATCTAGTAAACGCTTGTGTTCGTATGCTGGGTAATCAATTTGCATAGTGTCAGGATTTTCATCTGTGCCCATCATGAAATCTCCGGAAGGGATCTTGACAAATTGCATGCCAAGAGAGTTTTCGTAGAACTCTTGCTGGCTGTTTTGAGCTTGCACACAAAAAAACAAATTACCACACAAAAAAAAGCAAATGTCCCTAAAGTAACTGTAATTTGTATGAAAATACATACAAGTTCCTGCAAATTTTTATCTATTGTATGATTAATTTAAGAATTATTTTTCACGCAACATTTTCAAGTTCTGTTGCCGTTCTAGCTAAAGATGGGTACGCGGGTCGTGGAGTTTGGGGCGTGAATTCGTTTTGGCATCGTCCTGTTGCTGGACGAATGTCAAGGTGTCGGTTCAACCGACACTATTTCCTCAATGCAGATAAAACAGCAGGGTCTAGGCGCAGTTCCCTTGCGACACCGTCGGGGCAGGTGTCGTTGATTATGGGGTGGTAGGAGGTGTCGTGAGAAACGACACTATGTCATTGGGTTCCAAGTTGTCCTTTTAAAGGACATTTGTTTGATAGTCCAGTTACGGGACGGTTGAAAGTCA